>Ga0209737_10000451_pt1 | contig 34063 bp, 25 predicted proteins | sample TergutCu122P3_FD_187284 | JGI IMG/M metagenome (GOLD analysis project Ga0209737, IMG submission 187284) | Cubitermes ugandensis P3 segment gut microbial communities from Kakamega Forest, Kenya - Cu122 P3 (SPAdes) (version 2) | ecosystem: Host-associated > Arthropoda: Insects > Digestive system...
AAAAACGAGCCGCGAGCCGCCAGGGGACAAAAAGACCATTCAGGGGAAAAAGCAAGGTGCTGTGGGAAAAACCCACAGCACCTTGGAGGCCCCTCCCAAACGTAGGGGGCTGCCCTCCAGGGAGAGAGGCAGGGGGTGCGTTCAGGCAGGCCTCATTTCAATCTACCGAGATGAATAGCAATAGGCGTGCCACTCCAAATGGCCAAAAAGTGCTTGAATTTTCACGCATGGCTCAAGCGAATGCGCTTTTCTATGGATACCTGTCTCCGCATGAGACCGGTTTTGAACAACGGTTGCCTGCCCATCTGTTGTCGAATGCCGCGGCCGACAAGGCCCCTTTTTCCCGAAGCTGCTTGGCACGGCATCCATATACAGTGCAGCCCCGAGTTGGGTGGGTTAAGAAAAGTAAGAAAAGGTAGAAAAGGGTAGTTGTCTATAAGCGAAGCCTGGGATGTGCATAAAAAAACACCTAAAAATGCTGGAAATAGCATTGACCCGAAGATGCGAGCCCGCTAAAAAGCCTTTAGAAGAGGCTAAGTCATTGCTGGGGGGAGAAATGCATTCACTGCAAGAGAAATTTGAAAAAATGAAACTTTTTGAAAGACGGCTTATGGAGCTTCGTCGGCTGTCTGAGGCAGAAAGGGCTCAGCTCCTTGAAATATTGAGAAAACAAAAACTCCTCTCTTCCTCGCCTGGCAGAAAGAGGGAAGGTGCGCCATCGGAATTTGTCCAGCAGTTCATGAGTCTGAGCGGGAGAATTTCGGAATTGCAGCAGCAGACCAAGCGCCTTCGGGAGCACATTCGTTCGGTTTCCGCGCTTCAAAGTCTGTTGTCGCGCAAGAAGACCTGAGGTTTTTTCGCTTTCCTTGCATTCAAAGCGCATGTGACAGCAAGGGCCGGAGGTATTGCCCCGTATAACTCTGCGTCACCTTCACAATGTCTTCCGGCGCCCCCTGCGCCACCAGGTAGCCGCCCTTGTCACCGCCCTCGGGGCCCAAGTCAATTATCCAATCGGCGCACTTCATGACGTCGAGGTTGTGTTCGATGACGACAACCGTGTTTTGCGCCTCCACAAGCTGATTGAGCACCCGAAGCAGTTTTTGAATGTCGTCAAAATGAAGTCCCGTTGTGGGCTCATCGAGAATGTAGAGCGTTTTTCCTGTGGCCACTTTGGCCAGCTCTCGTGAAAGCTTGACGCGTTGGGCTTCGCCGCCCGACAGCGTAGGGCTGGGTTGTCCGAGTTTCAAATAGGACAGGCCCACGTCTTCCAGCGTCTGCAGAATGCGCGCAATTTCTTTGTGCACGCCAAAAAAAGACGCGGCTTCCTGCACCGTCATTTCGAGAATTTCCGAGACGTTTTTTCCCTTATACCTCACGCGCAAGGTAGCATCGTTGAAACGTTTGCCGCCACACACTTCACAAGGCACAAAGACGTCGGCCAAAAAGTGCATCTCCACGCGCTTGACGCCATCGCCGTGGCACTCTTCGCAACGTCCCCCTTTGACATTGAAGCTGAAGCGGCCGGGGGCATAACCGAAAGCCCTGGCCTCCGGGGTTTGGGCGAGCACCTCGCGGATGCTGTCAAAAACTTTTGTATACGTAGCGGGGTTGGAGCGCGGCGTGCGTCCAATGGGTTTCTGGTCGATGGAGATGACTTTGTCGAGGAATTGGAGGCCGAGCAGTTGGCTGTGGGCGCCGACAGTGGTTGGGCTGTCATGCAGGTGTTTCATGAGGGCAGGCAGGAGAATGTTGTTGACGAGGGTGCTTTTGCCGGCCCCCGACACCCCCGTAATGGCAATGAGGGTACCCAGGGGAAATTCAACGTCGATGTTTTTGAGGTTATGCTCCTGGGCCCCCAGCAGTTGAAGCCTCTGTGCATGGGGCGCGCGCCTTCGCTGGGGCATTTCAATTTTGAGGCGGCCGGAGAGGAAGGCGCCTGTCAAACTTTGGGGGTTGGATTGAATGTCTTCCAGGCTGCCTTGTGCAACAATGTGCCCGCCAAGCTTTCCGGCGTGGGGGCCAAAATCCACAACATGGTTGGCGGCGCGAATGGTTTCTTCGTCGTGCTCCACCACCAAAACCGTGTTGCCCAAGTCCCGAAGTTGCTTCAGTGTGCCCAAAAGGCGCGCGTTGTCGCGCTGGTGCAAGCCGATGGAAGGCTCATCCAGAATATAAAGCACCCCCGTCAACTCGCTGCCCATTTGAGAAGCCAGGCGGATGCGTTGTCCTTCTCCGCCGGACAGCGTGGAAGCAGTCCTGTCCAGGCTTAAATACGCAAGGCCGACGTTGCACAAAAAACCCAGGCGGTGGCCAATTTCTTTCAGCAACTCTCGCGCGATGGACTCCTCATGCGGGGAGAGTGTGAGTTTTTCCAAAAACTGTTTGGCCTCTTCAATGGAGAGGCAGGTGAGCTCGCTGAGTTTCATTCCATGAAGTTTCACGGAGCGAGAGGAGGGGTTAAGGCGTTCTCCTTTGCAACTTTGGCAGACTTTGTTGCTGAAGAAGCGCATATAATATTGCCGCATGGACTCGGAGCCGGTGGCTTTGAAGCGACGCATCAACATGGGCAGCACACCTTCCCAGGTTTGTTGCCACTGTCCGAAGGAGGAATGTTTCACGCGGAAGGACTCGCCCTGGCTTCCTTCCAAAAGAAGCGTGCGTGTCCTGGGTGGGAGTTTTTCCCAGGGGCAGTCCAAGTCAACGTGAAAGGCGCGGGACAGGCTTTCAATCAACTCGGCCGTCCACCCTTCGCCTTTGGCCATGGAGGTTGCCCACACTTCGATGGCGCCTTCGCGGATGGACAATTTTTTGTTGGGGATGATGAGCTCCGCATCCATTTCGGGTTTGGTGCCCAGGCCATTGCAGTCTGGGCACATGCCCAGAGGGTGGTTGAAACTGAAGCGGGCGGGGCTAAGCTCCGGAAACGACAAACCGCAGCGGTGGCATGCGTTGAGCTCGCTGAAGACGCGCTCACGCTCTCCCTTCTCGTCGGTGAGCACCAACATGCCCTTGCCTTCGCGCAGCGCCGCCTCCACCGAGTCCATGAGGCGCTCGCGGATGCCCTCCGCCATCACCAACCGGTCAATGACGAGCAGAATGTCGTGCTTGTGTTTTTTGCTCAAAGAAAGTTTTTGCTCCAAAGAAACCAGCTTCCCGTCAATGCACGCACGCATGAAGCCGCGTTTTTGCGCGTCTTGAAGCAACTCTTTGAATTCGCCTTTGCGTTGCTGAACGAGTGGCGACATGAGTTGAAATTTTTGCCCCAAAGGCATTTTGAGAATTTCATCCGCAATTTGCTGGGCGCTTTGGTTGCTGACGCGTTGGTTGCAATGGGGGCAATACTGGACGCCCAGCGAGGCATAGAGTACACGCAGGAAGTCGTGGATTTCCGTGACAGTCCCCACCGTTGAGCGCGGGTTTGAAGAAGCGGCCTTCTGCTCAATGGAGATGCTGGGGGAAAGCCCTCGAATACTGTCATATTTGGGCTTCTCAAGTTGCCCCAGAAATTGCCTGGCATAAGCCGACAAGCTTTCAACATAACGCCGCTGCCCTTCGGCATAAAGCGTGTCAAAAGCCAAACTGCTCTTTCCGCTTCCAGAGACGCCCGAAAAAACGACAAGCTGATATTTGGGAATGTCCAGCGAAACGTTTTTCAAATTGTGCTCGCGCGCACCTCTTATGCGGATATATTCGAGTCCTTGCATCCCAGGCTGGCATACAACCTTCTGTCGCAGCACCCAAAACTTTTTGGCACAATTCGCTCCACCCCTTGGTTTTTCAGAGCTTGTGCAGTTTCACGTGACTTATGAGCATGCGGTGCCTCCATGTGTTCACAACGGCCGAGCAATTAGAGCAGATGCTCAGGCACGAAGCGCGCACGCATGGGGTAGCCCACACGCAGGATTATGTTCTTTTAAGTCGTTTCATTGAGCAGTGCATTCACTTAGAAAAAAAGCGCTTATGTTCTTCGTGGGAGCAGGCCTTGGTTGCCTGGGAAATCATTCGCCGACACCCCCAAGAAAGCAAAGCAGGTGAGTTCGACTTTCGTGTTGCGCAGTTATTCGTGGAGCAATTGAAAAGCATCCGTTTGCAGGGCTGTTCATGGGGAGATTGGAAACAGGTTTCTTTGAGGTTGAAAGAGCATGCCCAGCTTTTGTGGTTTGCGGATGTTTGGGAGGAATACGCTTCACGTTTGTCGGCGCTTTCGCTGATGGATGAAGTGGATGTGCTTTGTGCCGCCATAGATGAGCTGGAAAAGAAAAACATTCCCAAGCAGCTTCATCGTGTTTCCAGAGTTTGTGTTCATAACCTCGTGCAAATAACGCCTTTGGAGCAGCGGTTTTTCTTTGCTTTGGAGAAAATTTTATATTCTGCGGGAGGCGAGCTTTTTCTTGAAACCTGTGGCGTTGACAACCCGGAAATGGATGGACTCGTTGACGAATTGCACAGCGCGTTTGAGCGAGCTGAAGAGAGTTCAACATCCAACCTGAGTCTCATCCGGCATGTGTTGAGTCCATCTTCTCCGGCCTTTGAGTTGTGCAAACATTTGTTTGGAAAGACGCATCCAGAAAAAGAAGAGCTTCCATGGGATTGTTTTGTCGCTCCAAATGCGTGTGCAGAAGTAAGGGAAACAGCAAGGCGCATTGCTCATTTGTTGCAGCTGGGGGTTTCGCCTGAATCCATCGCTGTTGTGTTGTGCAGCGACACAGCTTGGGCGCAAGCTTTTTTGCACGCGTTGTCTTCTTATTCCATTCCGACGTGTCTTGAAGAAACAGTACCGTTGTCTTCCTGTGCATTGGGAAATGCCGTGCTCCGTTGGCCCAAATGGATAGAGGATGGGTTTCCGGTTGAGCAGGCCCCTATATTCTTTTCGAATCCACTCTTTGAAAAAACATTTGTCACTCATAACGATGTTGGCATTTGGTTGCAGAGAGCGGGCATCCATCCTCATTCAAAACAAGAGCGTTTGGATGATTATGTTGTTCGCCTGAATCTCCTGCAAGAGAGTGAACAGCTGGATGCAGCCCAGCGAAATTTTGTTGAAACACTCAAAAAGCGCATTGTCGTTGCACAACATGCTGCCCAGAGAATTCCCGAAGAAGGAAGCTTCGAGGACATGTTGGACAGTTGGTGGTCAAGTCTTCAGGCGCTTGGCTTCCATGTGAATGCGTTGACGCAAGGACAGCTTCCAGAGCAGCAAAACATTTTGTCCTGGCTTTTGAAGAATTGTTCAGTCAACCCATTCGAAAAACAAATTCACAGAAAAACCCTGGCGCGCGAAAATGCCGCGGGAACTTTTTTCAAACAGGCATTTGCGGATTGGAGATGGAGGCTGCAAAAGACGGGAGCAGAGTTTCAAAAGCTGACGCGCAGAGAGTTTGCCGAGTGGGTTTGGTTCAGTTTTGGAAGCGAGCGTGTGCCCATTCGGGAGCCGAAAACTTCGGGTGTGACGGTTGTGCATTTCAACGCCATGCGAAACCAACAATACAAACACATTTTTTTCTTTGGCATGAAGGAGGGTGCTTTTTCGAAAAGAAAAAAGAATGTGTTGATTCCCGATGCCACACAATCCCTGGTGAATGCGAACAGCCCTCGGTTGTTTTTCAGAATTCAAAGGGGAGAGAGCATTCATAAGCTGCCCGAAGACATGGTTTTGGAGCGTCAGAGTTTTCTGGAGGCAGTCAGGTGCGCGACAGAGAAGCTGTGGTTTTCTTATTCTCTTGAAGAGAACGGCAGGAAAGAAGCTTCCCCTTCGGTTTTTTGGCAAGAGGCTTTGCGCATTTCAAAAAAGGGGGCGCCGACCTTGGTTCATCGGCATCGGTTTTCTTTGCAACAAAGCGCATGCATAACAAACGCTGACTTTCGTGGATATGTGGCCCAAAAAATTCGGCGACATTTTTATGAGCGAAAGCAGGCGGCGCCGCAGGTTGACGCATTGCTCAGACAGAAGGACTGGTTTTTAAGCCTTTCAGAAAAGACTGAAGCTGAACGCGAGAGGTTTTATTTCCAGCGCGACAGAACACAAAAGGCAGGGGCATACACCGGGAATGTATTGGGCCCCAGGACAGAAAAATACCTGCGGGACTTCGTCAAACTTCCCTGGAGTGCCCATTCCTTGGGGCGACTCGGAGGGTGTGCCTTCTGGTTTTTTCTGGAGCATGTTGTGCGGGGGAAGATTTTCGAGAATTTCACGGCAGAAGCGGGAGCCAAAACCAAAGGGATTTTGCTCCATCGCGCATTGGCTTTGCTGGGAGGCGATGTGGTTGCTTTGTCAAAGACACAAGAAAGCCAGAGCAAGACGCAGCAAAAAAAGAAAATTGCGCAAGTGGTGGAAGCGGCCCAAAAAACGCTGGAGTCTCATGGTTGTTTGGTTCATCCGGAGTTGTGGGCGTTGTGCTGCGAGCAAGTGAAGGAGGAGCTTTTTGAGTTTTTGAATTCAAAAAGTCTTTTTCCTTTTGGGGTGCCTGTGCGCATGTTTCAAGAATGGAGTTTTGAAGAGGAAGTCGCTTTGGGAGACGGCAGCAAGTTGGGTTTTGGCGTTGAACTGGAACCCACGAAGGAGGAGAAAGGGGAGGAGAAGAGGGTTTTGAAACTCAAAGGCCGTCTGGACCGTTTCGACTTTCTAGACGATGGCTCTGTCGGCGTTGTTGACTACAAGCTGAGCAAACGAGGAAGCAAAAACACATACAAAGAAAGTTTGTTGCTCGACGATTTTCAGCTGCTGCTGTACGTATTCATGTTGAGAGAGAAGGGGTTTCAAGCCCAGCATGCTTCATGGGTTTTTGTCCGAGAAAAGGCGCATTTTCTTCTTGCAGAGCTCATAACACCGGAAGCGTTGGATGAGATTTTGGAAAAAAACTTATCAGAGCGCATCGCTTTGAAGAAGGAAAAAAAGCCCAACTTGCTCAACCGCATAGAGGCGTTGGTTTCCAAAGTCGAAGAAGGTGATTTTGCGCCGACACCCGCAGATTGTGGATATTGCCCTTTCAAAAGGGCCTGTCGCGTTTCTGAAAAAACAACCCTTCATGCAGGCGACCTGTGAGCTTTGAAACACATCCCAAACCGTCTTGTTCAACATGGGCGAAGCTGCTTCGCATGGATTCGAATGTGGCATGGATGGCGAGCGCAGGAACAGGCAAAACATACAACCTCATCAGCCTGTGTCTGCATTTGCTGGCAGGAGCACGCAAGCGAGCTCGTGTGCAGCCGTCCAAACTTTGCCTGGTGACGTTTACGGACAAGGCGGCAAAAGAGATGCAGCACCGCCTGCAGGAGCGCTTGAGGGCATTGTGTGAAGGAAAACAAAACGAGCCTGAACTCATACAATCCCTGGAAGAGCTCGAATTGCCTTTTCCCTCATTGGATGAATGGAAAAAAATACACGCGCATTTGCCGGCAATTCAAATTGGAACATTTCACAGCCTTTGCATCAAAATTCTTCAACTTGCCACAGGCTCTCTGGCGCGAACAGAATTGTTGAATGAAGTGGAGGCCAGCACCTTGCTGGAGCATTGCGTTTCTCAGGTCCTTCTGAGTGCCTTGGAGCGTCAAAACGTTGCGGCGCGCCGTTGGGTGAGGGAGGTGGGGTTTGGGAGTTTTTCTCGTCGCCAAGGTGTTGTGTTTTGCCTCGGGAAAACGCTTGTCGGCCTGCGTGAAGAAGGGCTTTGCGCCCAGTCGTTGAAGTTGGATTCTTTGGAGGTTGTCAGGCAAAAGTTTCAAAGGGAACTTCAAAAACTGCATGCATGCGTTGGATGGTTGCTGCAGATGGCAGACCAGAAGGAAAACCAGAAAAAAGCCATCGCACGACTCAAAGGAGAGCTGTTTCAAACATCCGACACATTGCACCTTCTTTCTCTGGACAACGTGCATATGTCGTCTTTGTTGAAAGAGATGAACGAGCGTTTTCGACATTCGCGCAGCACAGACATTCGGCCTTTAAAAGAAGCATTGAATGCACTGGAGTCCACCTATTGGGAACAACAACTTTTGCCTGTGGAGAAACTGGCTGTGGAGTTGTTGGAGCAAACAGAGCGCTCATTTGAGCAGGAGCTGCATTCAAAAAACAAAGCGGATTTCACCTCCTTGTTGATTCGCGCCCGAGACGTGTTGCGTGATTTTCCACAGCAGCGCTTGGCCGCACACCGTCAATGGCACGCGCTTTTGGTGGATGAGTTTCAAGACTGCAATCGACTGCAGCTGGAGTTGACGCTTTTGCTTTCAGAGAGGCGAGATGAAGTCCGAAAGTTGACACCACATGAAGAATGGATTCATTCACTGCCGCTGGAGCCTGGAGCACTCTGCGTTGTTGGAGACCCCAAACAATCCATTTATGAATTCCGTGGGGCCGATGTCGGCGTGTTTTCAGTCCTGGCCAACAAACTCAAAAACGAGGGAGGAGAGCTCGGCTTTCTGAAAAACTCATTCAGGACGCAGGAAGACTTAATTCATTTTTTGAATGCATTTTTCCCAAGGCTTTTTTCTCCTGTTGAGGAGAAGCGAGACTTTGAGCTTGTCTATGAAGAAGCAGCCGACAAACTGTGCCCTGTGAGGCCGGCCCGCAAGGGCTTCGCTTCCGTCATTTGTCTGGAGGACTCAACCCTTGGCGATGTTTCCCAAGAAGCGTGGCGCTTCAAGGATGCGGAGGCGATTGCTCAAGCCTTAAGTGAAATTTTCCAAAGGGAGTCCTTAAGGCCCTCAGAGGTGGCGATTTTATTTAGAAGGCTTCAATATGCGCCGGTTTATTTGGATGCACTTCGAAGGGCCAACATTCCAGGGAGGATTCTCCAGGGGACGGGGTTTTTTGAAGCGCAAGAAGTTTTGGATGTGGTTGGTTTTTTGACATGGCTTGAAGACGAGAGCGATCTGCTTTCCCAATGGGCTGTACTGCGCTCTCCCTGGGTGGGGCTTTGTGATGAGACATTGTTGACTTTGTCGATGAAGCAAAACGCCCACGAAGGGGACATTTTCAAAAGCCAGAACGAAGCCAAGCGTTATGCGCAATTTCAAAGAGTGTTTTTGTGGCTCCAACAAGAAAAACACAGGTTGGGGGTGGCGGACATTTTGCGAGCAGCGATGGATGCGACGGATTTTTGTCAGGCCATCGCCGGCTTTCCAGAGGGAGAGCGCGCGCTGGCCAATGTCGACAAATTATTGGAGATGGCTTTTGAGCACGACGTGAAACATTTTGGAGACAACGCCGGGTTTTGCCAAAAAATGTGGAATGCAATTGGGGCGAAACAGCGCGAAATGCCGTCGGAGGTTTTTCAGGGCGAAGACTTGAATGCTGTCTCCTTGTGCACGGTACACCAGGCCAAAGGACTCGAATGGCCATGGGTTGTTTTGGCGGACTTGAATGCTGTGGCGCCGAACGAAGGGGGGAGTTTGCTTTTTGAGCGCAAGGTGGGGGTTGCTGTCTCCGTCAAGTCTTTGTCAAAAAGGATAGAGAACGAGTCTTCCAAAATGAAGTCTCTCCAGAAAGAGCTTCGACTTCGGCGCCAGGCAGAAGCCAAACGACTGCTTTATGTCGCCATGACGCGAGCGAGAGATGCCCTGGTGTTTGGGCTGAGCTCTTTCCCGGAGAAAGAAAGTTGGGCGCATTGTATACGTGGCATTTTGGAGCCCCCAACGACCGAAGGCGCACCCGACATGGCTTTGCCGGAGGCGACTTTTTGTGAAGCCTTGAAAACGGAGCGTTGGGACATGGCGACACTTCCCAGGAGAAGTCCGGACTTGTCCACAAAAAACGCTGTGGCGGCGGATGAAGAAAATGAAGGCCTCATTCCTTGCTGGGAAGCAAGCCCCTTGCCGTTGAAGCGTGAAGAAGTGTTTTTTTCTGTGACGCAGTTGCAGGAATTCGAGCATTGTCCACGTCGGTTTTTTTTCCGCCACTACCTCGAGCTGGAAGCGAGTCTTTCAGGCCAGCCGGGCACTTTGCCGAAGCTGCCGCCGAAGGAGACAATGACTTCAAAGAGTCCGATGAGCGCTCGAGAGCGCGGAGAAGTCACACACCGTTTGTTGGAGCTGATGCCTTTGTCGTGGGTAAACGACACGCACGCAAGCCACTTGCTGGAGCAGCTGGCGAAGCGTTTGGGCTTGCCGTGGGAGGCGCAGATATTTCATTGGCTGGAAGCTTTTTGGAAGTCGGAAGTGGGGGCGTTGTTTTTGCAAGCAGGAGAAGAAAGGTTGGTGCGGGAGTTGTCCTTTTCATGGAGGGTGCCCGGAAAGTCTGCGTCGGAGGGGGGGGTGTTTTTGCGAGGACAGGTGGACGCGTTGATAGAGCTCGAAGAAAGTCGCTACCTCCTCGTCGACTACAAAACAGGTGCCGCAGAAAACCCAGAGGCCTACGCGCTGCAACTGGCCTGCTATCGCGATGCTGTGCTGCGCTGGAAAAATTGCACGCAAGTCCAAACGGCCATTGTATTTCTGCGTGAGGACTCTCCCAAGCTTCATTATTTGGATGCCCGTCGGCTTTCGGTTTATGACGCTGCCGCTTTAAGAAAAATTGCAACGGATATTTTGGATGCAAGAGCGTCTAATGTTTGGCCAATGCGCGACCTCAAGGAATGTCAGGCGATGAGCTGCCAATATATTCCCTTCTGCTATTCGTCTTAAAAAGCTATACAGGCGCCATGTCTAATGTCGTCGTTGTTGGCGCCCAATGGGGCGACGAAGGAAAAGGAAAAATCGTCGATTTGCTGACGGAGCATGCACATGTCGTTGTGCGTTTTCAAGGTGGCGCGAATGCGGGCCACACGCTGGTGGTTGGCAATGAAAAAACCATTCTGCACCTGATTCCGTCGGGCATTTTGCATGCGGGAAAAACCTGTGTCATCGGCAACGGGGTGGTGGTGGACCCTGCTGTTTTGTTGAAGGAGATGGGCAAGCTTCGCGAGCAAAATGTTTTGAAGCAGCCGGAGCAGTTGCTGATTTCTGAGCGTGCCCACGTTATTTTTCCCTGGCATCAACAGTTGGATTTGCTGCGGGAAAAATCGGCTCAGGACAAGGCCATTGGCACCACCGGAAGAGGCATTGGCCCGGCCTATGAAGACAAGGTTGCGCGCCGTGGAATTCGCGTTGTCGACTTGCTGAACCCTGAGCGACTTTCCTCCAAAGTGCTGGCCCGGGCACAGGAGATAGAAGACCAGATTGCACTTCTGGCCAAGAGAGCCAACAGTCCGGCACCCAAGTTGGATTTTGAGGAGATTGTTGAGCGCTACGTGGAATACGGCAAGCAGCTTTCTGAGTTTGTGAAAGACACCTCGCTGTATTTAGCTCGCCAAGTCCGCAAAGGCTCCCGCATTCTTTTCGAGGGGGCACAGGGGACTTTGCTGGACATTGAGCATGGTACATACCCCTTTGTGACGAGCTCAAACTGTGTTGCGGGGAATGCGGCGGCAGGCTCCGGCTTGGGGCCTTCGGCCATTCAGCGCGTGGTGGGGATTGCCAAAGCCTACACAACGCGGGTGGGCGGAGGGCCTTTCCCAACAGAGTTGAAGGATGATTTGGGGGCGAAACTGCGCGAAGACGGCATGGAATATGGAAGCACCACAGGGCGGCCGCGGCGCTGCGGGTGGTTGGATGCGGTGGTGCTTCGCTATGCAGCGCGCACGAGCGGGCTGTGGGGCTTGACGCTGACAAAGCTGGATGTGCTTTCGGGCTGGCCCAAGCTGAAAATATGCGTTGCCTACCAATTGGCGGAAGAGCGCCTGGAAGAGATGCCATGTGAGGTAGAGTCATTGGAGCGGGCGGAGCCCGTTTATGAAGAACTTCCCGGGTGGTCTCAATCACTTCGCCATGCGCGCACATGGGAAGACTTGCCGGAAAATGCCAAAAAGTATATTCGTAGAATAGAAGAAGTCAGCGGCGTTTCCGTGGTATGTGTTTCCGTAGGGGCAGAGCGGGGGGAGACCATCATGTTGCAAAACCCCTTCAGGGCATAGCCGCCCCTCGTTGGGCTTATGGAAGGCGGGCGTCTGGGTTGCCAACAGGTTATGTATACAAAATAACGGGCTTCATGAGGAACCTTAGATGCTTACTCTTGGTGTATGCGTTCATTGGGATGATTTGAGGAGCAATTGCGGAGAAGACGAGGATTTGATGCGCGAGCTCATCCAGATTTTTCTTGCAGAAAGCCCCCAAATGCTGGAAGACATTCGGAAAAGCTGGGAAGCCAAGGATGCGGTGGCCCTCAAGCAGACGGCCCATCGCCTCAAAGGCTCCCTGGTAAGCCTGGCTGCCAACCCGGCCGCCCACTATGCGAATACCCTGGAGCAGATGGGCCATGAAGCCAAGCTGGAGGGTGCAGGCAAAGTGCTGGCTGAGCTCGACAAAAAAATGTCGGAGCTTCATGCCGAGCTGATGCATTCGCTCAAATCGGCATAGACCGTTTCTGAGTCAAATTGCTCGGCTTTTATAAAGAAAATTGACTTTCGATGCTGAAATGTATTTTTTGTTCCGGTGGGTTTCATTTTAACGACAAAATCCGGCGCCGTTGAGGGCGAAGAATTCGTGTTTGGAGACGGCAGCGAAGCGCGCATCGGCCGCACGAGCGGGAACGATGTTGTTGTGCACGACAACGAAACGTCGCGGAACCATGCGCGTGTTTTTGAAACCGACGAAGGTTGTTTTGTGGAGGACTTGGGAAGTGCCAACGGAACTTTTCTGAATGGCGATGAGCTTCCCAAACAAGAGCCTTCTGTGTTGTGCTCCGGAGATGTCATCAGCATTGGAAGCGGAGAGCTGATTTTCTCGGAGCAAACGACAGGCGTTACCGGAAAGTCTGCGCCTCAGGAAGAAAACACCGTCATAAAGTCTGTTGAAGAATTGGAAGCAGAGCGTCGGGCACCTTCCGCGTTGGCGGTTGCTCCGCGCACTCCCCGAAAGCCCGTACGGCAGGTGTCTCCTGCGAAGCCGGCGCCTTTGGCCCCGGCAGCCAAGGCCAGAGCGCCGGCAGTCAGAGCGCCTGCTGCCAGAGCGCTTGCAAGCAAAGCACCTGCGCCCAAAGCTTCCCTCGCCAAGCGCAAAAACCCACCCGAAGAAATGTCCGCGCCCGTGTCCGCTGCGGAACGCGCTCGCCAGCAGCGCGAGGCACAGAAGAGTTTTTTTGGCAAGCTCCATTATGCATTTTCGTCCTTGGAGCCCCAAAAACGCCGGGTTGTTACCCTGGGCTTGGTTTCGGCAACCCTGATTGTTCTGTTAGGGGTAGTTTTTCTCGTCTACAAGAGAGGCCACAACATAAATTTTGGCAATGAACCCAGATATTTAGTTGTGGGCGCTCAGCCTCTTTGGGACACTTTTGGGTGGGGCAAAGGCGTGGATTGGCCCAATGAGGACTCCAAGCAGTTTGAATTTCAGGTGGTTGCCCCAGGCAGGGTGGTGGCCGTCATCCGCTATTATGCCAAAGACATTGCCTCTGAAGAGGTGGATGTTCTCTTCAACAATGTGAGATTGGGTTTTGTTCCCGCAGATACGGTGGAAGTGCAGGAAAATGAGCTGGTGGTCCCCCCCCAGCTGGTACGCAATGGCGAAACCAACACCCTGTTGTTCGACAATGTCCACAACCCTCCCGGGAAGGAGACGTGGCGCATCTGGGGAGTCGCCGCGGAAATTGAGCCCATCCCAAACTTTACAAGCCCGGAAGAAGCCCGCGCGGAGATTGCCAGGGTCATGCAAAATGCCCAGCAATCCTATGACGCACGGAACATTGCCCCTATAAACCTCTATGAGTCCTGGAGAGCGTATCGAAAAGCCTGGCTTTTTGCAGAGTCGCTCGAGACGAAGAATACTTCGGAATATGAGTTTATTTTGAGCAAATACAGGGACGTACGGCGCGAATTGGATGAGCTGTGCTCCAAGTTTATTCTTGAATTTAAGAGAATTTACGCCACGGAGCGCAGCTATGAGCGCATTGTCGGGGTTTTGGAGGAAATTCTTCGACATTTCCCAATGCCTGACCATCCGTGTCACCTGGAAGCAAAGCAAGCCTTAGGAGGCTCTTAGGGGAGAAGGTTGTCATCGGTCAACCTGACGCCCGTCACACCTTCCTGGGGGGGCAGACGACAATATATTGAGAGAAGAGGGAGAAGAATGAGCCAAAGTTGGATGACAAGGAGGCGAAGACAGCGTGGGCAGATGGCCGTGGAGACGGCCATTGTGATGCCGCTGTTTGTGTTTTTGGTGTTGGGCATCATTCAATTGTCCTTGATGCACCAGGCGCGCTCCGTGACGAAATATGCAGCTTTCCGGGCTGCACGCGCAGGCAGCATGGAAAACGCGAACCGCCAAAGAATGGAACAAGCCGCCTGGGATGTGCTGCGGCCTCTGGTAAGAATACGCGACAATGCCGGTGCGCAGCATGCTGAGGTGGTCATTTGCGCGCCAACGCAAGGCGTGGCGAACGCAGCTCGAGGCAATCAAACCCTCAGCAACAACCCGAACCTTTCTTTCGACTACCCTTTGCCCCCCGGGCAAGACTTTGGGGCCAGAAAGCTCGCCATCCAGCTGACTTTTCATTATCCGCTGTTCATCCCCTTTGCGGACGGGGTGATTTATACCATTTCTCGAGGCGAAGAAAACATACGTGAAGCGCTGTTCAAAGATGTGGTGCGCATGGGCACCAATGCCGGCGGTGAAGCGGGTGTCTTGGGGCCCAGAGGCAATGACGCCAGGAGGCAGGTTGTGCAAGCCGCCACGGGGACTCAATTTGTGGTGCCCATTCGAGCCAACTATGCGCTGCGCCTTCAGTCCGATGTGCGTGTGAACACCCTGCCCAACGACAACAATTGTGTCAGACTTTAATTTTGTTGAGGAGAAACTGTGAAACTCAAAACTTCAGACGCGACGACAAAAAGCCGGCAAGGGCGCAAGAAGCTTGTGCCCAACCAGCACCGCAAGCGCGGGCAGGTGATGGCCTTGGGGTGTCTGACGATGTTGTTGCTCGCCCTTTCGTTGATGATGAGTTTTTCCGTTTCGAATGTGGTGCATGAGCGCATCCGCATTCAGTCGCATGCCGATGCCATGGCCTTTTCCATGGCCGTGATTGAAGCGCGGGCCATGAATTACCTCGCCTATTCCAACCGGGCCCTTGCCGCAGCTTTTGTGTCGATGACCACCGTCCACGCCTATGGGGCAGCTGTCACCTCTGCCGTGAGTTTGATGAGAGCTGTGCAAGTAGACATAGGAATAGGGATACCCTTGCATGTCGTGGAATGCGTGGCCTCCTGGGGTACATCCCCCTGTTGTTGGCATGCCATTCAGTTGGGCATCAGAGTTGCGCAATACCAGCAGACCATCCAGAACTATCAACAGCAGGTCCAGAGTGCGGAGCAGCCGTTCAATGATACTGTGCAGGCTTTTGCGAGGTTGGCCAACAACATCCACGCCTCACAACAAAGCATGGTGCGCACGACCCGGGACGTCATACAATCGGGAACAGACAACAACTTTGATAACATAAGGCAAATCAACGCCCCTTGCGCTGCTCAGGGCATTTCTGGCAATGCCGGGAATCTCAACGTGCGCAACTTTGCCTGTGCCATGGAAGGCTCGGTGTTGGATGGCCAGGCAACTGGGTGCTCAGGTCCGTCAGAGCTGAACGAGCGTCGGCGCATCATGAGCAATGTGGTGAACGCCTCACGTCCAAATTTTTTGAATTCAACGCATATACCTTTTACGGATGTGTCGGGCACAGCGTTCGGCCCACCCATTTTTAATAGGGGTCAGTTTGTGACAGATCTCGTCAGCACTGTTCCTCAACCCGAAATATCGCATCTAGGACTAGGTTATCGAATAGATGGTTGGCTGACCGATAATGCGAACGGGTGCCAAGACGCCGCCCCAGGTTCCAGAGGAAACGCTTCTTGTGCGCGAGCAGGAGACAACACAGTCTTCGCCTATATACCATATTCGAGCTGCATGATCCCTGGAGGTTTTATAGCGGGCAATGCTTTTATTGCCTCGAACGAAGGCGGCAGCAACCACAGCCCGGCGCACACAAGTCAGCACCAGGAATACCGAGGGCTGTTTGCGGGCGATGCAGGCCAGCCCTGCATGGATGGCAACTGTTTCATCAACCATCGCTTGGACACTCAGCAAAGGAATTGGGGGCAGCCCGCCGTCTATTCCTGCATCACCCAGGACTTGCGGGAATCGACCACACCGTCGAATGCATGCAACCGCCCCCCCATGCAGCCTTGGGAGCTGAACCAGCAAAGAACGGTCACTATCCAACATGGTCAGCGCGGGCAAGGGCAATTGAGGCTTTCGCCCAACCAACAAGGGTTTGCCGCGAGCAAGGCCCTGGTCTATTTTCACCGCATGGACGATTGGAGATTCCCTCCCAACCTCTTCGATCCCTATTGGCGCGCCAAGTTGCACCCTTTTGAGAGTGACGGGGAATTGGGAACTGTCGGGTGCGGGCAACCGCAAACGTTCATCTGAAAGCAGGAGAGACGAAATGAACACCCGAAAACCAACAGCTCGTCGCAAAGGACAATCCACGGTGGAGATGGCCGTTCTCTTGGTGGTGTTGGTGCCGACCTTCCTCTATGTGATGACAGCTGACGACTTGCTGCGCTATCGCCTGAATTTGCAAGAAGTGGTGGTGGCAAGTCCCTGGGACTATACGCACCTTGAATATGAGCCCGGCTCTGTGGCAGGCAATGCTTTGGTGACAAATTTGCAGCAGACTTATAGAAACATCAACAACACCTATTCAACGCACGATGCTTCCACCGAAGAGAGAACGGCCCCTATGACTTTTGCGGGCTGGAATGTGAATGGCTCTCAGCAGGTGAACTGTGACAAACAACAAAACTTTGCCACGAACTACAGCTCAGCGCCCATTTCAGCCTTGGTTGGGCAAGTGGACCACGGAGGGCTTTATCGTTGCAATGCAGCTTTGGCCGTCCGAAATGTGCGGCTGGTCAATCGCTTTATGCAAGACTGGGCCGGCAACGAGAACACAGTCACTCAGGGCGCTGTGGACACCACAGGAATATGGAGACTCAACCAGCAGCGCTCCTCTGTGGTGACCGGCACCTGGGCGATGACGCGAGTGGACAATGTGAATCCCGAAACCCACAGTGGGGTTTTGTATACTCGCGTGAATACAGCCTATAGCAATACAACCGGCTCCATGATGGCATCTACGCGCGCGAGGCAGTTTGTAACGAGCGATGTCAACAACATCCTTTCTATGCCCATTACGATAGATGGCATGGGCGATGACACAAGCACACCCGAAGTGGGGTTTTCCAGAAGCGCGCGCCCCACTGTCAATTTCAGCAACAACGCTCCTTTTGATTCTTCCCCGTGGCGCAGCAGGGGTGCCGGGGGCAACACCCATGAGCAGGCTTATAACGAACGCAAAATCACCTATATGGGGCGCGACTTGAACTGAAAGAAGAAGAAAGGGCCATGGCGAAAGGCAAGCAAAAACTCAGGCAGATTCCGATTGGAAAAAGCATGCTCGGCGTGGTGGCGCTGGGCGCATGCCTGGGGGTGGGTTTGGCCTGGATGGAGTGGCGCGCTGAGGCGAAGAAGCTGGAGGCCATTGAGCAGATGCCCGACACCTTGTCTCCCTTGCTTTTTCCAAAGGCCCCCGAAGTGTCCCCCTTGGAAGAAACTCAGGCTGAGCCCAGTTTGCCAACGGCCATGGAGGGATTGCCGGTCTATCCAGGCAGCATGCCCCAGGGCTTTGACTCCATTGTCGTTGCCGATGGAAGGCCCCTGGAGATGGCCCGGTTTTTCACCGAAGACAGTGTGGAGCAGCTGCGTGCTTTTTATGAGAAGGAATTTCGGTTGCGGGGCTTCCACATTCTCTCCCATGAGTTCAGCCCCTTTGCGGGCTACATCGGCTATATGGACTGGCTCAACGAGGAGCTGCATTTGGTGTCCTATATTCGCCAGGGGCGCCAGACGATGGCATTTCCTTCGCGAAGCCGCCCGGCGGAGCGCTCGGAAGAAGGGGAGCTTCCTGCAGGCATTCCTGTGCACCCGAAGGCAAGCCAGGCAAAAACCATTGCGTTTGTGGAGCCAGAAGGCAGCCGCCGCATTTCCTATTCAGCGAGCATTGCCGATGAAAGTGTGGCGTCCGTCCAACAATTTTATCAAAAAGCCCTGCGGGAGGGTGGCTGGGGAGGCCTTCAGGAAAAAGAAGACGGAGGTCGCCACAGTCTGGAAGCCTCCAGGGAGCAGAGGATGGTTAATTTTTCGTTTGAGCAAAGAGAGCGAGAGGTGGGCGTCTATATGTTGTTGATGGACCAAAGCCCCGTGAAATAGGAGGAGTCGATGTTGGCAAAGAAGAGAAAGAAAAGACGTCAAAGCTTAAAGCGCGGGCAAGCGATGGTGGAATACAGCCTCATCTCGCACGCCTTGTTGGTTTTGGGCGCGGGAGTTACTTGGGGGCTTTTCACGGAATTTATGAATGCGCTGGACATATACTATGGTCGGTTGTTTCAAGTGTTGACTGATGCACTGCGCTGAGCACACCGCGCGAAACCTTCGTGTCGGCAGTGGGGTGGTTCGCCGTCCCTGCACACCTTCTATCAACGCGACAGAAGAGATGCAGGAACAGCCATGAGCATCCACCCAGAGCGTGTTGACCCGGCGTCGGTGTATGTTTTATTCTATTTCCGAGGGCAGGCCTTTGGTGGGCGCGCTCTTGTCACTTTGGTTTAAGAGGATGGCAGCATGAAACAGAATTTGCGTGCAGTGGCGGCAATGGGCTTGTCCATGGTGTTCATGACACTTTCGGCTTGCAGCTGCGGTGATGACAGCGACAACATCAACATCAACGTCAAAGACAAGGAAAACAGTGGGGACCCAGACAGCACCGAACTGAGTTCAGGTTTCTCAGTCCGCGGCGTGGTGCAGGACACCCAAGGCAACCCGCTCGGGAACGTTGCGGTGATGGCAAAGAATGCGACAGCGACCACCGATGCCCAGGGCCGCTATCAGCTCAGGCTGTTCGATGGCGAAGAGGGCGAACACGTTATTCGCTTCTCCAGGTCGGGCTATGTGCACACCATCAAGAAGGTGCCGGTCTTCAAGGACCATGCGACGATGTTCCACGTCAAGCTGCTTGCCGCAGAAAGGCCTAAAAAGCTCGTTGCAGAGGACGGCGGGGAGATAGAAGGGACCATCCAAAACAAGAAAGGCAATGTCGTCAAAGCGAAGTTTCCCAAAAATGCCCTCGTCAACGCCAAAGGAGACGAGGTAACCGGCGAAGTCTCCGTGCGACTGACCAACATCGATCCTTCCATGGGCGAGGCAGACGAGGCGGCCCCCGGCTCCTTCATCGGTTTTCTCCCCCGCAGCGTTTCTGGTGAGGCGGCGGACCTCGTGGCGCAGATAGAGTCGGGCGGCATGCTTGAAGTCGACGTGCGCAACGCATCGGGTGAAAAGTTGCAGCTGAAAACGGGTGAAAAGCTGGAAGTCTGGTTTCCCGTGCCCAACGATCTGCAGGCACCGCCCGACAAGATGCATCTTTGGAGCTTCGACGAGGAGAAGGGCCAGTGGCTGCTGGAAGAAATGGACATCGAGCTCTCCGCGGATAAGCAACACTACATCGCCCATCTGCCACACATGTCTTTGTGGAATGCCGACATGCCATTCACCTCCACCTGTGTCATGGGCTGCGCCAAAGACAAAGAGACGGGCGAGCCGCTTGCGGGCGCCCAGGTGCTCACCTCGGGTCTCAACTATGTCGGCAATTCGCAGGCCACCACCGATGCCGAGGGCTGTTTTCGGGTGGCGGTCAGGAAGAGTTCTCCTGTGCAGATTACTGTGCGACACAGCCTGAACGGTGGCACCAGCAGGCCGTTCCATGAAGTGGGCAACACCGACACATTGGTGCCGCCGACCCCCTCGGACATATGTGTCGATGCCGGACTGTTCGAAGTCGAAAGGGATGTTTTCAACTATGACGGGCTGGCCGTCGACTGCACCTCAGCGATGGCAAGCCTGAGCGGCAACGCATGCCAGGAAGCGTTTGGCGAGATGATGGCCTGCACGCGCGCTGTCGGCGCTTGCGCCATAGACTATGGCTACCTCGACCCCGAGGGAAAGATCGAAGACATAACAGTGGCCATACTCTGGGATTCGGGGGCACGAATGGTGACGAGCCTCGACACCAGCAACCCTCTCATCTACCGATCTGTCGTTACTGCTTTCGGCCCTGGCGGAAATATGTGCTACTCAGCGACCATCTTGACGACCTCACGGGACGATGACAGTCTCACGTTTAAATACACAAACGCGCGAGGGATGGAGTTCAAGTACGAAAGGATGCCCAACAACCAGATGGTTGTTGAATGCTCGAACGGCCAGAGGTTCGAGCTCTCTGGGGCGGAGTCTACCGCAATGCTTGTTTGCAAGGAACAAGAAAGTTCGCAACGCTGTTCCGCAGATGCCTGCCGTGCTTTGGAGCTGCAGACGGGGAAACGCTGCGAAGAGATGGCTGCGGACTACGTCTGCTGCGAGTATGGCGAAGGATTTATGTACTCGACTTGCTCGCCTGAGGCGACCTGCTTCGCCCCCCCCATGAACGGCAGAGCGCGCAACTGACAGTCTTCCAGGGCTGTGGCAAAATGCTGGAGGCGATGCGCATAAAAAAGCACATCCAGGAAAGGGAAGCTCTCTTTGGGAAAAGCTCAGAGGGCTCAGAAAATAGGTTTGGAGAGAAATATGCGAAGGGCATTCAAAACACTTGTCATATGCATGGGGCTTTGCCTGGCCAGTTCAGCCCTGGCGAATGCGGGCAGAAATTCTGTGCAAGAATGCATCAAAGTATGCACTGACATTCAAAAACCTTGTGAAGAAGGTTGCAAAAAACGAGTCAAAAAGGCAGAGCACAGGCCGCATTGCGCCCCCGCATGCAAGAACGCGGTGGATGCTTGCAAGACAGAATGCAACAAACCGTCCTCACAGAGGCAAGGGGGGAGCATGGAATTGTTTTTCAAAGGTGAGTCTTCCGGTGAGGCTTCTGAGCTATAACATTCATTATTTCAGCAATGGATTTAAAGGCATCCTGAGCGGGAAAAAATCGCTCAGAGAGATTTCTGTTGCATTGTCTCAATTAAATCCACTGCCGGACATTGTTTGTTTCCAGGAGATGGAATTCAAGTCTTTGCGGGCTTTTAGAACTGTTTCCCAGGAGAAAGCCCAAATAGATACATTTACAGATGAATGGGCAAACATTTTCTTAAGCCAAGGCATGTCTTTCCCATATGAAGGATATTATTTTCCTGCACATGCCTACCGCTTAAAAAATGTGGTGTTTTATACAACAGGTTTGGCCATTTTTGTGCGTTCATCGTCCTTTCGTGTCCTCAATGAAACCATTGAGCCCTTTGTTTTGACATGCAACAAAGCTTTCAACCAATTGAAACAAACAAGAATTTGCGCCCATCTCCTTCTTGAAGAGGTGGGGACAAACAAAAAGCTGCATATTTATAATACCCATTTCAGCTTGCCTTCTCCTTTGACAAAGAATTATTGGGTTTCAAAACAAAAAATGGGTTTTTGTCAAAACCAGGCTTTGGAAGCCAGACGTCTTTTGAATTATATAAAAAAAACAAAGGGAGAAGCCCCCTTCATTGTGTGCGGAGACTTCAACGCCTGGCCCAAATCCCCTGTCTATGAAATGCTGCTTGCCCGGGGACAACTCAGAGATATACGCGTGTTGTTGAAGGAGGAAAAAGAGGACTTTGTGACAGCCGGTTTTATGAACCTCAAGCTGCATTTGGACCATATTTTTTTCTCAGGCGACATTCATTGGAAAAACATGAAAAACACCCATAGCTTTGGCGACCCAACCGGTCCATTCCATGGGCTTTCGGACCATGTGCCGCTCATCGCCCAGTTTGAACTTTAGACCGCTTCCACTTTGCCATGATCTCTTCGTTGGGCTCCGGTTCCGCTCAGGTCATGCACTCAAGTGCACTCCCATCGCGGAATCCTCGCCCGCCTCGACCTCATGTCAAATTGAAACCGGTCTATAAAACCGAATCACTTGGTCTAAGGTTCTGGTTTGCGTGTAGCTGTGCTGGCGCACAAAGCATTTCTGAAGGCCTGAGCTCGCAAGAGTGCTTGCTTGGCGTTGTCGGCCTTCAGAATGAAGTGTCCCATTTTTCGTTGGGGTTTGGCTTCGCGTTTTCCATAGACGTAGACTTCAAGCACTTCGGGAAAATGCGCCCAGGCGTCGAGGTTGAGTTTTCCGTCCGGGCTTTTTTGGGAGAGCCAAACATCTCCCAGCAGGTTGCCCATGCAAAAGCAACCTGGAAGCAGCACGGGCGGCGGCAAGGGCGTTTGCGTCAATATATGGGCGAGCGCGTCGAATTGGCTTTGCTGTGTGGCCTTGCGCGTGACATGCCCCGAGTTGTGAGGGCGGGGCGCGAGCTCGTTCACCCACAAGGTTGGCTCGCCTGAAGCCTTCTGCGTCACAAAAAACTCCACCGTCAACAAGCCGCACACCTCCAAAGCTTCTGCAATGGCTCTCGCAATTTCCTGGGCTGTTGTTTGCAGCTGCGCAGGAAAGCGCGCCGGCAACAAGGTGAAGTCGAGAATGTGGTTTCGGTGGAGGTTTTCGAATACGGGAAAGCAGTGGCTTTGTCCTTTGGCGCTTCGGGCGACAATGCAGGAAAGCTCCGCTTGCAACTCAAGCGCTTCTTCGACAACACAGGCTTGTGTGGCCGTGGGCTTTGTCTTTGCAAGCGCCGCCTCGTTGTCAAAGCGCTGCTGCCCTTTGCCGTCATAGCCCCCGGTGGCTGTTTTGAGAATGCAGGGAAAGCCCACTTTCCTGAGGGCCGTGTGTACACACTCTCCGGGCAGCACAATGTGGTGGCGGGCCACAGGGAAGGCGTGTGCACTCAAAAAGTTTTTTTCGTCAATGCGGTTTTGGCAGGTGTTGAGCACACGCAAAGAGGGCCTCAACTTGTCGGCATGTTTTCCAAGGTGCAGCGTCGGGAGGTTTTCTGTCTCATAGGTGGCCACCTCCACTTCGCCAAAGAAAGCGGACAAAGCCTGTTCATCCATCAGTGAAGCGCAGCGGGTTTTTGCCAGGCGAAGGTGGGCGGGTGCGTCAGCATCGGCCTCTAAAGAAAGCGCGACAGCCCCCAGTCTTTCGAGGGCGTGCGTCAACATCAGTCCCAGTTGGCCGCCTCCCAGAATGCCGACTTTCATGCGCGCGCCTTTTGCAAAAAAGCGTCGGAGGCCATCGCTTCCTGGGCCATCTGCGCGCGGTACTCTTCGAGTTTCTTTCTTAAGGCCTCGTCCTCTATGGCCAGAATGCGTACCGCAAACAAAGCGGCATTGGCAGCCCCAGCAGGCCCAATGGCAAAGGTGGCCGTGGGCACGCCCTTGGGCATTTGCACAATGGAGAGCAGGCTGTCCATGCCGTGCAGGGCTTTGGACAAAATGGGCACACCCAAAACGGGCAAAGAAGTCAGCGAAGAAACCATGCCCGGCAAATGGGCTGCGCCTCCGGCGCCCGCAATAATGCAACGCAGGCCGCGCCCTCGGGCTTCTTTGGCGAAACGAAACATTTCTTCAGGCGTCCTGTGGGCGCTGACGACGTGGACTTCATGTGCAATGCCAAACTGAGTCAAAACCTCCACGGCATATTGCATGGTGTCGTCGTCAGAAATGCTTCCCATAATGACAGCTACCAGCGGCATGAGGCCTCCCATTTTTTAAGCATAAAGAGAAACGAAAAATGCTGCAAATGCCGAAGTCGAAACGCGCTCATCCCCTGCGGGAAAACCCCCCACCGCCTTTGTCTATTGAATGTAGAAGGCGACGCGCTCTGTTCCAAAAATGAATTCGTCTCCGTCCACAATGGCCCGACGTGTTATTTTTTCGCGGTGCTTGCCGTAGAAAGTCCCGTTCGACGAGTTGAGGTCTTCCAGAATGAAGTTGTTTCCCTCGCGGCGAATGCACGCGTGCTGTCTTGAAACACGGTTGGAGTCAATGACGAAGTTGCATGTCTTTCCGCGGCCGATGGTGAATTCATCGCCTTCCATGGCCACAGCTTCTTCTCCGGGAATTTCAATATAGAGGGTGGGGGGCAGCTCAGCCTCGGCTTCGGCATAGGTACCCGGGTCTGCCTCTTCTTCTTCCTCCAATTCTTCCTCCAACTCCTGGGGGGGCTCATCCTCCTCGGGCGGTGCCGCCTCTTCCTCTTCAAAATAGGGTGTTGGAGGAGGAGGTGGTGTCGCCAGGGGGCGGCGGCGGCCGGAGCCAGAGGCCTCTCGTACGGGTGTTGCATAGGGCTCCGGGACAGGCGAGGGAGGGGTTTCAAGGGGCTCTTCCTGACTTGGGAGGGCCTCCTGCGCGCTGGGGGGGGTATAGGCCCTTTCGCGGCTTGAGAGTGCCGGCGCCTCGAGGACTTCTTCGCGACCCACAAGCACCGGCGGCGCGCTCTCCGGGGCGGTGCGCGACACAGAAGTCTGCGCGGCGACGAGGTAGCCATTGAGGCGCGCCCAGGTGAAAATGGCCTGGCATACCAGGTTGTTTTTGGGAACGCCCATTTCTCGTTCCATCAACTCTAAAATTTTCCAGAGGTGCTCTGGAATATGCAAACCGTCACTCATGCTGCCTTGTATATTCCATTGTGCCCGCCGCAAGGCAAGTTCCTCAGAAAAATTCTCCGTACACGTTCACCTCCCTTTCCAGAGTCTTTGGCAAAACCCAAACTTGACCAACAAGCGCCCGCGCGGCTATTGGGGCGAGTAATGTCGGAACACAAAAGAGACTATTATGAGGTGCTGGGCGTCCCAAAGACAGCCGGAGAGGCTGAGCTTAAAAGCGCCTTTCGAAAAATTGCCATGGAGCACCACCCGGACCGCAACCCGGACAACCCTCATTCCGAAGAAATTTTCAAAGAGGCGGCCGAAGCCTATGAGGTGCTGTCTGACAGCGACAAGCGCGCACGCTATGACAGAATGGGCCATGCGGGCCTGGGCGGCGGCGGCTATGCTGCGGACTTTGGAAACATGGCAGACATTTTCGCCGAAATTTTCGGCGACTTTTTCGGCACGCGAAACCGTGGCCCTGCGCGCGGTGCGGACTTGCGCATGGAGTTGGGCATTGGCTTTGAGGAGGCCGCCTTCGGCAAACAAACCGAAATAAAAGTGCCCAAAACACGCGCCTGCGCCGCCTGTGCAGGCACAGGCAGCAAAAGCAAAAAACGCCAAAGCTGCCAACAGTGCGGCGGCAGCGGCCACATTCAGCACCGCCAGGGCTTCTTCTCGCTCAGCAGGCCCTGCCCCTTATGTCATGGCAAGGGCACCTTCGCCAAAGACGCCTGCGCCTCTTGCAGGGGCGAAGGGGTGGAAGAGTTTGAAGCCACCCTCACCCTCACCATTCCCCCCGGTGTGGACAATGGCACACGCCTGCGCCTGCAAGGAGAAGGCGCCGCCTCCCAAGACGGTGGGCCCCCGGGAGACCTCTATGTCTTCTTGCGCGTGAAGGAGCACCCGCTGTTTGTACGCGAGGGCAGTGACGTTTTGTGTGAATTGCCCATCTCCATTGTACAGGCCTCCCTGGGCGCGGAGCTGGACGTACCCACGCTGGATGGACCCGTCAAAATGAAAATTCCCGAAGGGACACAAACCGGCACGGTTTTCAGGCTGCGCGGCAAAGGCATTGCGCGCTTAAACAGCCCGTCCCGCGGGGACCAGCATGTGCGCGTCATTCTCGAAACGCCCACGCATTTGAGCGCCAGGCAGCGCGAGTTGCTTGCGCAGTTTGCCACAGAGGGCGGCGAAGAAGTCAACCCGCAAAGCCGCAGCTTCTTCCAAAAAGTGAAAGACCTCTTCGACACAAATAAAAAAAATTAGGTAAAAAATTAGGCCGCCGAAGGCTGGCGCAGTGCTTTTGTTCCCCGGGCGAGTACCCATACCCCCAGGGCGGCCATCGCCAGAGAAATGAATTGGCTGGTGGAGGCGTTATACCAGGCTTCCAGGGGAATGCGGGTGGCAAGGCCCGGCATATTCAACCAATTGAGGAGGTGGTGCAAAGTGCCGCGCTCCAAGTCGCCGCGAAACAACTCCACGGTGCTGCGAAGCAGCGCATAGCAGATGAGCCACATGCCGAAAATTTGGCCGTGGAATTTTCTATAGGAGCGCAGGAAAAGCAGCAGCACAAACAATACAAACTGCCCGGCAGCTTCATACAGTTGCGTGGGGTGCACAGGCAGGCTTTGGTCGTTCTGCATGGCCCACTGTGAAATTTGCACAAGGCCCGGCTCAAAGGCCTCACTCACTTTGCCTGTGGCCACATCCACCCAGCGCGTGTCCCGGGTGTGCGTCACAAAGGCCTGACTCAAAACAGGGCTGGGGTTGCCGGCCAAATCCTTCAGCTGGCTTCCTGGAAAATGCACGCCCCAGACGGAATTTTCGCCGGCAATGCGGCCATGGCAACAGCTGGCCGCAAAGCACCCCAAACGGCCCAGGCATTGCCCCAGAGAAACGGCCGGCATGCCGATGTCCGCCAAACGCAAAAAGGGAATGTTGTGCTTTTTGGAGAAAAAGAAAGCCACCAGGGCGGCGCCGATGAGGCCGCCATAAAACACGAGGCCGCCTTGCAGGCTGAAAATCGACCAGGGGTTTTTGGAGTATTGCTCGAGGTTCACCACAACAAACAACACGCGCGCGCCGACGAGGGCGCCTAAGACGACAAAAAACATCAAATCCAACACCTGCACTTTGCGCTTGTGGCCCTCTTCCCCCGGCCACTCCCAGGCTGCCATCTGCGCGGAGAAAAACGCCGCTGCCACAAAAGCCGAAGCCACCAAAACGCCATAGCCGGGAATCGGCAAGCCCGCGCCATGGGCTTTTCCCCACAGCGGCAGCTCCGGCAGAATGTACCAAAGGCCAAAGCACGCAATGCCCAGGCCGATGGCGCCGTTGCGAAAGACAGGCCCATATTTTTGAAAGCCTGCGGCAGCGCTGGGGGGGGTGCTTTTGCCCGCGCTGTGGGCCTGCCTTGTGGACTGCCAGCCCGTCCACAGGGCATAGAGAAACAGCGCGAGCGCGAGGAGATACACCACGGCGGTGGAAGTGGCATCGTTGCCGGACAAATAATAGAGTACAGGTTGCACAGTTTGTTTTCCCTAGAGCTAACGCTTGGTCTCTTTGCGTACAAAAGCATCCAAAATCACGCATGCCATGCCCACGCTGATGGCCATGTCGGCAATGTTAAACGTGGGCCAGGACATTTTGTTTTGCCAGTGCGCCTGAATGAAGTCCACGACAAAACCCCGCGCCAAACGGTCAATGTAGTTGCCGAGCGCGCCCCCCAAAACCAGCGGAAGGCCCAGACGTATCCACACCTCCTTGCGCGAAGCCACCTTCGGCAATGCCCTTTGCAAATAGAGGACGAAAACCACCGCTACCATGGAAATAATGTGAAAAAACCAGCGCCGCCTCTTCTCGGGCCAGTCGGCAAACAAACTGAAGGCCGCCCCCGTGTTTTCGGCATAGGCAAAGCGCAGATAGTCGTCGACAACCTCCACCTGCGCCCCCGCCCTCGGACGGTAATGGTAGCCCTGGTGGCCAGGCTCCGGCACGTCATTCAAAAACTTCTTCGCCTTGGCCGAAAAACCCGAAAGGCCCTGAAACCCTTCTGTGAGGCTGTCCACCGCCCAAAACTTCGTGGCCTGGTCCACAAGCAAAATGCCCAAGACAATGCCCAAAAAGACGCGGTAGCGCCGCCAAAAGCCAGGGTATGCATTTTCAAACCCATTTTGTTTTTTCAAAAACATTTTCAAAACCGCATACCCCTTCACAGCTGTGTTGTATTTTCACACCGACGCAACCAGGACTTGTGCCTCTCTATGTCATATCCATCTTGCAAACGCGTTGCAAATTCTAGCTTGAGTGCGGCCACCCGAAAATGTGCAGCACTCATAATAAGAGCTCTGCAAAAATTCTGAAAAAGAGTCATAATGCGCGAAGCTGTGTCTGCTCTAACGACGCCGGAAGACCGTTTTCGAGGGTGCCTTTTGGGTTTTGCCATTGGGGACGCCCTGGGCTTTGCCCTGCGCGGTTTGCCCCCCAAGGCTTTGCACCGCGCGGCGTGTCTTTCCGACGACTTTTCGCCAAGGCCTCGCGGCCGCTTTGAGAAAGGCCAATTCTCCGACGACACGCAGCTGCTTTTGGCAACGGCCGAGGCGGTGCTTTCTCAAGGCCGTATGGACGGCAAAGCCGCCATGACGCAATATGCCTGGCTGTGGCAGGACGGCATCATTTTGTACCCGCCGCCGAATTTGACGCATTCCATTCAGTCCTTCCTTGGGGGGACACCCTGGATGAGCAGCGGCGCAGGCCTGGGTGTTTGCGAGCCTTCATGTCTCTCGCGAGGCGCCATCATCGGCCTGTGGGAGGAGCCCGCGCCGGGGGTGGTGGCCCACCGCGCCACCCTCTTGACGGTGCCCACGCACAAAGATCCACTGTGTGCGGCGGCCTGTGCCGCTTTTGGCAGAGCCATTCAGTTGTGCTTGGGGAGTGAGCCTCAAACGCCCCAGTCTTTTTGTCAGGCCCTGGCTTATACGGCGGCGGCCTGCAGCGCAGAGTTGGCGGATGAAATTTATTTTCTGCCCAGGGCCCTGGCCTGGGACAGTGAGCGCGCGCTGGCCCTTTTGCGCACCGTGTTGGTGCCCGGCAAGCAGCACCAGGAGGAGCAGGGTATTCCGGAGCATGTGGCGCCCGTTTTGTTGATTGCTTTGTTTGTGATGATGCGCTCTCCGGACGACTTGCGCCATGCCTTGCACAGGGTGCTTCGCCTCGGCGGCGCGGCGGATGTCTGCGCAGGCATGGTGGGCGCGCTGTTTGGCACACGCCTGGGCGTGGGCGGTTTTTCGCCGCGCCTTCGGAAGAATGTGCGCTATGGGGAGCATATTTTTTGTGCGGCAGACAGGCTTTTTTTGTCTCACCGGCAAAACAACCCCTCACCCGGGGAATTCTCTTATGCGCCTTTGAAGGCGGCCAAAAAAAATTAGTCCCCCGCCTCTTCCGTGAAAAAGAAAAGTTCAGCGCTTCCAGAGTCTCTTGAAAGCGTTGCTGAAGAGACGAAACGTCTGTTTGAGTTTCGCTTTGTAGGGGCCGTACATGTCTTCTTCCAGCTTGTGGAGCAAAGCCTTCGCCTCCATGTCGCCCGGTGCGCATGTGGCCGCTTGCAAGGCCGCGTTGTAGGCCTGCAGGGGAAGCTGGTTGTTTTGGTAAAGCTTCGCTACATGCAGCCATACTTCGGCGTTGCCCTCACCGAGGTTTTTTTGCTGCTCCCTTGCGCGCTTTTCTATTTCCTGCAGCAAGGGCAAGGCTTCTTCTGACTTGTCCTGCATCATCAACGCCATGGACAAAGCCAGCAAGGGCGCCAGGGAAGCAGGGGACAACTCCTTGGCGCGCCACAAAGCCGCCATGCCTTCTTCGAAAAGTTTCAGCTCAAACACCAAAAGGCAACCCAGGTGGTAATGGTCCAAAGGGTTGGGGGAAGTCTTGCACTTCTCCTTGAGAATTCGAATGGCCCTGTCCGAGCGGCCGATGGACCAGAAGGCCCGCGCCTGTTGGTAGGCCTCCGGGAATTCTTCTGGCAAAAAACGCCCATCCAAATAGGCCTGCGGCACGCCTCGGGCTTCCACGGGCTCTCCCAACAGCATGGGGCGCCGCACCACCCTGTCGAGGCAGCGGGCAGAAGGAATCTGCTCGGAGGTGTCCATGTGCAGCATATAACCTAAGTGAGAAAAGCGCCGCAGCACGTCTTCATTCTCCTCCTCCGTGGCCACCACCAAAGTCCCGCTGCACTCTGAAATAAGCCTCACCGAGGAGAAGGGCTGGCCTTTGGCCAAAGCGCCCAAATGATCCAAAGTGGAAAAAAGCCGACAGGCATTTTGCTCCAATACCTCCACCTCTTCGCCTGCAAACAGCACCACAGGCTTGTGGGCGTCAAGAAACATGGCTGCATAGACGGGCGTGGCTTTGGACACGCTTCAAAGAGAGCAGACAGCGGCCCCAGAAGCAATCATCTTCAGAAAGGTGACAACAAAAGAAGCACTTAACACCCTGCGTTGGGAAGACGTCCCATGGCTTCTTTCAGGTGGGCCTCATCCAAAGGCTCGTCCTGCAGCTTGCCCGTAAGGAAGTCCATGTATACCTGCATGTCAAAGTGGCCGTGGCCCGACAGGTTGAAGAGAATGGTTTTGGCCTTGCCTTCGCGCTTGCACACCAGGGCCTCGTCGATGGCTGCGCGGATGGCGTGGCAGGACTCGGGGGCCGGTACAATGCCCTCGGTGCGCGCAAATTGAATGCCGGCCTCCAGGGAGGGAATTTGCGACACGGCAACGGCTTCTAAGAGGCCCAGCGCGTAGACGTGGCTGACGAGCGGTGCCATGCCGTGGTAGCGCAGGCCGCCCGCATGAAAACTCGGCGGCGTGAAGGTGGAGCCCAGCGTGTGCATTTTCAAAAGCGGCGTCATGCCGGCCACATCGCCAAAGTCATAGCCATAGGTGCCGCGCGTCAGGCTGGGGCAGGCCAAAGGCTCCACCGCCACAAAACGCGTGCGAAGCTTCTCCCTCAAAGCCTTCCCCAAAAAGGGAAAGGCCAGGCCCGAAAAATTGGAGCCGCCGCCCGCACAGCCGATGACAATGTCCGGGTAGTCCTCCACCAACGCCATTTGCGCCATTGCCTCCTGCCCAATCACCGTTTGGTGCAAAATGACATAATTCAGCACGGAGCCCAGGCAATAGCGCGTCTTCTCGCCTTTGGCGGCCAACTCCAGGGCTTCGGAAACGGCAACACCCAGGCTGCCGGGGTGGTGGGGGTTTTGGGCCAGAATGGCCCTTCCGGCCTCGGTGGTTTCAGAGGGGGAGGGGACGCAGCGCGCGCCGTATACCTCCATTTGGCCACGGCGGTAGGGCTTTTGCTGGTAGGAGACGCGCACCATGAAAATGTCGACGTCCACGCCAAACTGCGCGCCGCCATAGGCCAGCGAGGCGCCCCACTGCCCGCCGCCGGTTTCCGTCGTAATGCGCTTTAAGCCGTCCTGCTTGGCATAGAAAGCCTGCGCGAGGCCCGAGTTGGTTTTGTGGCTGCCGGTGGGGCTTGCACTTTCAGCTTTGAAGTATATGCGGGCCGGCGTATCCAGCGCGGCCTCCAGGCGCCTGGCACGCACCAGCGGCGTGGGCCGCCACAGCGCATAGAGTTTGCGCACAGGCTCCGGAATTTCAACCTCCCTCTCTATGGACACCTCCTGCTTGGCAAGGCTGGGAGAAAAAACCTGCGAAAGCGCATCCACGCCCAAAGGCTCCAAGGTGCCCGGGTGCAGGAGGCTGGGTGCCGGGGCAGGCAAGTCCGCGCGTATTTCATACCAGGTTTTAGGGAGGTGTCGGGCGTCCAGGAGGCAACGGGAGTTGTCAGCTTTCATGGTGCGCGCACCCTAGCAATTTGCCACCTCTTTGCAAAGGGAAGCCTCCCCTTTTGTGGCCGGTATTTTTTGTCTTTTGTCCGTCTGCACAAAGCCATTGTCAGGTTTGTTGGGTTGACAAGGCCTGTGGGCTGTGGCAAGTATGGCTGGCAATTCCACTGCAGTTGGAATTGCCGTTGCCTGTGGGTTTGCGCCCCTGTGCAGCATGACTTTCGTTGGCAGACTTGAGAGAACAACGTATACAACATAAAACTTGCAGGGCATAAACCTTGGGTTGCTGCGGTGTTGGGCCTTGGTGCGGCAAGTTTTGGGGTGATTTTGGCAAAAGAGGTGTTTGTGGTTTCAGCGGAAACGCTTGCAAAGCGTGCCTATGTAGCTCAGGTATTGTTGGAGCTTTTGCGTCTTATGGGGCTGGGGGAAGTCCCCCTGGAGTTTGAAGAGCGGGAGGAGGGCCAGCTGGCGGTAGCGCTGCACGTTGCCCTTGCGGACTCTCCGCTGAAGGCACCGGTCGGCCAAAAGCGCTCCCCCCTGTTGAATGCCTTGCAGTTTTTGCTCAACAAGCTGTTGCAGCGAAGCCCGGAGGGCGTGCAAGCGTCGGCCCCGACAGTCCGCAAAGTGCTTTTGGGCATTGGGGAGTTTCCACCGCGGCGCTTGTCTGCCAGGCCGCTTTTGGCGCAGCCCCAGGCCCAGGAGGAGGAGGCTGTGGAGGAGGCGCAAGGCCTGCTTCCGGGTGAGAAAACAGAGCAGCTTTCGGCGCTTGCCAGCAGTTTGGCCCAAAAAAGCGTCTCTTTAGGCCGCGTTTATGCGGTGCTGTTTTTAAGCCGTCCCCAGCGCTCATGTATGCAGCAAGCCGCCTCAACAACCGGCGGGCTTCGCGTTTTCAGCGAAGGCGAGGCGCATTGGAGCCGCCTGGTGTTTGAGCCTCAAAGGCCTGCGCCCATGCCTCAAAAAAGCCGCATTGCCTTCTGCAAGGAGGCTTCCGCCAAAATTCCAAAAGCGCTGCTGTCTGCAGGAAAGTTTCCCCCATGACGTGCGCACCCTTTTTCCTCTGGGCCCTGTTGCAGCTGCCTACAGCCAACCTGCCCACAGAAACCGCGCAAGCCCACAGTCCACAGCCTTCGGCCCTGGGCCTTTTTGAAGACGAGGTGAAAACCCTCGACGCCGGCATGCCGCTGCGCCCTGTGGGTGAAGACGAAACGCCCGACAAAGGAGCGCCTGCCCTTCTTCTGCTCCCTCCAGGCTCGCTTTTTCTCCCGACGGGGGAAGAGGTGGTGGAGCCCCTGCCTTACGCGACACAGGTGCCGGAGGCGGAAGCGCCCGCGGAAAAAGGGGCCCCCTGGCCTTCGCCGCCTGCTGTGCCTTCTGTAGAAATGACGCACATGCGTTTTAAAATGGGGGAGGGGTTGTTGCTGTCAAGCAAGGACAATGCTTCGGAGTTGAGGGTGCGCGGCATGGCGCAGGCACGCGCTTCGTTTTTGTTGGAGGGTGTGGGTGGCAACGAGTTTTCCGCAAGGGGCGTGCGCATTTTTTTAGAAGGCAAAACCTTGGAGCGGCGCCTGGTGTTTTCCGTGCATACCAGTTTGGGCCACGACGAGTTTGATGCGGGCAGCGGCCTTCTGGACGCCTGGGTTTCCTGGAAGTTTGGGAGGGACGCCACGCTTCGCGTAGGGCAGCAGAGGACTTTCTTTGACATGGCCAGTGCTGTACGGCGGCATGAGCTTTTGGGCGTCACGCGGGAGAATTTTTCCCACGAGTTTGGCCTCCTGCGCGACACGGGCGCCTCGCTTTTCTCGGAGGACTTTCTGGGGTTGAATGAGTTGCTTGGCTACCGCCTTGGCCTCTACAGCGGGCAGGGCCGCAACCGCTTTGCCTGGAAGCGCTCCGGCTTTCTTGCCATGGCGCGCCTGGTGCTGCGTCCTTTCGGGTTTTTTGATGATGTGGGGGATGGAGATCTGGAAAGGCTGGACAGGTTTCGCCTCGCCGTGGGCGTGTCGGCGGCCTACAGCAGCAATATTTCACGCACGGGCGGGCATTTGAGCGAGCGTTTTGACAGCTTCGCTTTTCCCGCCATGGACGCCTACCATGGGAATGTGGACGCGCTGCTGAAATGGCGGGGGCTTTTCTTTGCCGGGCAATATACCCGTCGCGTCACCTCCAAGGTGTTTGTGGAAAACGACACCGACAGAGTATGGGGGCGCTCCGGCCACGGCTATGTCCTCAAAGCCGGCGGCATGTTGAGCTCTCAGTGGGAGCTGATGGGGCGGTGGAGTCAGCAATTTGGCATTGGGCGGACGGACCCGACGCTGTTGGAGCAACTCAAAAATGAATTCGCCGTGGGCCTCAACCATTATTTCATTGGGCATGCCTTGAAGGCGCAACTTGAATATTCTGCGCGCTTTTCCAATGCCAATGTCCGCTATGAAGATGGGTTGAGGTTGCAGCTTCAAGTTGTCTTTTAGAGGGGGGCCTGAGGCCCCCTTGCCCCCCGGTTTGTCGCCTTCGGCGAAGGTTGTGGTTGCCCTCCGAACGCAGCGACTCCATGCGCACCCAAAGGGCGGTTCGCGAACCGCCCCTACACACCTCCACCAACGCCTGTAGAATTCCGTAGGGGCGGCAATCTGCCGCCCGTTCTGGTGCGCCCATC
>Ga0209737_10000452_pt1 | contig 33971 bp, 25 predicted proteins | sample TergutCu122P3_FD_187284 | JGI IMG/M metagenome (GOLD analysis project Ga0209737, IMG submission 187284) | Cubitermes ugandensis P3 segment gut microbial communities from Kakamega Forest, Kenya - Cu122 P3 (SPAdes) (version 2) | ecosystem: Host-associated > Arthropoda: Insects > Digestive system...
GTACGTGAGTCCGAAGCTCAAGTGGTACACCAGCCCATCATTGTACACCAGCCCCCGCCTCAACAGGTGGTGGTTGTGCAGCAGGCCGCCCCCCCCCCGGAGAGGGGAATGCCGGCTGCCGAATTTCGAGCGCTTAGGCAATCGATTAAGGCAGAGGGGTTTGAAAACCAGCAGCTCAATGTGCTTCAGTCCGCGGCACGGCGCAGCCAATTCACTGTGGAGCAGGTAGGTCAACTCATTGACCTTTTTGACTTCTCCTCAGGAAAAGTGAGGGTGGTGGAGATAACAAGGCCGCGCATTGTGGACCGCGAAAACCTCTATCAGCTCTTCTCACACTTCACCTTTGACTCTGACAAAGAAAAGGTGAAGCACCTGTTGCGCTAGGTGGTGTCCCTAAATGGTCTTTTTGCCCTCAGCTGAACGAAGTGCGCAGGGGGCGCTCAGGTCATGCACTCAAGTGCACTCCCATCGCTCCCCCTGCGCCCTTCGTTCACCTGAGGCCAAAAATCCTCATTTAGGGACACCACCTAGACCGGATTGGGGTTGAAGCGCGCCGTTACGCCCCGCATTGTGGGGCGAACGAAGTTTAAGCTCCATGAAAGAGGAGAGCATTTGCGCGCTCCTCTTTCCTTCCGCTTGGTTTTCGGCCTCTTCCCGCACTGCCTTCCGCAGCGTATTTTTAGGATGAAAGTGTCTTGTATTGCCCACTTGTGCTGTGACACTATCAATATGCTGTAAATTTGTGGAAGAAGGGCGCTTAAGGAGAAAGAGATGCAAGCAAGGAAGCTGGGGGTATTGTTGGCATTAGGCGCAAGCTGCGGCGGCGGTATTTCCATGCAAGAGTTTGAGGAGCTTTTGTGCCGAGACGACAGCGGCTGTGGCGGAAGCTATGTCTGCGTAGGTTTCGGTCAGGGAAAGTGTGAGCCTGGGTGCCGCTTGCAGAGCAGTGTCAGCACCTGTGGCCCTGGCCATTTCTGTCAGAGTGTTGACAACCCGGAGGAGCCCACCTTGGGAAGGTGTGAAGCGGGGTGCCGCGAGCATGGCGACTGTGGCGATGAGCGCTATGTTTGCGTCGGCGCAAACCTTGCGGAGAGCGTTGCCGGAAGCTGTCAACCCAAAGGGTGCACAAAAGAAAATGAAGAGGCCGACTGCGGCAAGGGCCGCCTCTGCGTAGATGGCCGCTGCGTGCACGGCTGCCTCAAGGACTCCGACTGCCTGAGCAAGGACTATATTTGCGAAAACAACACCTGCCAGCCTGGGTGCCGCGTCGGCAACGACAGCACCTGCAGCAAGTCGGGCTATATCTGCAAGGGCGACAAAACAACCCCAGAGGCTCCCGGCAAATGCGAGCCCGGGTGCCGCGTCGGCCCAGCCGGGGATAAGGCCTGCGCTACTCAGAGAGCGGGATATATCTGCCTGGACGGCACATGTCAGCCCGGGTGCTACGTCGGCCCAGACGGAAAGCTGGACGAAAACTGCGGCCCTGGCCACATTTGCAAGACCAAAGACAACAGCACAACCTCAGGCACTCTCGGCACATGCGAGCTTGGGTGCCGCGTCGGCAATGACAGCACCTGTGTCACGTCGGGCTATATCTGCAATGGCACAGTCCCCAACACTCCCGGCACATGTGAGCTTGGGTGCCGCAGCGACCCCGACTGCATTAAGGACTATATTTGCGAGGACAAAACCTGCCGACCTGGGTGCCGCGTCGGCCCAGAGGGAAACCTGGACGAAAACTGCGGCAATGGCTACATCTGCAAGACCGATGGCAACAACATAGACCGAAACACTCCTGGCATATGCGAGTTCGGGTGCCGCGTCGGCGACTCCGGAAATGAGGCCTGCGGCAAGGGCTATCTCTGCAAAGGCACCGCTCCCATTGGCAAGTGCCAGCCTGGCTGCGACGACAAGAATTCCTGCCCCGACAAACAAACATGTGTGAATGGTTCATGCCATGTGGTTGAGTGCTATGTGCCGGACGGCGCCAACACTCAGAACTGCACAGGAAGTAATCAAATCTGCGTAGGCCTGACCCCAGCCATCGGCTCTCCGGGCATATGTTGGACTTCGTGTACTGCAGCTACTGCAACGAAGAACTGCAAAACAGGGCAATCTTGCAAAGCTCTTAACGGGACTCTAGTTTCAGGCAGCACCGAGGGCCTCTGCATGAATAATAACTAACACCCCCGTTGCGGGAGGGGGGGCTGTCTGAATTTGCGTTGCTTCAAGCTTGCGGCCTTTCGGAAAAACTCAATCAAATAATGAGGTTTCACATTTTTTCTCTTCGAGGGGGCCTGTTTGGCCGCATGGGCGCTGTGCTATAACAGGCAGTGCTGGACGCCGCCCAAGAGGGAGGGGTTTCCCTCAGGAGAAGAGAAAGCAATGCAAGCGAAGAAGTGGTTGCCCCTGGGGGTATTTTTGTCCATGGGCCCAGGTTGTACTGGCTCCTTTGCAACAGACAGCCTGCCTGTGGATTGTCGAGTCAGCGGTTGTCCTCCGGGAGAGCATTGCAAACAAACCCCCGGGGGAGGCGCAGGCTGCGAGAAGGAGCCTTTCGTCGAAAAAGAAGAGGAAGCAGACGAAGACAAAAAAGAAGACGAAGGCAACACAGGCGCCGCAGGTTGCCACAGCGACAACAACTGCAACCTAGGCCACATTTGCATGAAGCTGTCGCCTTGGGCACAAGGCCAATGCCAGGAGGGCTGCCGCGTGGGCGACAAACATTGCCCAGCCTGGCAAAGCTGCGTAGGCCTGGGAGGCGACAAGGCAAGCGGCGCCCCAGGGCGCTGCGAGGGGGAGCCCAACTGCCACGTAGGCGAGGGCAGCTGCGAAAAGGGCGAGGTTTGCGGCATTTCAGGAGACAGCCTGTGGGCGCTGGGCATATGCCGGCCGGAGACAACAGGCAAGCCTTGCGAGGAAGACCCAGACTGCAGTTTCGGCACCGTTTGCGCGCCTTTGGGCGGCATAAAACAATGCACCCTTGGAGAGCGCCACCCCGAGGGAGGAATGGCCGCGACACTCCAAAGCTTCCAGCTGCTTCAGGGAAGCCCTTCCAAAGTCATTGCCCCTTTTCGCATAAACCAGGGGGCCCCCAACCCCCATGCGGGGTGGGTAGACAGGGAGCTTTTCGCGATTATACACGTGGCCATTCAAGGCCCCAAAGCCAACGAGGACTTCAAGCTGCAAAGAAACCAGGTGCCAACAAGCTGTACGCGGGTGCCAGGCCTTTGTGAGGCAGAGCGCTGCGAGTGGACCTGTCCTTTGTTGCGGCCATGGACAGGCGCCACGGTTGAGTTTCGTTTGACACTCGGCGGCGAAGGTGGCCAAAGCCATAGGTGGAGCTATCTCCTGGACTCCCCTGCGGAAGGTGGCTTTTGAAGTGGCCGGCAAGGCCGCCTTCCAACCCCCCCCGAGGGCCGGCGGCCTTCCGCCCACACTGCATTCAGGAACAGCCTCTTGTCTCTTGGGGCGTTTGGCACTAAAGCTCCCCCCATGTCCTGGTTCTCCAAAAAGCCTGGCATTGCCCCCGCCGAGCCCTCCCGCCGCATGGAAGGCCTGTGGGTAAAATGCGAGGAGTGCAACGAAATTCTCTACCGCGCGGAGCTGGAAAAGCAGCTGAATGTATGCCCGCACTGCCAACACCACATGCTGTGGCCGGCCCGGGAGCGCCTGGCGGCCTTGCTGGACGCGGGCGTATTCCAGGAAATGGACAGGGGTTTAATGCCGGAAGACCCGCTCAGCTTCTCGGACTCGAAGCGCTATAAGGAGCGTTTGAAGGCGGCGCAAAAAGCGGTAGGAGAAGAGGAAGCCTTCCTTTCCGGCCTAGGAAGGCTAGGGGGCAGGCAGGTTTCCATAGGCTGCTTTGTATTCCGCTTTATGGGCGGCTCCATGGGCTCCGTGGTGGGCGAAAAAATAACCCGCGTTTTCGAGCGGGCCTATGAGTTGGAATGCCCGGCCCTTGTTTTTTCAGCCTCGGGGGGCGCCCGTATGCAGGAGGGGATTTTGTCCTTGATGCAGATGGCGAAGACTTCTGCGGCGCTGGCGCGCTTTAGGGAGGTGAAGCAGCCCTATATTTCCGTCATGCTGCACCCGACAACGGGGGGGGTGGCCGCCTCCTTCGCCTGGCTGGGGGACGTTGTTTTGGCAGAGCCGAAGGCGCTGATAGGTTTTGCGGGCCCCCGCGTTATAGAGCAAACCATTCACCAGAAACTCCCGGAGGGCTTTCAGCGCTCCGAGTTTTTGTTAGAGCACGGCATGGTTGATGGCATTGTCCCGCGCAAGGAGATGCGCGGGCGGTTGATTCAGCTGTTGGAATTGCTGTCCTGAGAGTGCCTTCAGCCTTAAGTCCAGCCAGCCAAAGGCGCACTTCAACTTAAAACCAGCCTGGAAGAGAGAAGCAACCCCAAGGCCACAACGAGGAAGAAGGCGAAAGCCACAGTGGCCCCGGCGGCAAGCCTTCGCCGCAGGCGGGAGGAGGCCACCTGGAGGCTAGGCCTTTGGCCGAGGGTTTGCACCAGGCCCACACCCAGGCCGCAGGCGGCCCCTGCCAACAGCGGCACATAGAGGACATAGCCCACGAAGTGGTACTCAGGTTTTAAAATGCAAAAAGGGCAGTGGTGGAGAGGATGCTCATAAACATAGAGGGAGAGGAAGGAAACCACCCCCAAAAGGCCAGCAAGGAGGGCCAGGGCACTCAGGAGGCTGGTTGCCAGTGCTGTGGGGAGGCTGATTTTTGGACGCAAGGCACAGAAGGCGTTTGCCAGCAAAGCCAGGGCAAGGCCCGAAAAGAAGACAAGCATGCCCAGCCTGGGAGGGAGGCTGGCCATATGAGAAGGCAGGCTTTGGGCCGTTGAGGAAAACAAGCTTCCGCAGCAGGAGGCGACAATGTCCGGCTGCAGGCCTGCAAAATAGCGCCACAGCACAAAGAGGTTGGCCGCAAACAGCGGCAAAAGGCACAGCAGCAGGACATGCCGAAGCCGCACCCACGGAAAGTCACGTCCCTGGTTTCCCAGGTGGTTAAGGAGCAGCCACTGGCTGGAGGCAAAAGCGGCAGACAGTTGCAACAGCAAAGCCCAAGGCCCCCAGGGGTTTGCCTGCAGGACGCCCACCGCGCACATGGCCCCGACAAAGGAAGCACTCATGCTGTCGGCGTTGAAGACGAAGAAGGGCAGGCTAAGCATTTGCAGGCCCAGCGCCCAGGCCACCCATGCGGCCAGCAGGTAGCCGCGCTGCTCCAGCCTCAGCTGAAGCGCGCTGCTGCTTTGGGGATTCCAATGCAAAAGCGTTGGAACAGCCAGCGCACAGGCACTCAGAAGCACAGAAAGACTCAGGGCATTTGTCAGCAGCAGGGCAAGGTTTGCGGATTGAAACCACATCAGCTTTGCACCATACGGCCGTCTTCCAGCACAACATGCCTGTCGACGAGGGGGCAGTCCAGCAGGCGTTTGTCATGGCTGCTCAGCAGCAGGGTAGTGCCCAGGGCCTTGAGTTTTTCCAGCAGGCGGAGGAAGGATTCCGTCAAAGCCGAGTCCAGGTGGGCGGTAGGCTCATCCGCAATGAGGACAGCAGGGGCGTTGATGAAGGCGCGGGCCAGGGCGACGCGCTGTTGCTCTCCGCCCGACAGTTTTTGGACAAGGTGGGCATGCTTTGCCGCCATGCCAAATTGCTCCAAGGAGGCAAGCGCCTTCCCCCGGAGGGTTGCATAGGGAAGGCCCAGCGGGAAAGCCGGCAACATGACATTCTCCAGGGCGCTTAGCCCGTGGATGAGGTTGAAGTTTTGAAAGACAAAGCCAAAACTCTGCTGGCGAAGTTGTGCCAAAAAGCGCTCCGGCAAGGCCGAAATGTCTTCTCCGCGAAGGCGCACCCGGCCGCGGGTGGGGCGGCAAAGGCACCCAATGAGGGACAGGAGGGTGGTTTTGCCCGAGCCGCTGGGGCCGCAGAAGGCCACCAGTTGCCCAGCCTGAAGGCGAAGGTGGATGTCCTGGAGCACCCAGGTAGCTTCCTGGAGGTTTTCGCTATAGGTTTTGGCGATGTCCACAAGCTCAATGAGGCTGTCGCCAGCAGGGGGGGCGCTCATGTCCGGTTGTCGCCCAGGGTGCTCCAATTGTCGCCCAGGGTGCGGTCCTCAAAAACCTCCCTGTTGCCGGCTTTCATGTGGCCCTGCGCATTCCAGAGCCCCCAGTGGGCCCCCTGCGGCCCCTCCTGTTGGGCCTTCCAGGCTTCGTCAAAAGCTGCAAAATAGAAATACTGAACGTTGTTGGCCCGTGCCCAGGAGACAAAATTCAGAAAATAGAAGCTGGCATTTTCCGGCGAAGGCACAGCTTTGCCCACCGCATTGCCGCCGCTGGGCCAGCCGGTTTCAGAAACCACCACCTCTTTGTTGCCGGCCGCCTCCCGCATGCGCTGGTGCCAGGCATGCAGCTGCGCTACGGCATGCTGAACGTGGGTGCCTTCCCAATAGGGATAATAATTGACAAAAATAAAGTCACAGGCGGCCATCACCTGGGGGTGGTCCAACAACGCGCCGTGGACATCTGCATAACTTACCGGCAGCCCCGGCAAGGCTGCCCTCACTCGCCCCAGGTAGGCCAGCAGCTGCGCCTCCGTTAGGTCGCCACGCAGCAAAACCTCACTGCCTACCACGGCGCCGTCCAGAAGGCCCTCCTTTCCGGCTCGAATCAGCCCCTCCAGCTCCCTCTCATTTGCCGCCCAATCCGTACTCAGCCATGCGCCTCCCAGGCATTTGAGCCCATATTCGCGGGCAACCCGGCATACGTTTTCGATGCCATGGGTGGAGCCGAAGGCGCGAACCCACTCCACATAGGGTGCAACTACCTCCATCCGGGCCCTGAGTTGACTCAAGGGAATGACGAAGCCCTTGTTGGGGTCCTGGCCGTCTTCATAAGGGCCGAAATTCAGCCCATGGAGTTTGTAGGCCGAGGAGGGTGTGGACTCTGGGGTTGTGGACTCCACAGAGGGAGAAATGTAGCTGCGGCAGGCGGCCGAAAGCGACAAGAGGGAAAACAACACAAGGGATGTCATGTGGGCTGCTGTGCTCATAGGAAGTTTCCCGGTGTTTGGAAGAGGAATATAAAAAGGAAGGCCCTACGGGTCAAACCCCAGGCTTTTGCACCGGGCCCTCACCGAAGGCTTCCAGGCCTCAGGCAAGGCAGCCATGGCCGTGTTGTATTTGCTCAAGTCTTTTTGCATACAAGCCACCTCCGCGCGCATGGCCTGTGCGCGCGCCCAGCCCGGGCTCCCAGCCCTCAACTCATTCAACGCACGGCGTATATGGTCCTCCGTCTCCTTGGGTTGCCTGGCCTTCAGGGCTTCTTCCGCCTTTGCTAAAATACGGCGCTCCGCCTCGCTGGGCAACCTGGGAGCGGGAGGTTTTCTGTCGGTTTCGCCGGTTTTTTCCCCTTTGCTTCCAGTGCCTTTGCTGGTTTCGGGTCCTGAGGTGGTTTCAGTCCCCGGGGTGGCTTCGGTGCCCTTGGTTCCAGGAGCTGCCGTAGTTCCAGTCCCCGGGGTGGTTTCGGTGCCCTTGGTTCCGGGAGCTGCCGTAGTTCCAGTCCCCGGGGTGGTTTCGGTGCCCGTGCTTCCAGGAGCTGCCGTAGTTCCAGTCCCCGGGGTGGTTTCGGTGCCTGGGGTGGAGCCCGGCCCCGGCGGAGGCAACTCAATAACCTGGGGTGTATGGGTACATGGGTAAACGAGGGCAGCCCCCCCCGCAAGGGCGAGGGCGAGGGCCGCCCCCACCCAAACCCCCCTTCTCCTGGAGCGCTTGGGCGGGGCAGGTGGCTCTTCCCGCTCAAAGGCTTCGCAAAAAGCCATGGCGGAGGCGTGGCGGTTTTCCACTTGCTTCTCATGGGCTTTCTCAATGGCAAGCCGCGCTTGCAAGGGAAGCTCAGGCAGCGCTGTGCTCAAGGGCTTCGAGGCCTCACGCGTAATGCGGTGGAGTACAATGGAAACCTCCTCCCCTTCGAAGGCAGGTTTCCCGGTCAGCATTTCGTAGACCACAGAGCCCAGAGAAAAAATATCAGAGTGAAACGTTATTTTGTCGTTTTGGCCGTGCGCCTGTTCCGGGGAGACGTAGCGGGGGCTCCCAAGGAGTATATCGTTTTGCGTAAGTTGGGTGAGGTCAGAGTGGGTAATTTTCGAAATGCCAAAGTCGAGGATTTTTGCCCAGAGTTCGCCGCCTTTGGTGGTGAGGAAAATATTGTCAGGCTTCAAGTCGCGGTGGATGATGCCCTGGCGGTGGGTTTCTTCGAGGGCGCAGCATACCTGCCGGAGGATGAGGCGTGTTTCCGCCAGAGAGAGGGGCCCCGTCCTCTTGAGTCTTGCGCCCAGGCTTTCTCCCTCAAGAAATTCCATCACCATAAAAGGGTGGCCTTCTGGCGTAAAATTATAGTCCAGAATGTTGACAATGTGTGGGTGCTGCAAGCGGCTGGCGATTTCGGCCTCGTTTTTAAAGCGTGTCAGAGCCTCCGTCGATGGGGCATCCCCCCCGTGGGTGCGCAACACCTTCACTGCCACCTTCCGGTTTCCAAGCCTCAGTTGACGGGCGGCCCATACTTCTCCCATGCCGCCTTTGCCTATCAGCCCCTCCACGCGATAGCTGTCGCCGCCGATGGTGGTATTGGGTTTCAAAAGCGTGGCGTACACTTTGTTTTTTGTGTTGCCTTTGCCGCTGTCTTTGTCGCTGTTTGTGTCTTGGTCCATGGCCGAAAAGTGCCAGGAGCTTCTGCCCCGGGGCCTTTGGAGACTAACACCCCTCGGCAGGGCGTGGATGGATTTTTCGCAAGTGTTTTTAAAGGCAATGAAAGAGCGCAGCCTTCTGTGCGCATGGGCGGTTTGCAAACCGCGTGTGTTGTTTTTTCCCGTGGAAGTTTTTTTTCTTTGCGGGAAGCCGTTTGCATTGGCTATAAATGCCGGCATGCGCACATTTCCCTTCATCCGTATGAAGTCTCTTTCAAAACTCTGGCTGCTGGGTGTTTGCCTGGCGGCTGTTTCCTGGGCCTCTCCTCCTGCGAAGGCCTCTTCCAAGGCACCTTCCAAGGGTTCCTCCAAGGCCGCCTCCACGTCGGCTTCTCAGACACCGCCCCCGGGCAAGCAAGAAGCCTATGAGCCCTATCCAGGCATAGAAGCTTTGCTTCCCGACATCTATTTATATACGGATGGAAACGGCCACTATTTGGCTTTGCACCTTAAGTTGGCGAATGCGCCAAAGGTGCTCAACCAGCACTATCCGCGCCACCTGTTTTGGGGAGATGGAAGCGTCTTTTTCGCGCAGAGGACACACGGGGAGGGCTACTATAAAGACTTCCCCAAAGTCAATGAGGCCCTCTACCCGGATGCCTCCTTGCGGTATTCGGTTGACTTTTGGGACCCCAACACAGAGATGTACAGCCAAATTATCAGGCCCCAAGAGGGCGACTTTCATATCCGCTGTGGGGACAAAAGAGCCACACTCCATCCAGTCCCGGCGGGAGAGGCCAAGGCCCTGTTGGAGAAGGCGAAGTTTTATGCGCCGCAGTTTATGCGGATGCCGCACTTCCTCGCTCGCGACGACAGGGGCATTTATTATTACATCGACAAGTCCGCCAAGGAGGGAGAGAAGGACTTTAAAATTTACATTGGCAAGAGCGGGCAATTAAAGCGGACCCGGCTGCAAAACATCGTCCAGGACAGTGCGGGAGAAATTTTTGCGACGCCCAATGGAAGCCTGCGCATCGTCATCGACAAAAAAGAAGCCTTATGGGTACGCGACCAGAAGAGGCAACCGCTGGTCATGATGGATAGGTTTGACCTGATGAACGGCGTCCCCTACAAAGGCCCGAATTTGCGTTTGGTATTTGGCGAGCTGGGTGTCTATTCCGGGCAAAAAGTTGGCACGCCTTGCGATGACCTTTAGGGACAGCGCAAAGGATAGAGCAGGGAGTGGGCAAAAAAACATTAGGTGGCGGTGGGCTAAGCACAAGACTTTTCACTTCAATGTTGAAGTTGAAACAGTCTAGAGTTTGTGGAAGCCTTGCGAGGGTTCCATAACGTTCCGGTGAAACAGAAGAGGAGAAAAGCAGTGAACAGAAAGCATGTGTTGGTGTTGGTGAGTGCGTTGTTGTCCATGTCGTTTTCGGGATGCAAAGACAAGGGCGGCGGCAAAGAGCCTTCGAATAACAACCCTGTGAATCGCCCCGGAGGGGCTTCGAATGGCAACGAGGGGCTTGCTGAAAAAGAGCTTCGCGAAGCACTGGCGCCCTTAAGAGAACTTGAAGACAAAGTGGACAGAGCGCGCGCCGGAGAAACGGTGGACTTTTCTGGCAGCGGTTCGTCATTTCGAATGTGGACCGACGAAAGCGGCGTGCACTATACGGAGGGCTATGGTCCGCCGCACAATCCCTCTCGCTATACCACGGAGAGGCGGCCCGATGGCACTTTTAAAGGCCGCCACTCTTCAATGGATGATGGCATTATTGACAGACAAGAAGAACGCGGCAATGGAAAAACCGTCAGCCTTTATGACACGGATAGAGACGGCATCTTTGATAGGCGTGTGACACGCACACTTTCGGATGATCCCAAATTTGTTCGATTTATTGAAGAAAAGCGAACTTCTGAATGCCCCAAAGACAAAGAGTGCTGGGAAGTCGTTCAAAATCGCCTTGAGCCCACGATAATGAGAACATATCAGCTGCCACCGAAACCGGAGACGACCAGCCAGTTGAGTGGCCCTCCTGGATTTTTTTTTGAAAACTCTGCTCAAGTGCGAATGGGGAGTGCGGATGCAACACAGGCTTCACTTCAAATGTATGACACTACGCCAAGACTCAATTATGGCTTAAGAATCATCACCTCTGGCGATGGCAGCTGCACTCCAAACTCAGGAGAAATTCCAACGATTGCGGCAACGTTGGCAGGTGTTCACTTGGGCGGCTTGAGATGTCTTGCCGCAACCAATTTGGCTATGGAAAGAGAATTCGAAGCCGCTCTCGCAGGCAATCACCATGTGGACATTTATTGTGGCTTCGAAGGAGAACACGAGCTCATGAACAAGCCACTGGAAGAGCGACCTTTAGGGTTTGCGGAGTTTCATACAGCGCGAGATGCGAGTGGGAAATGGCTAACGGTATGCAATGAAACATCTCCTTGCGTTATCAAAATCAACAGAGACTATCTAAACGCCAGAGGCATACATCAAAACGTAAAGCCAAATGATATCCAAAAAACAGTGCTTCATGAACTCCTGCATACGCTGGGTTTTGGCAATAACGACGATGTGAAGCACAACGAAGGTACCGATGAAACCCATGCCTGCGGTCGCTATTGCGGAGGTTGCTCACAATCGGGACTGGGGTTCCAACACTCCAGCATCGATTGCGCGCGTTGCGCGGACAGCTCGGAGAGAAAGAGGCGGTGTGGAACGAAGACGGTTTATGGTTTGGGAACGCCAAACAGTTTCAATATTTGTGGTTGCACAGAACACAGCATAGGTGGATTTTGTCTAGGGTATATGCCGTGTACCCAATCAACTTATAGGGAACAGATGTTCTTTTGTGATGGCACTTTTTTCTATGAAAGCCCATTTTTTTCTTGTTGTTACGGTCCGTGTGTCGGCGCAAGTTTGGAATGGGAGAACTACGTTGCTATGTGCCAGCGTCAAGTTGCAAACTGGGAAGAAGTAAAGTCTCGCCCCATATTTGATAGTTGCAACCAACCCCCACCCTTCTGTCAGTAGAGTTTTTTCTGTTTGTGTACATTTGCCCAACTTGAATGTGGGAGCCAGGAGAGTTGACAGCAAAAAGGATAGATTTCATAAGGTAACTTCGGGGGCGCGGTGTCTTTCCAGGCGGCGGGGTGGCATATTCAGAGTTTGCGGGCAAAACCGCAACATTCAAGCGGCAGCCTAGGCCGCTGTGGGGACAAGGTGGCTACAGGCAATTTGGTCAAACGCAGCCTTCATCGCGTCAAACAACTCTGGTCCGGCAAGGCAGGCGCAGACAGCAAGGAATGGAAACGCGTCCGTGAGTTGTTGCGTGACTGCGCCGCCAACCTCGGCGGCGAAGTTTCGACGCGGCTGCGCGCCGCCAAGCTGGGTGAGACTTATCTCCAATTCGACGACGAAAACCGCAAGGCCTTCTTGCGTCTCATTGTGCATGAGTTTGGCCCGGAGCCCCCAAAAGTAGCCGCTGCGCATAAAGCTTGGCAAGAGGCCCTGGGCACCGACGCGCAATGGCAGGCGGAGGCGGCTTTGCGTGCGGCGTTGCGCTCTCCACGCTTGAGGATTTTGACGCAATTCAACGCCCTGCCCCAGGGGGTGAAATTTCTGGTGGACTTGCGCGCGGATTTGAACCGCTACATGAGGGAGGACTTTGCGCTGCAGGCTTTGGACCGTGAGCTGGAAAGCCGGCTGGTGGCCTGGTTTGATGTGGGCTTTCTTGAGTTGCAGAGGATTACATGGCATTCGCCGGCGGCTTTGCTTGAAACCCTCATCCGCTATGAGGCTGTCCACGAAATCCGCTCCTGGGCGGACCTTAAAAACCGCCTGGACTCTGACCGCCGCTGCTATGCCTTCTTCCACCCCCGCATGCCTGAGGAGCCCCTTATTTTTGTCGAAGTCGCCCTCATCAACCGCCTGGCCGACAATGTCCAAACCCTGCTGGATGAGCATGCTCCACTGTTTGACGAAACACGCGCTGATACCGCCATCTTCTATTCCATTTCCAATACGCAAGCCGGCTTGCGCGGCGTCAGCTTCGGCAACTTCCTCCTAAAGCGCGTCATCGACGACTTGAAGCAGGACTTTCCCCGCCTTTCTACTTTTGCCACCCTCTCGCCGCTGCCTCTGCTTCGCCGCTGGGCGCAAAACAACGAAGCCGTATGGACGCATGCTTTTGCGCCCAGTGAGCTTGGCAACATCAGCAAAGCAGCCTCCATCAGCCGCTCTCTGGCCGCCGTTCGGCAATTGTTGGAGGACAGGCGCTGGATGGACGACAAACAGCTCGCTTTGCTTTTTCAGGCGCCGCTGACTCGGCTTGCTGCCTGCTATCTTCTCCACGCCAAACAACCCTCAGAGGCTCCCGTCGAGCGCCCCTTGGACCCCGTCGCCCGCTTCCACTTAGGCAATGGCGCGCGCATTGAGCGCCTAAACCACCTGGGCGACTGTTCCGAAAAGGGCTTTCAGCAGTCCTATGGCATGATGGTCAATTATGTGTATCACCTGGATACCCTTGAAACCAATGTCGAAGAGCTTCTGCGCAGGGGCAAAATCGACGCTGTTTCCGGCATACGCACTATGGCCAAAATGCCAAATGCCACATAGACCGGTTTAGGTGCGATGTCCGTTTTCCGCCTTCGCCAAGGCATACGTTGGGTTCCCTCGCCTTCACTTGCTCCTCCGACAGTCTCCATTTGAGACGCCTGTGTCTGCAAACACGAGGCCAAGACAGAGCAAACCCTGGTGTTGATTAGGTTTTATTTGGAATGCTTCTTGCAAACTGCAATGCCCGTACGTGTTTGTTTGTCAAATACCTGAGGGAACAAGGGAGTAGGGAGATGAGACTGGATTTTTGGAAGAATATACTTACGCAGCATCCTTTTGTGCCAAAGCAAAAGCAGACACAAATACAGGCACCAGCGCAGCAACGCATCGACGCATTTGAAAGCATTGGTGTTATGCCCCAGAAGGTGGAGAAGGAGGAGCCCCCCATGCCAAAGCCGGCGGAGGAGCTCCAGGCTGCGCCAAAGACGAAAAAGAAGAAGAAGGGTTTTTTTAAAAGGCTTTGGGGAGGAATCAAAAAAGCCGCCAAAGCCGTTGGGAATGCTTTCAAAAGTGTGGGCAAAGCCATTGGGAATGCAGCCAAAAACCTGGGCAAAAGTTTTGTGAAGGCATTTAAAAACGTAGGCGAAGCTTTTGGAGAGCTTCTCAAGGGTTTTCGCGATTTTTCCTTGAAGGGCATCCTTCAAGGGCTCGGCAAGGTTGTGGGCAGTTTGGCAAGCGGCGTCGTAAAGCTTAGCGGCGATCTGGTGCGAGGAGTCGTCCAAATAGGTGCCAGCCTTGTGAAGGGCGTAGGCAGTGTTTTGAGCGGCGCTCTTCAAATGGTGGGCGATGCCTTGGGTGGTTTTGTAAAAAAGGCAACCGACGCTGTAGGCAAGTATTTGGTTGAGAATGTCTTCAACAACCTTGCCAACATGGCCAAAAAGGTTGCGGATGCGGCTTTGGGTGCTGTTGAAAACGTGGCAAGGGGGCTGAACACACTGGGCGAGGGAGCACTTCAAGTGCTGTCGGGCGAATTTGCAAAAGGCTTTGCAAACATGGCCAAAGGCCTTGGACAAGCAACCCTGCAGACGGTAGCGGACACCCTCGTCATTGCGGGACTGGCGCTGGTCAACGGCGTACAAACCCTCCTGGGCGTTCAGTCGCCCGGGCGCTCGTTGAGTGCGGATGAAATTGCCATGCTTCGCGAAGTGTATGGCGACAGCATCGACTATTCACAAGTCGTCATCCAGGAAGGCAGATTGGGCCTGATGGGGTTTGGAGACCGTCCCTTTGTCGTTGGCAACACCATTTATGTGCCTTCCGGCGGAACCTCTTATGCGCCTGACGGGAAAATGAGGCATGACATTTTGGTGCACGAGATGGCGCACGTATGGCAATACCAGAATGCGGGCCCCCACTATATCAGCGAAGCCATCGCAGCTCAGTGGTGGGGCCCAGAGAATCCGAAAAGTGGCTCCCGAGGTTATTATTATGACGGAGCTGTGACCGCAGGAATCCCCTTTGAACAGCTCAATCCGGAGCAGCAAGGACAGTTGATTCAGGATGCTTTCAATGCGGGCGTTGTGCCACCTGACATGAACAAGAACCGCTTGCATCAATCTGAACACAAGATGACGTCAGAAGAACCAAAGTTTTATATCAATGGGGAAGACTACACCGCCTATGTGCTGCGAGCCTGGGAGATGATGAAGGCCGGCGAGGGGGCCCCCAAATAAGGCGAAGGCGAAGGCAGCACTGCATCGAAGAAGGCGAGCAAGAAGAGGCCGTTTGTGAGGGCTGTCTTGCCCGCACTGAAAAGCCGCCCTTTCGGGGGCGGTTTTTTTGTCCCTTCTCCAGGGAGGGGGGGCAAAAAAATCCCCTTCGCCGCCTTCTGGTTTTAGACTGTACCCCATGTCAAGGAGCGTACACCGCAAGCCAGAAAACACGACGGCCCCCCACAGGAGGGCCCCCGAGAATGGGGCCCCCAAAAACGGCGATGAAGACATTGAGGCATTCCTTGTGCAGTTGCGTCTGCTCAGAGGCCTGTCACCGCGCACACTGAAAGCCTATGCTTCGGATTTGAGGTTGGCAAACGACTACCTCGCGAAGCAGGGGGTGGCATTTCCAGAGGCGACGCATATGCATTTGAGGGGGTTTTTGGGCCTGCAGGAAGCCCATTGCGCTCCTGCGACGCGCGCGCGCCGCGTGGCCGCACTGCGCATGTTTTTCCGCTATTTGGCAAAGAGTGGAAAGGCGGCGGCAGATGCGGCAGAGAAGTTGAAGACGCCCAAAGTACCCAGGCGCTTGCCGCATGTTTTGTCGGTGGACGAGGCTTTTGCATTGGTGGGTGCGCCGGATGAGCAGAAGCTTTTGCAGTCGCGGGACAAGGCCATGTGGGAAATGCTGTATGGGGGTGGTTTTCGCGTCAGCGAGTTGTGCGGTTTGGACTTGTCGGCGGTGGACATGAAGCAGGCTTTGGTACGCGTCCTAGGGAAGGGGAACAAAGAGCGCCTGTGTCCCATTCACGCAAAAGCGCTTGCTTCGCTGAAAAACTGGCTTGTCCACCGCCAACAGTTGCTGCAAAAGCGCAAGAAACATTCTCCGGCCTTGTTTCTCAACAACCGAGGCGGAAGGCTGTCTTCGCGCAGCGTCCACCGCTTGCTGCAAGCCTATGTGCTGCAGCTTGGGCTTGCAGCAGGCCTGTCTCCGCACAGCTTGCGCCACAGTTATGCGACACATTTGCTGGCAGGTGGTGCGGACATACGCGTCATTCAGGAGTTGCTTGGGCATGCAAGCTTGTCGACGACACAGCGCTATACCCACGTCTCCTTCGAGTTGCTCCAAAAAGTCTATGACGATGCCCACCCTCGGGCATGAAAGCTCTTCTTCAAATTTTGCTCCAAGGCTGCTAAAGCTCCACCCCATGTTTCATGGAACGACCATTCTTTGTGTAAGAAAAGACGGGCATACCGTCCTTGCGGGTGATGGCCAGGTGACGGTGGACAAAGCCATTTTGAAGGGGAATGTGAAGAAAGTCCGCCGTTTGGCGGAAGGGCAGGTTTTGGCGGGTTTTGCAGGCTCCACCTCAGATGCGTTTACCTTGTTTGAGCGCTTTGAGGGCAAGCTGAAGGCGTGCCAAAACCAACTGCCCAGGGCCTGTGTGGAGCTGGCCAAGGACTGGAGGGCGGACAAATTTTTAAGGCGCTTGGAGGCCATGTTGATTGTGGCAAACAAAGACAACTGCTTCATTTTGTCAGGGGCAGGGGACGTGCTGGAGCCGGAGTACGGCATTGCGGCCATAGGCTCCGGGGGCTCCTACGCACTGGCGGCGGCGAGGGCTTTGGCAGAGCATTCTGCGCTGAATGCACGGCAGATTGCGGAAAGTGCGCTGAGGATTGCCGCGGACATTTGCGTATACACCAACCACCACCTTTCCTTTGAGGAGCTTTCACCTTGACCTCTTCCTCCCTGACGCCCCGAGAAATTGTAAGCGAATTAGACCGCTATATTATCGGCCAGAAAGCCGCCAAACGAGCGGTTGCCATTGCGCTGAGAAACCAGTGGCGCAGGCAGCGCGTTGCCGAAGACTTTCGAGACGAGATACAGCCCAAAAACATCATCCTCATTGGGCCGACGGGGGTGGGGAAGACGGAGATTGCAAGGCGCCTGGCGAAGCTATCGAGGGCGCCCTTCGTGAAGGTGGAGGCCTCCAAATTCACGGAGGTGGGCTACGTAGGCCGCGACGTGGACTCCATGGTGCGTGACTTGGTAGAAGCCTCCCTCGCGCTGATTCGAGAAGAAAAGACGGAGCATTTCCGGGCGAAGGCCACCCAGCTGGCCGAAGACAGGTTGGCCGACTTGCTTGCAAACCCTGGAAAATCCACCCAACCCCTTCGACATTTTGGAGGGGCTTTGTCTTCTTCTGCGCCGCCTTTGAGTGAAGCGGAGCGCGAGAAGTTGAGGGCCCAACTGCGAGCGGGGACTTTGGACAATGAGTTTGTCGAGCTTGAAGTGAAGGAGACACAGCTGGCCTTCATGAAAAATTTTTCAGGCCAGGGCATGGAAGAGTTTGGCATTAACCTTCAGGATTTTTTTCGCAACGTCCCCGGAATGGAGCGCACCAAAAAACAAAAAATGAGGGCGCCCATGGCTTTGTTGCTTCTCGAAAAAGAAGAGCTTTCCGGGTTGATGGACCAGGACAACATTCAGAGTGAGGCTTTGTCCCGGGCAGAAAAGTCCGGAATTATTTTCATTGATGAGATTGACAAAATTGCCAGCCGCTCCAACACGCAAAGCTCCGGCATTGATGTTTCCCGCGAAGGGGTGCAACGCGACATTTTGCCCATTGTCGAAGGCAGCACGGTGACGACGAAATATGGAAGCGTGAAGACAGACCATATTTTGTTTATTGCCGCTGGCGCCTTTCACCTTTCAAAACCTTCGGATTTAATTCCCGAGTTGCAGGGCCGTTTTCCCATTCGCGTGGAACTGGAGGCGCTTTCAGGAAGCGACTTGGAGATGATTTTGAAAGAGCCCAAAAACTCTCTGGTACGCCAATACACAGAGCTGTTGGCGACAGAGGGCATTGCGCTGCAGTTTGAGGACGATGCCATCAAGGAGTTGGCGAAGACAGCCTGCCAGGCCAACGAGCAGATGCAGAACATTGGCGCACGCCGCTTGCATACCATTATGGAGTGTTTGCTGGATGAGGTTTCGTTTTCAGCCTCGGAAATGGCGGAAAAAGCGTTCCGCGTGACAGCGGACTATGTGAAGGAGAAGATGAAGCCACTCATACAATCCGAAGACATTTCTCGCTATATACTCTAACGCTCAACTGTTTTGAGAGACTTCCATGCTCGACAACCAAAGCATTCTTATGAAAGCGAACGAATATTTGCTTAACAACTATTCCAGGCAGCCGGTTGCTTTAATTCGAGGTGAAGGCTCCTATGTTTGGGACGAGGATGGGGAGCGCTATTTGGATTTTATGGGCGGTGTTGCGACATGCGCCCTGGGGCATTGCCACCCTATGCTTGTTGAAGTGGCCAAGCGGCAATTGGATTTGTTGTGGCACGTCTCAAACCATTTCCACTCGCAACCTCAGGCAGAGTTGGCCCAGAAGCTGGCAAAGGCTTCCGGCTTTCCCAAGGCTTGTGTTTTTTTCTGCAACTCCGGAGCTGAGGCCAACGAAGCCATGTTGAAGCTTGTGCGTAGGGCACAAAAAGACAGAGGGCACCCGGGGCGCTATGAGGTGGTTTCATTCAAAGGCTCCTTTCATGGCCGGACTTTGGCGACGGTAGCGGCGACGGGGCAAGAGAAGCACAAGCAGGGGTTTGAGCCTTTGCCCACGGGTTTTGTACATGTACCCTTTGGCAACATAGAAGCGGTGAGGGCGGCCATTTCTCCCAGGACGGCGGCCATTTTGGTGGAGCCCATTCAAGGCGAGAGCGGCGTAAGAGAGGCCCCTGCGGGTTTTTTGAAGGCTTTAAGCCAGCTGTGCGAAGAAAAAGGTTTGCTGTTGTTGGTGGACGAAATTCAAACCGGCATGGGGCGCACGGGAAAATTGTTTGGTTTCCAGCACGAGGGGATTTTGCCTGCTGCCTTTTCTTTGGCAAAGTCTTTGAGCAATGGCCTGCCGATTGGAGCCATGGTTTGCGATGCGGACATAGCCGCTTCACTTCCTCCGGGGAGCCACGGCTCCACCTTTGGAGGCAACCCCGTAGCAACGGCTGTTGGCTCCGCAGTGGTGGACATATTGACTCAAGGCAGTGTGCTTGAAGACGTGACGCGCAAAGAAGGCGTGTTTCGGCAACGCTTGCTCAAAACCCAGCAGAAGTTTCCAAAACTCATTCAAGAAGTGCGCGGAAAAGGTTTGCTTTGGGGCATAGAGCTTAGGTTGGCTGCGGGCCCTGCCCTTGCGCATTGCAAAGAAGCTTCTTTGTTGGCGATTTCTGCGGGAGAAAACACAGTGCGGTTTGCGCCCTCTTTGTTGCTGACCGATGCACAGATAGACGAGGGGATTGAAATGTTCGAAAAAGCGCTTTCCCAGTTTTGAAGCCGTTTTCGAAGGCAATTTTCAAAAAAACCTTTTCGTCAAACAGCAAAACCCCGCGCCAGGGACAGAGAAGCTCAAGCCCTCTTCACTGAAAACTGTCCACTGAAAACTCAGGTTTTGCGGTTCCGTTTATATGCGAACATGGTGTATATAGAAAAAGCGAAAAGAACAGCCATGCGCCTGAAAAAGAAAAAGCAAGCCACGGAAGAATTCTGCGAGCTGATGGTGGTGATGCCACGCTTGGCCAGCGAGGCGAAGGATTTGCGCACAGATCGCTTCCATTCATTTCATGAAAGTGACGCGCGTCTGAATGAAGCGAATGGTTTGCTGGAAAAAGCCTCAAGCATGTTGGAGCTCGACAACCACAGCGGCGCCATGGAGCTGATAGAGAAAGCAGAAGCGCTGGTTCCAGGGCACCCGAAAGTGTTGCAGCTGAAGTTGCACAGTGAAAGCACTTTGTTGACGATGCTGGAATCCAGGCTGGGAAATTTGGAAGTTGCTCCTTTTGTGAAGTTGCCTGATGAAGAAATTCTCTGGTTGAACCTCGATGACAGAACCCGTTTCGTTTTAGGAAAAGTGGATGGGCAGGTGAGTTTGGACAGATTGCTTTCTCTTTTGGGCATGTCGCGTTTGGAGTTGGCACGCATTCTCAACCAGTTGCTTGAGGAAGGTGTCATTGCTGTGAGCGAGCAAAATCCCTGTTCTTTAAAGTGAAACCCTGACTTATGGGCGGCGAGCTGCGAGAAAGGCGCTCAGGGTTTCTTCCTTCCATACGTCAAGTTTGCGATGCAGTTCCTCCTGGCTGCCAAGGTTTTCAATAACCCAAGTTGCGCGTTGGCGTTTGGCTTCAATGTCCATTTGCGCGTGGATGCGCTGGGTGGCGTGCTCCTCGGAATAGGCGTTGCGTTTCATAAGGCGCTGAAGCTGCAGGGCAAAAGGCGCATAAATGAGCAAACTGGCTTCCAGGAAAGCATCGCCGCCTGTCTCAAAAAGCAAGGGTGCATCATAAAAAACAACCGCCACCCTTTCTTCTTCGAATTGTTGTTGCTTTTCTTTCATCAGCGCGCGAATGGCCGGATGCATGAGGGCGTTGAGCTTGTGCAGCGCCTTGGGTTTTGCAAAAACCTCAAAAGCCAAACGCGTGCGAAAAGCCTCCAGGGGAAGCTCTGCCATTTCCGGGAAGAGCGCTTTGAGTTTTGAAAGGTGCATTTCAAAGGCTTGTTTGGCCAGGAGGTCCGCGTCGATGACGCCAAACCCGAAGCCGCCCAGGTAGCGGGCGGCGGTTGTTTTGCCGCTGGCAATGCCTCCTGTAAGCCCAATGACAACAGTGCGCATAGATTGTCCTATATGGGTGTAGACCATGAGAGTTACAGCCATTTCTAGAGGGAGGCTATTCTATCGACATATTGTAAGGGGTGATATATTCTTCGCGATTGTCTGAAATCCATCGAGGAAACCCCTATGTATTCGAAGAAATATTTATTGGTTTCGTTGTTTTTGGTTGTTGGGCTTTTGGCTTGTCCCAAAAGCAAGAAGAACGACGGAAGAGATATTGAAGACCAGGGCGGTGGCATAGGAGGCAACGGCAACGGCAACGGCAACGGCAACGGGAACGGTAACGGCAACGGGAACGGCAACGGCAATGGTAACGGCAATGGTAACGGCAACGGCGACGGGAACGGCAATGGCAACGGTGGCATTAAAACAATAACCCCCCCGAAGGATTGGGGTTTGGGCAATGGAGGCGTCCCCGTTGACCCCAGCATAGAGGTGGACCGTATTGACGTGGATGAGGATGGGAACCTCTTCCTCGCCCCCAACCAAAGCACGCGTGTTGTCAGTCACTATATGTGGCTGGCAGACTCCAGGGGCAACTTCGATGACGCCAGCAACCGAGGCATGGTGTCGAAATTTGACATGCGTACAGGGCAGGAGGTGGCGCGCTATCGCAGTGTCACCCAAATTCGATGTGATGCAAACCAGTCGCCCGAAAAAGGCGAGTGCACGACGCTCTCCAATACCTTTCCATTTTTCAACTATTATCCCAGTCGCACAGCCATCGACAGGGAAGGCAATGCATGGATAGCCAACCGCGGCGGCGGTGCAGGTCGCCCGGGTGTGCTGACGAAAATTGCGGGAGACAAAAGTGCTTGCAGAAATGGCGGCGCTACCACAAGCCAGGAGTCCAACAACCTGCAGGTGTTTGAAGAGGACGACTGCGTATTGTTTTCAACGCCGGTATGCACCAACGCTCCTTCGACGCATACAGGGGCGCGGGCTTTGGCCATAGATGGCAGAGGCAATGTCTGGGTGGGCTGCTACAATGAGCAGGCGGCCTATAAATTCGACTCCAAAACCGGTCGGCAGTTGGCAGGCCCCATTCCCCTGGGAATACAGCCTTATGGTGCCATTGTGGACGGAGATCAGAACTTGTGGTTGACGGGTTTGTCCCAATCCTCCCTCCAGGGGGTGGACACCCTTCTCCCAGAGGGGACAACCATTACAGGAAACGACGGGGGGATACAAACCCCGGCGGGTTTGGTTCCCTGGCGCGACATTGTTCGCGGCTGGAGTGCGCTACCCGCAAACAGCCCTGTTCCAATCAATCCAACAGGCATTGCAGGTTGCAGCAGCTATGGCCTGGCGGTGGACAAAGAAAAACGCGTGTGGATGTCCAGTTGGAGTTCGTCCAACGTTGTTGCGTGCTTCTACAACCACGGCAGCCGCAAATGGGGGCGCTGTGATTTGACTGCCGCAACACCCCAGGGGACGTTCTACCACCAAGGCCGAGGGATTGCGGTTGACACAGAAAACAATGTGTATATGTCCAGCAACTCAACCGGGCTCTTAACGCGCTTCTATTGGGACGAGGCTGCGCAGACTTGCCACTTAAAGCCCATGAGAGGACATGACGCGGTGCCCTTGAAGATGAGCGGCAGCCTTCTGGGCGTGGGCTTTGATGCCTACGGAAATCCCTGGACGGTTGCGCTGGGCAGTCAAGCTGCGCGCGTCAACCTCTATGATCAGGAGAAAAAGGAGATTGTGAGCGGCGATTTGGTTTCGCAGACAGTTCCTTCACCTGGCTATACGCCAAGCTATTATACCTATTCGGACTTCACAGGCTATCAGCTCAGGAACTTCGCCGCCACCAGTGGATTTTATAGGCAGACCCTAGAAGGTTGTGCGAGCCACACTTCCTGGAAGTCTGTTTCCTGGGAGGCCATGGTTCCCGCTGGAACGACGCTCAGCGTTTTTGTGAGAACGGGCGACACGCGTGAAGAATTGGAGAAAACTGCTTTCCGACCTGTTGAGGATATTTCTGTAAACGGAAATCATTTCTCAGCTGACCTGAATCTCGACAAGAGCACCCTCTTGCAGTTGGAATTTGTCCTGGAGTCTCCTTTAGGCCAAGGCTCGCCAAAGCTCCGTGGCTATGAGGTGAAATGGGTTTGTGAGCCCCCTGAGCAGCCCCTGCAGTAGGCGGAAACAGACAAGGGTTGAAGTGAGCTTGGCGAGCCTCAAAAGGGGGTGCAGCAGCTCACTTCAACATGGGGGCGGGCTACGCTGCCAGAGGACTTCCCACAAGAGACTTTGGCGCGGAGCCATGCAGGCAAAGATAGGGCGAATGCAAACTTTTCTTCTCATGAAGGCGAAGGTGCTCTTCAAACCTTCATGTGATTATCCTTTTGAAATCAGAAGAAGTTTTGAGCTAATCTCCGGAAAGAGGAGGCCCTCAACAAGCGGTGTTTTGTCTCGGTGATATGTTTGAAGAAATTTTGACATTTGCGTGCAAAGAATGTGGAATTGAGCCATGTGGAATTCAACACGGAATATTTTATCTTTTATCTTCGTAAGTGCATCATTTTTGTTGGCTTGCGGCAACGGCAAAACCGACCCCAATGGCAACAACTACGGTAACGGCCCCGGGGTTTCCAAATGTGCCGGCCAGGGTTGCGAATGCATAGGTTCTGATTGCGTATGCACGGATACAGGCTGCATATGCACAGGCTCTGATTGCGTATGCACAGGTAATGGTTGCGACAACGAGATGGATCGTGCCTTTGTAGGCCGAAAGACGCCGAAGGAGGAACTCTTGAAAGGAGGCGCAGACACAGACGGCGTATTGGTGGATGCTGACGGCAACATTCGCCCCTTGAGAGTCGATGAAAAATGGAATTATATGTGGCTGGCCAACACCGACGAGGGCTATGTTTCCAAATATGACACGAACACAGGGCGCGAGGTTGCCCGTTATCTCGTCGTATTTCCACGCCATTGCACAGACGATCGGCCAGCCAAAGAGTGCCAGCTGGGAGACAACGGCCTGGTGGCAGCAACGGGCCCTGTTGGAGAAGGGGGACTTCGTGGTTTGCAACCCAGCCGCACAGCCATTGACTATAGAGGCGATGCCTGGGTGGGCAACCGCGCCATATTGCAGTGTGAGGTAGAACGGGATGCAGGGGGGGCGCCCATACTGGGTGCAGATGGGAAACCCCGCAATAAACATTATGACCCTAATATAACAAAGCGTGCATCGGTGACTAAAATTGCCCATGCTACCACGCCTCAGGAGGCCCTGGAGCGTTGTCGCAATAATGGGAGCAGGACCAGCCGGGATATAAACGGCAACGGCATCATCGATAACGACGAATGGTACCATCCGGGGCACCCTGATTGGAAAGGCTGGATGGACCCGGACAGCTATGACGACTGTGTGCTGTTCACGAGAGCAGTTTGCAACCCGCTGAAGGCTCTTGAGTCATGTCCGCTTCGCGACGACTACGTAAACCCAAATTTCACCGATGACCCCAAAGAGGTTGCCGGCGTTCGGGCTTTGGCTGTAGCTCCGGGCAAGTCGTCTGAAGGCGATGCTTGGGCGGGTTGCTGGACAGACAAAACACTTGTGCATGTGCATGGAGATTCAGGGCGTGTTTTGAACACCGTGCCACTGGACATTCGCCCCTATGGGGCCATTGCCGATGAGCACAAGCGTGTTTGGGCTGTGCAAAAAGAGCTCGACATCGTTTATAGAGGCTTCTCGCGCAGAACAAACTTTTTTGCTTTGCAAGCAGTGAATACAGCAACCAATCCGCCGGCTGCGCTTGCGAAGGTTTCTCCTAATCCAGCGAAAGATCCAGACGCTGTTCGCTGGTGCAGTGCTTATGGCATCGGTTTGGACGCAGTAGGTCGTATTTGGTTGGCCGGTCGTTTCACCGAGGGGGTTTCCGTTTGTCGCTATGATCCGCAAAAGCAGGAGTGGTGGCAGTGGGGCGTGACACCCCAGGGCAGCGATTTCGGTTCAGTACGCGGCATTGCCGTGGCTCCCAATGGTTGGGTTTATGTTTCAGGCAATGGTGTCAGAAGTCACGACGCGAGTGACTGGGCGAAGACACGTTCACAGCTCATGGTGTTTGATTCCACTGACTACAACAGGATTATCCCCATCCAAATAAGCCGCGTAGGCAATGACCCATCCACTCGGTTCAGCGCCTATGATGCAACCAGCGCAACCGGCGAAACGGGTGCTGTTGGCGTCGGTTTGGACGTCAACAACAACGCTTGGATGGTGAACCACACAGGCACAGCCATTCGCTTTGCGCCCAACGACGCAGATGACCCGCAAGAGAAGTTTGTCAGGCTGATCGTGAACACGCGCCATGTGCCTGAGCCAGCGGTGCCTGGTGGGATTCGCCCTGTTCCCAAGGAGGGCTTATATACCTATTCCGACTTCACAGGCTATCAACTCCGGAACTACGTGCCCAAAGGTTATATCCGCTTCTATTTCAAGCCTTGTCCTGACGAACAAACGCCCTCATGGCAGGGCATCGAATGGACAGGAAGTACGCCGCCGCCATCGGAAATTCGCGTTGAAGTTCGTTATGGCAACGAAGCAGAAGTCAAAAGCCAAACGGGAATTCGAAGAGATTATGCGGATCCAGCGCCAGGAACGGATGGCAAGAGGGAGATTCCCTTGGACGGTGGAGAACCCCGGGACAAGCCCTCGCCTTGGATAAGCCTCACTTTTTATCTGGACTCCAAAGGTGGCTCAGCGCTCCCTGTTTTGAGAGACTTTGGTGTCTATGTACAGTGTTTGAGTGGCCTTCAATAGCTTCCCCTGGCTTCCCCTTTTTAAGCAGCAACCCGCATTTGCGGGTTGCTGTTTTTTTGACGCATTGCTAAGCCCAAAGGGATGCATTCCCTTCGCTTGGCTTTGTTTTTTGGGTTGTTTTTATGTTTTGCCTCTCAGACTTTCTCAGGCGATTTTGTAGGCCCGGAAACCTGTCGCTCTTGCCACCCCCAAGCCTATGAGCAATGGAAAGCCTCTCCTCATGCGCGCGCGATGGAGGGACTCAAACCCGGGCAGCGCTCAGAGCCGCGTTGTCTTTCATGTCATGCGCCCGCCTGGACAAGCCAAGCCCAACCAGGCGTAGGTTGTGAATCCTGCCATGGAAGCGGTCGACACTATTCCACAAGTTTTGTGATGAAGGATGCCGAGCTTTCGCGCCATGTGGGATTGGTAGACCCATCTGAAAAAACATGTCGCGGCTGTCATGATGGACTTGAGCCTTCTGTTGAAGAATTCAACTTTGAGAAGAAACTGAAATCCATCAGGCATTGGGTACATGAGCGGCGATAAACCTTCCTTCAAAGTGGCGAAAGCGGACTTTGTTGTGTCCGCGACTTGTGCTGCGCATTTTCCTGCAGCGCTGTTGCCTGAAATGGCATTCGTTGGGCGCTCAAATGTCGGCAAGTCTTCCTTGTTAAATGTGCTGACAGGCAAGTCCAAATTGGCGCGCGTTTCGCGCACGCCGGGGCGAACGCGTCTCATCAATTTCTTTGAAATAGAAATACAGAAACACAGCCTGCGTTTGGTGGATTTGCCTGGCTATGGCTATGCAAAAGCCTCCAAAGCCGACAAGAAGCTTTTTCGTCAAATGCTGCAAACCTATTTGCAGCGCGGCCCTTGTCTGAAGCTGGTTGTCTGGCTTCTGGACGCGAAGGTGGGGCTGGCGGCGGCCGACTGGGAGGTTTTGAAGTTGCTTGAAGAATGTCCAGCACGCCTTTTGCTTGTCGTCACCAAAATAGACAAGTTGCCCAAGACGAAAAGGAAGGGGCAATTGGAGCGCATAGCGCTTGCTTTGAACCTCCCCGTGGAAGCCGTTTTTGCGGTATCCGCCAAAGAGAAGCTGGGGCTTGAGTCTGTTTGGGAGAGCATTCTCCAATCCATGAAGAAATAGCTTTTTTTTCACAACGCATGGGGTTTGGACTTAGAAGCTGTAGCCAGGCGATATGTGGAGATTGTGTTTGGGCACTTTGTTTTGAGATGGAGTTTTTTGTGAGCACTGTCCATATGGAACGCCGCCTTCAAACGCTGCCGCTGTCTCGACAAGCGGAGGCTTTGCTTGAAAACCCGGCAGCGCTGCAAGGTTTTCCCGCAGAAGAGCTGTATGGGCTCATTTGCAACCTGGGCCTTGAAGACGCTTTGGAGCTTGTACAATGCACGACGCCGGCACAATTTTGCACCCTTGTGGATTTTTCAGCCTGGCGAGGCGACAGTTTGCAGTTGCCTTCCTTGTTAGAATGGCTGGAGGCGGCCCTAGGAGAAGACGAGGAGGCCTTCTTTTCCAAGGTACAAAGTTTGGACATGGAGGTTTTGGAGCTCCTGTTCCGCCGGGCAGTCCACATAAAACAGGCAGAAGAGGCAGAAGACGACACCCTGGAGTCCATGGAGACGGTGGACGCTCGCTGGCGTTTGGAGTTTTTGGTAAAGGGCGGAGGGCAGCATGTCCTGCGCCGCATCGCCGAAATATGGATGGGGAAAAACGCGCTAGAGTTTTCGCGTTTTTTGGAGGCAGTGCGTTGGAATTTGCCTTCAGAGTTGGAGGAGACGGCTTTTGTATTTCGCAATGCGCGGCTGGAGGATTTGGGCTTTCCGCCGAGGGAGCATGCGGTTTCTCTTCTTGCCTGGGTGGATGTTCAAAAATATCGCCTGGCATCCGAAGAGCCCTCCTTGGCAGAGGTGGGCGAAGGTTTCCTTGAGGAAGGATTTCGAGCGCTTTCTGAAGAGCAGCGCATAGGGCTTGAGGCCGAAGCCCGTTATTTGGTGAATGGTTTTTTGGTGGCAGAAGGGGCAGACCCCGGAGACCTGGAAGCCATTTATGACTTAAGCCGCCAAGCGCGCGACTACCTCAATTTGGGCCTGCACCACATGAGCGCAGGACAACGTGCTTTGCTTGTCCAGGCAATGCAGCAATTTGGCCTTAAGAAAATTTTTCAAGTTGGCTTGTCTTTGACATTGGATTTGCGACGCAGCATAGAGCGCATGCGCCAAGAGCCCCATGCGCAGTGGCAAAAGTCATGGTGGGTCATGGATGCGCTGGTACCCATGTTGTCGGCCCTGAGCGCCAAGCGCCCCTGGTTATGGAAAGAGGGCCAAAAAGCCATGTTTAAAACTTTGGCAGACATTTCCCTGGCCCGAATGCAGATTGAGAAAGCCAGGCGACAAATGCGCGTCATGGCTGCTTTGCACCAAAACGAGCCGCACAAGGCCCTGTTGCCTTTTGGCGTTGAGCTTGGGCTTTTGCGTGCGGAGCGGTTTTTTTGTTCAGCGCTTGCGCATTTTGTTGTTGAAGGGAAGGCGGCAGCCAAGCCCCTTTCTCCTGGAGGCATAGAAGCTTTGGAGGCAAAACTTGGCGTGTCACGTTTCCCAGAGTTTGCACAGTCCTTCGCGCACGCCCTCTCGCTGGAGGGGGCGGCAAATGAAGAAGCCCAGGAGATGGCGATGTCATGCCTCTATGCATTGCGCGCAGAGGTTGATGCGGCCAAAGCCGAGGGGAGCCTTTCTTCTCAAAACATTTTTTCTTTGCCCAGCTGAATGCTCCAGGGATACCCCCTAGACCGTTTTTACCTTGAATTGATCTGCTCTTAACGTCGCCCCTGCGAAAGCAGGGGTCCAGGAGTGCAGTCGGAAAACCATTGACTTTATTTTCTTTAACCCCGCAGCTGCAGAGCTCCGCTTTCGCGGGGGCGACGGGAAAAAAGACTCACTTTAACATGAAAACAGTCTAGTTGGATGTCGCCATAATGTCATAATGCATATAGCCGCCAGGGGCCAACGAGAAGCTTTCTGTCAAAGTCTGGTCGTTATACCGAACGGACAGGCGGTGTTCCCCCTCCCAAAGCTCTATGTCGCCCAGGGGAGCTGTCCCCCGGTGCACACCGTTTATCGAAATTTGAGCCCCCGCCGGAGCATTGACATTGAGCCTTCCCTTCTCAAGTTGAACATTTAAATCCACAGTTTGCTCAGGACTCAATTCCAAACTCCGCTTGATGCGAATGCCTGCGCTCTTGTTGGAAAACAGCAAAGTCACATTCCCGGCAGGCAAAGAAACCTGAGCAGGCGTTTTGCCGATGCGTTTGCCTTTGAAAGAAATGTCCAAAGGCATGGCTGCCTGAATATTGACACGCGCGGAGGCGGTTGTGGAAGCATTTGCAGCGGAAGACTTGGTTTTGGAAACGGTTTTTGAAGAAGATGACTTTGTATTCGCCGCCGGTTTGGGCGCAGGAGGCGGCACTTCCGGCAAAACAGGAGGCGGCGGTAGCCGAGGCGGCGGCGTTGCAACAACAGGAGCCGCCACTTTCACAGGCTCCAGAGGTGCTGAGGGCGCAAAAATGAAGTAGGCGATGACAGCGATGGCTGAAGCTGCAAGCAAAATACCGACGACCCAGGGCACCTTGGAGGAAGAGGGGGGCTCTTCAAATTCCTCCTCATCGTCATAAGCACGAGGCGGCGAGGAGCGAAAAGACATGTGTTGGGCGGCGAAGACAGAAGCGGGAACCATCTGAGTAATGGCGTCCGGGGCCCCCACTTGAAAGGGGGGCAAAGTCATGGCATCCGGAGAAACATAGGAGGCGTCCTGACGAAGCGGCCGGCGTCCCGCCACAGTTTTCTCAAGGAGGGAAAGAGGTTGCTCGGGCAAATATTCCGCGTCCACAGGCGGCGGGATGAAGTCCTCAGGGTTTGTTTTGGGGGCAAAGGGGTGCCGAGAGAGAATTTGGTTAAGGCCCTCGTCCATGAGTTGCTGGCGGTGGTGGCGGGATTTTTCAGTAGGAGGAATCCACGCGTTGAGGGCATCCGCCAAGGCTTCGTGTGAAGGCAGAAGGCCGACAGCGGAGATGATGGCTTGCCGAAACTCCCAGGCGGAGGCGTAGCGCTCTGAAGCTTGTTTGGCACAGGCTTTGGCGATGACGGTTTCCAGCGCACTGGGTGTTTCAGGGGGCATGGGCGGAAGCGGCCGTGACAGCACAGCTTCTTCGAAGTTGGTTTCGGCGATGAAGGGAAGCATCCCCGTAATGCATTCATAGAGGCACAAACCCAAGAGGTAGACGTCGGTTTGCACAGAGGCCGTGTCGTTGCCGCCAACAATTTGCTCTGGGGCAATGTGTTTGCGGCGACTGCGCAGCCGCGACTCGGAAGGGTTTTGGTGGGCAAAGAGTTGGGCGCCATAACCAGAGACGCGCGTTAGGCCCGAGAAGGACAGCATGAGTGTTTCTGGACGAAGGGCGCCGTGAATCCACGGAGGGCTGACAGCCGTATGCGCATGGTGGACGCCTTCCGCAGCATCGCAAACAATGCGTGCGGCGATGTGGACAGGCAGGGATTTTTCGACTTCAAGGAAGCGCTGCAAAGGCTCCCCGTCCACATAGTCGACGATGCGCGCCAGGCGCCCATCCAACTCATAAAGCCCGTGCAGCCTGAGGATATTGGAGTGTTTCAATGTGGCAGCCGCTTGGGCCTGGGCTTTGAGTTGCTCCAGAGTGCTGTCATGGGTATCCCCCGGGAGCCAAACGATAACCACAGGCTCAATTTGATGATCGCTTGAAATTTCAAGCCCGAGGAAGGCATGTGTGTCTTCGCTAAGAGAGATGGGCCCGAGCAGGTGAAAGCTTGTCATTGTATGTATGCCCCAGTATGTATGCCCCAGAAAACAAACCTAAGAGCTTCACGTGCCCACTAGCACACTTCCCGGGGAAGGGGCAGTTCAAAAAAAGAGGAGGTAACCAAAACGCCACCTCCGGAGGGGAGGGGAAAATCAACCGGCAATGGGCACTTTCTCAAACTCAATACGCGCTGACAGCTTTGCTTCGGCCTCATTCAAATCAGCCTTGCCCAACAGCTCATATTGTTTGAGCAGCCTCCTGAAGTTGGAGCGGTCAACGCCTGCAGCCCTGGCCGCTGAAGAAATGTTGTTGCCGTTGCGCTCCAGCAAGGCGCTTAAGTAGCCTCGCTCAAAAGTGCGCCTGGCCAAACGCTTGGCTTGCGCATAAGGCAGGTGCGCCAGACTGCACATTTCAAAAACCCCCGCTGCCTTTTGTGACTGCACAATTTCACTGGGCAAGTCTTCCTGGTCAACCACCTCCTTGGTACACAGGACGGCGGCCCTCTCCATGACGTTTTCCAACTCGCGCACATTCCCTGTCCAACGGTTGCACGTCAGCGCCTCCATGGCTTTGGGCGAAATCCCCACCAGCTTCTTCTTGAGTTTCTCGGAATACACCTTCAGGAAATGATAGGACAACAAGGGGACATCCTCCGGCCTGTCGCGCAAAGGCGGCAAAACAATGGGGATGACATTTAAGCGATAGAACAAATCCTCTCGGAATTTCCCCTGCTCTTTGGCCTGCTGCAAATCCACATTCGAAGCGGCAATCACCCGCACATCCACCTTTGTGGATTCATTGGCCCCTACGCGTTTGACTTCGCCCTCTTGCAGTACGCGCAACAGGCGTACCTGCGTCGCAAGGGGAATGTCGCCAATTTCATCCAGGAAAATGGTCCCCTCGTCGGCTGCCTCAAACAAACCCTTCTTGTTGCCAATGGCCCCTGTGAATGCGCCACGTACATGGCCAAACAACTCGCTTTCAAGCAAGGTGTCTGTCAAAGCAGAGCAGTTGACGGCGACAAAAGGTTTGTTCTTTCGAGGGCTCCTGTAGTGAATGGCCTGAGCAACCAGCTCCTTGCCGGTTCCACTCTCGCCTTGGATGAGGACTGTGGCGGTGGAATGGCTGACGGTTTCCACCAGGTTAAAAACCTTGCGCATCTGGGCGGATTGGCCAATCAAATTTTCAAACTGGTTGCGCGCATTGAGTGCTTTTTCCAGCTCGCGGGTCCTGTCGTGGAGCGCTTTTTTCTCGGCAGCGCGACGAATGGACATTAACAACACTTCAATGTCCTCAAACGGCTTCGTCAAATAGTCATAGGCGCCCATCTTCACTGCCTCCACCGCCGTCTTAATGGTGGCGTGGGCTGTCATCATCAACACCTCCACATCCGGGCGCGTCTGCTTGAGAACCCGCAGCAAGTCCATCCCCGAGAGGTGGGGCATTTTGATGTCCAAAACGGCCACATCCATGTTGAAGTCTTTAATGGTTGTCAGTGCTTCAACAGCATCATCCATCGTTACGACGTGATAGCCATTGTGCTGCAAAATCTCCTGGACAGCCCGAAGCACAATTTTATCGTCGTCTACAACAAGCACCCTCGTGCTTTCCTGAGCCGTCATGACTCCTCGCTCCTTTGGGTTTGCGCAGGAAAGAAAACCCAAAATGTTGTCCCCACCCCGGGTTTGGTGTCTATTTCAAACCTTCCGCCGTGATCGCTCACAATTCGGTATGCGATGGACAGGCCAAGGCCCGTTCCCTGGCCTACGGGTTTGGTCGTGAAATGGGGCTCAAAAATGTGCGCCCGGTGTTCTTCTAAAATCCCCACGCCATTGTCGCTGATGCTGAAAAAACAATCATCCCCTTGCTGACCTACTTGGACGCTTAAAACGCCGGCGTGGTTGTTGAGCGCATAGAGCCCGTTTTGCAAAAGGTTCAAAATCACCTGGCTGATTTGTCCAGCATCACCATGGATTTTGGGCAGCTCAGGCTCGGCAGAAAAGGCAAGCGTTACCTCCGGGTGCTCCATGACTTGAGGGTGAAACAAGAGGAGCGCATCTTCCATGCAGCGCCTTAAATCCAAAAGCTGCCTGTCTTCCAGCTGCGGCTTGCGGCTTAGTTGCAGCAAACTTTCAACAATCCGCTTGCAACGAAACGCGCTCTCTTCAATGAGGCCAAACAACTCCACGTCCTTGGGAGAGCGCCCCTCTTCCCGCTTCATGAGTTGTGCGAATGCCAAAATCCCCGCCAAGGGGTTGTTGATTTCATGCGCAACACCGCCGGCCAGGTGTCCTACGGCTACCATCTTCTCTGCTTCTGCCAGACGGCGGGACATCGCTCTCTCCTCTGTTACGTCGTGGTAGGAGCAAATCGCTATCTCCTTCTCCTCCATGGCGTGAATGTAGAGGTTGAGGATTCTCTCGTTGTGCCGAATCTCCGCCTGCAGCGCGCGTCCAGCCTGAAGACTTTGCTTTGCTTGCGGCAACGGACAATGCAGGCAGGGCAAGTCTCTGTTGAAAAGAAAAGCAAAACAACGCGGGCGCTCCAAAACCTCATTCACCGTGCGCCCTGCATGTCGCGCATAGGCGCGGTTAATCCGGCGCAGGCGCAAACTGTCAATGTCCACAAGCGCCAAAGGGGACTCAATCGAATCAAAAGTGCCTTCCCATTCGCGCTTCGCAACGCTCAATTGGCGCGTCCTCTCGGAGACTTTCTGCTCAAGCAAGAGGTTGGAGGCCTGCAGGTTCAGGTTTTGCTGCTGCGTCAGGTGGTGGAGGCGCTCATTCTCCTTCTCCAGCGTGTATTGCTGGAAGGCGCCCTGTACAGTCAAAAAAAACTGCGTCTCATTCCAGGGCTTGAAAATAAACCGAAAAACCAAAGCCTCCGGAAACGCATCCTTCGCGGCAAACTGCTCAATGAGGCCCGTCAACATAATGCATTGGGTTTTTAAGTCCAATGCGCGCACGCGCGAGAGGAATTCCACCCCGTCCATGCGGGGCATGCGGTAGTCAGAGATGACGACTTCCGGCTTCAGTTTGTGGAATTTTTCCAGGCCTTCTTCCCCGCTGGCGGCAGTGTGGACTGCCCAGCCCCCAGGTTGCATTACCCGGCAGACGGCATGCAGGACATTTTCCTCGTCATCTACGACCAGTAACCTCCCCTCGGAAGAGGGTACAGGATTGGGTGTCAAATGTGTCTCCCGAAACAGAGCCTCCCGTGTATTTTCATAGCACCGAAGGAAAACAACCCGTAATGAGCCTGCAAAACAACTCAGCCACCCCAAAGGGGTTCCTCGGGCAAAAATGCTCCCTTCAAAATATAGGAAGCTGCCATACAGCCCGCCACAGAATCGAAGGCCTCTTCTCCCAAAACCCTACATTTTCGTCAATTCATTTCTGCGGACTTTCGAGTATTTTGGGCCGCCTCCCCGTTTTCGGGAAGGCCTTGCCGGCAGCTATGGCAGCAAACCCTTCAGCGGAGCTTTTGGAGCAGCCGGGGAGGGCAGGCGGCAAAAGCAGAGGAAAGAAGAAAAAAGAAGAGAGAGAAGAAGAGGTACGACGAAGAAATACAAGGGGCAAGCGGAAAGAGTGAAGCAAAACCTTGCACAAGGAGGCGAGTATCGATAGAAAGCCGGAAGGTAGTTGAGGGCCAGGTAGCTCAGCTGGTTAGAGCGGCGGTCTCATAATCCGCAGGTCGTCGGTTCAAGTCCGACCTTGGCCACTT
>Ga0209737_10000453_pt1 | contig 33962 bp, 31 predicted proteins | sample TergutCu122P3_FD_187284 | JGI IMG/M metagenome (GOLD analysis project Ga0209737, IMG submission 187284) | Cubitermes ugandensis P3 segment gut microbial communities from Kakamega Forest, Kenya - Cu122 P3 (SPAdes) (version 2) | ecosystem: Host-associated > Arthropoda: Insects > Digestive system...
TAAGTCGTTGATGATAGGTTGCGGTTCTTGCCGCTTGATAATTTTACCTACCGCTTGCTTAAGGCGGGTTTCTCAATAAACCGCGTGATACTGATGACTAATCTGTATCACTTACGTGCGCACTAGGGGATGGGAGTGCCAATCAAGGAGACATCCAACAACAGGAATGTTGACTAAATAATTATTCTTGTCAAGAAAATTCTCGTAACTGATTATTTTTTCGTGCAATATCAATTCATTTACGGCGCTGTAATTACATTGTTAACACTCTCGATATATCACATATCGTAATCCATTTTGGCCTACAAATCTATACATATCTACTAAAGCCCAATATTACAGTTGTAATTTTGTGGTGTGGAGAGGAAGTTGATCAATTTCTAACAAATTGAATAGCGCAGGAGGTATCAAATTATTGCCATGTGGTGATAATTACCAGAAATAAAGGACATTACAACGGTAATACTAACCATGCTTATAGTGTACAAACCTGACTGGTGAAACAGGTGCAGATAGGAGAACAACTTCTTGACTAGGGTCTTAACAATGGAAGATAAAGATAAAGTAATTGCATATTTGAAACAGATCGGCTTTAAAGTGAATCCTGATGAATTTGACAACAGATTACTTATTCAAAAAATTGTTTATCTCCTTAAATTAAAAGGACTAAATATTAAATATCATTATGGAAAACCCTATTTTGAAAAGAGGGGCGTATACTCCAAAGAACTTGCAGATGATTATTGTAATTATAAAAATGAATTTCATGAACTATTAACAGATTATAACCTCAAAAAAGAAGAGTATGAGACAATAAATGAATTTAACTCAATATTTGAGGTCTCCATCCCTTTACTTGAGGCAGGAACCACATACGCATATTTTGCATATGAGAAGGGTATGGAACCATCAGAAGCTTATAATAAGGTAAAAGAAATAAAATCAAAATACTGCACCCCATATGAAATCTCAATGGGGGTTTCAAAAGTTAAAGAATTTTTATTTGAACCTATAGAAGAAGATAAAGAGTTATTGGAGAGAGAAATTGCCCCTTGGAGAGTAGTAGGTATTCATGTATGATCCAAGAGATGGAGATATCTGGCAAGTTGATCTCACAGATTCTCGTGGTCACGAGCAAGGAAGTGAAAGACCTGCAATTTTTATCAGATGTACAAAAAAATTAGGCTTGTATACGATTATACCCTTAACTTCTCAAACAAAAGTATTAAAATATCCACATACTCATGAAATACTTCAATCTAGTGATAACGGTCTTGAAAAAGATAGTATAGCAATGATATTTCAAATACTCACAATTTCTTCAGATAGACTAATACGTAAAAAAGGATCTATTTCAAATGTAGATTTTACTATTGTAAAAACATTAATTTCAGATTATCTAAAATTAAATCCTCCATTTGTAATCTGACGATACCTACACTCTTAGTCTTACAACAAGATCTCACAGCATAGATTCATCCCGAAACAAGAATGTGACAGGCAAAATGATATATACACTCATGCATAAAAAAATTCCCGTTGCTGATATTGAAATCGATACAGATGACGGGGAGATTTTGAAAGTCTATAACGTCCATAATAGTGAACATATCCCTATTGGTGTTGCGATTGAAAACGGAAAGATCAACCGAAGCGATTTGAATAAGTGGTGGATCGGCCGTTCAATTCCAGTGAGCAGAAGTGGAATAAAAGAAGCACTAGAGATATTAAACGTATATTCGACAACTATTTTGCTTGAAAAGTGTTTTGGGCTTGGACTTTCTGACCAATATTGGATAAATAATCCTCAAAAGCCGCTTGAATGGGATGAAATCAACTTTTTTGAAAATCAGTTTTCAGAAGATGTTGGAAATGCATTGTTTGGAAAAACTCCGAAAGGTGCAGTGAATTTGCTTTCTCCAGATAATACTTCGGATGGCTGGCTCAAAAAAAGGTGGATAATTATCGATGGAAAACGGGCTTTGTTAAAAGGAGGAAGTGGTCCTGCTTATCAAGAACCACTCAATGAAGCCTTGGCAAGTCTGATAATGCGAAAGCTTACCATTCCCCATGTTGAGTATACATTGACTGAAATAAATGAACTACCAATGAGCATTTGCGAGGACTTCATCACTTCCGATACCGAATTGGTAAGTGCGTGGAATATTCTTTTGACAAATCGCCACCGAAAAAATAATGTTTCAATGTATCACCATTTTTTGAATTGCTGCGAAACACTTGGTATTCCAAATATGAAAGAGGCGATAGACAAAATGCTGGTACTTGATTTTTTGATAGCAAATGTTGATAGGCATTTTCATAATTTTGGAGCAATTCGGAGTGCAAATACACTTGAATGGATTGGTGCCTCGCCGATTTTTGACTGCGGGACTTCAATGTGGCATGACCAATATACGCAAAATATTCGTCCTGACTTTAAAATAGAATCTAAACCATTCAAAGATGACCATTCTAAACAAATAAAATTGGTGAACGACTTTGCATGGATAGATTTTGCTGCTTTGGAACATATTGACGAGGAATTTTGTTCCATCTACAAAATAAGCAAATATATCGACGAAAAACGGCAGAAAAAATTGCTTTCTTCATTAAAAGAGCGAATTGAAATCTTAAAATCAAAGGTAAAATGAGCAAAAAAAGCGAAATTCCTGAAAAAGTGTTGCAGCGACAGGTGACAGAAAAAGCAGTATTGAAATGCATTATGAAGACGAAAATATCTGGCTTACTCAAAAAATGATAGCGGAGCTGTATGGTGTTGACGTCCGCACCATAAATGAGCATATTCTTAAAATATTCTCGGATGTCGAGCTTGAAGAAGGTACAACTATCCAGAATTTCCGATAGTTCAAACTGAGGGTTCGCGCCAGGTGAAGCGCGGTATAAAGCACTACAATCTGCAAATGATTACCTCCATCGGTTTTAAAGTAAACAATGAGCGAGCAATCCAATTCTGTAAATGGGCTAATCAAATTGTTAAAGATTACACCATTCAGGGCTGGACGATGGATGTTGAGCGCCTGAAAAACGGTGGATCCGTACTCACACCGGAATATTTTGATCGTCAGCTTGAAAAAATACGTGAAATTCGGCTTTCAGAACGCAGATTTTATCAAAAAATAACGGATATCTACGCGATATCTCTTGATTATGATCCATCCTCTAAAGCTACGCAAAGGTTTTTGCCACCATTCAAAACAAAATGCACTGGGCGATTCACGGACATACCACTTCCGAATTGATTGTCGAGCGTGCCACTGCTGAAAAGAAACATATGGGATTGACGACGTGGGAAGGTGCACCGGAGGGGAAACATTCACAGATCAGACGTTGTTATCGCAAAAAAAAACTACTTGACCGAATTCGAGAAATATCGTATTATACAGGATGGGTTATTTGAAAGTGATTTTGACAGATTCGTTAAACTTGAAGAAGCAGCACGGAAGAACTCGGATGGAAAGTGAGCAAAATCAGAAACTAAAATCGTACATTGTATAGTATCAAAATGGTAGATATCACATGTAGTGGTTTGCTATAAAGAACAGCAAACCATCAACTTACATTTACTCAAGCATCTGCTGCTCAAGTTCTTCTAATACATCAGAAAACAATACCCCATATTTTGAGGCGATGCACAGAATTGCTGCCTGAGCAGTGATAGTTCCATACCATTCATCAGCAATAAATGCATTCATCTCTGCGATCACATCCTCGTGAGTACGTCCCACAGATATCCGATCTAACAGAATTTCAAAAGGATCTGATGCGGCAAGCACAGAAGATGAAGGCCGAAATCCAATCGGCACCGGAACAGATGCCACGTCAAATGTCGGCACAAACATATCATCTTCTATCGTTATCAGCTCTGCATCAAGTCCACGACGCAGTAAAACCTCTACAGACTCACGATCCATCCATTTCCGATCAAATGCATAGTAATAGATCAGCTCACTTTTACTCATTTGTGCCTTTGCTGCATGATAAAACGGTGCTGCAATCGTTACCTTGAGGCTCATTGCTCATCTCGCCATGCCGCGCTCGCCATGCCGCGAGGGGGCAGCATAACCCCATGCCTTCGTTCCTTCGGCATGGGATTAAGGAAAGGGAAAAGGAGGGATCGTCCAGCCCCGCATAACATATTATTTAGACCCCCCGTTAGCGGGGGTCTTCCCGCCTCCTCGCGACGTGGCGAGTGCACGAACAGTGTTAGAGCCTACAAGACCGGAAAGAACAATGGGAAGTGCAATTGTTGCATCACAGAAGCATTGAACCTGTTTACAATCTAAGGCTTCTTTTCCCCATGAAATTGCTTCATCGAATGTACAGCCAGACAATCCACCAAAATGTGGTGTATCGGTTGTAAACTGGATTGCATAATCATGACCTCCACACTCCACTGAATGAATATCAGCAATCACCTGCGTCTGCTGAATAAAATTCTTTGGAACGCCACCACCTACATACACAACACCAGTACGCTTTTGTTTCTCAACAATCTGCGTAATATCGTCAGCATCCTGAATCTGATCAACTGAAATATCGACTCCACGTCTACGAGCAATAACAAGTCCAATTCCGATTGAAGAATCTGTTAGTGCTGGAACAAGAATCGGCACTCCTTCAACAGCTGCTGTAGCAGTCAGAGAACGTCCATGTGGATATCTTTCAACAAGCCAGAGTCCAAGCTGCTTCAAAAATAGTGATGATGAACCTGAGAATCCATTCAAAGATTCTGCAAAGTCTGAAATCGCATTATCAACGACGCGGAACTCCTCTTCATATGCGAATACATCATAAATTCTGTCAATACCCTGCTCATACAATGCTTTATCATCTACATGATGATGGCCAAGATAATGATGCACCCCGCAATGCTCACAAATGTCGTGAAAAATATTCGCACCGGTTGAGACGATCATATCGATATATCGATTCGTAACCAGTGAGATCAGGCATTCCTGCATACCAGCAGGAACCATCGCTCCAGAGAGTCCAAGCATAATATATGCATCAGGATCTTCGATCATCTGTTTCCAGATACGGTATGCCTCCCCAAGCTTTCTCCCCTGAAACCCAGTCTGCGCCATACCATCAAGGAGCTCTGCAACATTATTTCCTGGCTTTACAGGAACACGCGGAATCATAGACATAATACTTACAATTTACAAGTACAATGCACAATTACAGCGCCATTATGGCTGATTTACGTGTTACCATCCCAATTATCTTTCCAGAGTCAGTGATTGGAATGCCACTGATCCTCTTCTCAAGGAGAGTATCAATCACGCTGTCAAGCCCAACAGACAGATCAAGAGTGATGACAGGTGACGTCATAATGCCTTCAACTATCAAGTTTCTAACCTGTGCATCCTGATGCTTCTCAGGAACGGACTCACGAAACTTCTTCATAGCAACAGAGACATCAGTCTCTGACACAATTCCAACAGCTGCATGATCTTTCATCACAACAAAGTGTGAGATATTTCCATCCATCATCACACGTCGAAGGTGAACAACACGTTCTCCTGCATCCATAAGGTGTGGCTCCTCAAGCGCTTCACGGAGTGGAGAAGTGGGACGAAGATGCGACAACAGATCTCCATATGTCACCTGTCCGATCAGATTATTATCACTGTCGTACACAACCGCCAGCTTTGCGCCAGCTTGCATGAGTGCAATAAGTACATCAATCCCCTGATCCTCATAAACAATAGTAAAATCATCATTTGAGACATTTGCAACGTGAATTGAAGTTGGTGCGATATTTCTTGTCTTTTTTGAGCCAAGTTTTTCAGCAATACTGCGCCTGGATACCGTTCCTGTAACGGTATTATTGTGCACCGCAATGAGAGGATCAACACCCTCGCGAAGCATTTTTGCAAGTGCCTCGGTAAGAGGGGCGGATTTTGCAATAGTTACTGGTTTTGACATGACGTCTTTTACTAATATTTCAGTCATCGTAGTACTTCCTTTAAAATATCTTCTCGTGTTATTCTGCCAACGATCTGATCCTTATGTGTTAGAAATGCACATATAGAACTGTTCTCAATGAGCATTGAGGTAACTTCTGAAATCTGTGTTGAACTCTCACAGGTAATCAGATCCTTTCCCACTACATCAGCAGCACATGGCCGCTCTTTTTCTTTCCGTGCGGATGAATCGCTTCCTTTGCGACTTTCAAAAAATGCTAACGAGCGTTCAGTAACAACTCCCATCACCGCTCCACTCTTGTCAGAGGAGCGAACAAGCACTGGACCTTTCTGTTTCACCTGCTCAATGACGTGATCCAGTGAGTGAGATGCATCAACATATACAGGCTCATGCATTATCTTTTTTGCAGGCCGTAAAAGCTTGCGTGTAAGGTGTGAGCGAAGCAGATCCGTCTTTGTCACCATACCACATACAGCTCCCTGCATTATAACAATGAGACTTGAGATATTTTGGCTCATCATGAGGGCTGTAGCATCTCTGACACTACAGTCTGGAGCGACACAGATAGGATCTGGTGTCATAATCGTGTGGAGAAGCGCCTGATCCATCTTGCCAGTCGATGCGCTGTAAGCATGTAAAAGTCGATATCCAATATCTTTTTCTGTAACAATTCCAACCAGGTGCTCGCCTTGTATGATGGGAACTCGTGAGATCTTGTGCCGAAGCATCATATTTCGAGCCCTGGCAACAGTCTCAGTGGATCCAGCGACATATACCGGACTTTGCATAATATCTGATACCAGCATGGTTTCTCCTGCATTTCCTGTTTTACTTTCTCATCTTTTCAAGGTTTCATCAGGTATATTGATGATCTTTTGAAAGAGCGGCAACCATATCATGTTCAGTCACAAGACCGACAAGTTTTTCATTTTCAATGACTGGTACTGCTCCAATACCTCGCTCCACCATAATCTCTGCAAGTTCTCCAATTGAAGTCTCAGGGCTCGTCAACAAAAGGTCAGTGCTCATCAATTCGCGAATTGGAACATTCATAATCTCAGCATCATTCCCTGTGATGAGTTTGGAAAAAGCTTGTCCCGTTCCGATATATCTGATGAAATCTGTTGCAGTGATGATACCAAGGAGAATATTTTCACTCACGATTGGAATCCTTCTGAAACGATTCTCAACCATAACTTTTGTTGCAACATGTAAAGGGCAATCTGAACTTTCAACCAGTAAGTTGGTTGTCATAATCTCTGATACCCGTTTATCAGACATGAGCTTTTGATTGGAAAGAGCACGAAGTACATCACGTTCGGTCACAATGCCTCGAAGTATCATGTCATGGTCAACGATTGGAATACCTCCGATTCGATTTTCCACAATAATTTGTATGGCGTCTTTGATATGTGCCGACTCATGAAGCGTGCATACATCTGAACTCATAATTTTTGAAACATGTTCGTTTATCGCACTGAGGAAATTTCCAGAATGCTTGACATGAATCAGGTTGAAATGTTGCCCTCCGCCAAGAAAATTAACAAAATCTTGTGCTGTGATAATTCCTTTAATTCGTCGCGTGCCAGGATCTACAATTGGAAGTCTTCGAAACTTCCACTGTGCAAGTGTTTCAAAGGCCCCATATATTTTCATTGTTTGGGGAGCAGAGACCACATCAGTTGTTGCGATACTCATTATCCCATGGTCATGTCTGTTATGCATGCGTGTTTCTTCTCCACGTAAATTATTTTTGTAATTTATTGTCTTAGAACGTAAATCAGGTAACGTACATTTCCTAGATTGCTTCATCTTCTCTGCAATCGGGGCAGAGGAGTTGATTATCAATCGAATAAAGCTCGTTAGACATACGTTCACATCGTGCACATATCCCACCTTCTTCAGTCACACAGTTGATCTCTGCAAGATCATGGACAAGCTCATTGATTGTAACACCAAGAGACAGAATGTCGCGTACGGTGATAATACCAATGAGTTTTTGTTCTGCATTGACAACAACAAGGCGCCGAACCCGATTTTGAGCCATCATCTTTATGGCCTGCTCAACGCTCTCATTCTGTTGGATCGTAATGAGAGGTTCTGTCATTATCTCTTTTACAAGGGTTTCACCTGGAGATTTGTTTTTTGCAACAACTTTACAGTTGATGTCTTGCTCTGTTACAATGCCGATTGGGATATTATGTTTGAGGACGATACAGCTTCCAGCTACGTCCCGCGAACACATTTTACAGGCTGCATCTACAACGCTTGCGTTGTAATCAATGGTTTTCACATTCACCCGCATGATTTCTTTGACTGGAATATCAGTTTCAAGATGTATTTTGCTATTATGTGGCACATCTACCACCTCCTCTGATTTCTACGCGTTATTGTAGATTATCTATTTGAGTGGCTATACGTATTAATAGAATCATTAAGAATATGTGACCCTATTATAGGGTTTTACATCATATGATTGTAGATATCTAGTGAAATAACATAGATAACGCAAAAGATAACAAAAAGACACAGAGGTTATGTGTCGAGGATGCATATGGGTTTTGGAGATAGACTTACACGGGCATTACATCGTTTATTTAATAAAAAGCATGTGAAAATTGGGATTTACGGTCCCCCAAATGCAGGGAAGACAACACTCGCTACACGAATTGCGCGAGATTGGGGAATGAGCTTTGAAGGAACAGCAAGCCCTATCCCTCATGAGACGCGCTCAGCAGAGCAGATTAAAAACCTTGAAATTATCGCAGGAAATGGTCATTCCATCACTATCGATATCGTAGATACCCCTGGAGTTACTACAAAGGTGGATTATCTTGAGTTTGTGGAGTATGGTATTGTCGAAGATGAGGCGATGGTGAGAGCTCGTGAGGCAACAGAAGGTGTTGCAGAGGCAATGCACTGGCTTCGAGAAGATATAAACGGCGTGATATATATGATGGATGCGACAGAAGATCCATTCGCCCAAGTAAACATTATGATGATTGGGATCATCGAGAGCCGCAAGCTTCCTGTGCTGATTGCAGCAAACAAGATCGATCTGCCTGATGCATCGCCTCAAAAAATAAAAAAGGTATTTCCTCAGCACCCTGTTGTTCCGATTTCATGTCGTGACGGACTTCAAATTGATGAGTTATATGATGAGATTGTACGGGTATTTCGGTGAATAATATGGATGGAGTACGTATTGATCTCATTTCTCAGAATCGGCTTGCGACACTGAATTCACATGAAAAGATAGCATTAGTTCTGTCTATTGTTCGTAGTGGAACTATCGTTATTTTGGAGAATGGACTAACACCTGAAGAACAGGCTGAACTTATTGAAATGACGATGAATGAGATTATGCCAGGAGAATTTTCAGGAATAGAGATAGAGACCTATCCGTCAAGCACGAAGGGGAAAGGGAAGGGGATGATTTCTCGAATTCTTGGAAACGATAATCCTCCCCGTCTGACCGTTATTGGGCCTGCCAATCAGATTCGAACGATTCGAAAGGATCCTGATATGATTAGTGCTTGGGTATCTTCGCAAGTAGAGTGAACGAATAAAAGACGGGAAGATTGGGAAGAGGTGTTTTGAGGTGCCACATAGTTGTGCAGTATGTGGAGCAGTGTATGCATCACTTGCAGAGCTGGATAATGGTGCATGTCCCGTATGCCATGCATGCAAGTTTATTTATGAAGCTCCAAGGGACGCGATCTCTATCCCAGCTGATTCTTTATTTGAAGAAGATGTAAGCGAAATAACACCGAAGCATCAGGATAATTCTCAGAAAAACGACACAGCAGAAGGTTTTGAAGAGAACAGGCTAGAAGATGATGCAACGGTGAGCGTTCGAATCCAGCGCCCTGGCAGATATGAGATTAATCTTCGACAGATGGTGGAATCGCCAGATCGGGTCATCGGCGTGGAAAAAAAAGGCGTATATCACCTGGATCTGCATTCGATGGTTGGAAAGAAGAAAAATAAATAATATCGTACCCTTTTATCCAATAATATTCATGATACTACGAAATCCTTCACTAGCATTATCGTCACAGAAAACAAAAGAGACCTTTGAAAGATCAAACTGTTTCGCAGATTCCCTTGACTTTTTGCCCACTCCACAAAATTCCCGAGCTGGAGATGGAATTCGCACGCCATCATGGATAAAAGAAACCGAGTGAGCGCAAAATCTACACTTTTCTATGGACTCATTTTGATTAGGAAGGCAGGTGACCTGCCCATGAGCAACAGCGAGTTCTCGAATGTGGTTTTGAGTCATGAGATGTCCTCAGTCAGATCAGTAATAATAACTGGTATTGAGGTTTGTGCATTATAGTTTGCACATGCAGTCATTTTTTCGAGCAAGTCGCTGCGCACAGCTTCTACCTCCTCTTCATCTGCCTCTTTACGTACTGTCTTAGAGATCTTCGTCTCTATCTCTTTCACACCTTCTTCTAACTTCTGTATCTTTTCCTGCATCTGAAGAAGCACCTCTAGTGCTACCTGTCTGACAAGCATCACCTCTGCTTCTTCGTACCTTATTTTTTTCTGGCTATATTTGTCAAATGCGCTCGTTATTTCATCTATGTAATCTGCTGCTGATGAGAAATAGGTTCGTTCTGCTGCATTTTTTAAACTAACTTTATCAGAGCCAATAAGGTGAAACAGAGGGTTCGTAACTATTTTAAGTTCTGCAATTACCCATTGAGAATCACTCTCGATTCCATTTTGTTCTATGTGCGTAATGAGTTTGGAAATTGTGTCTCCGCTTTTTTTATCTGACGCAGCATTAAATTCGTGCATTGCGCGTTTCCAAACCTGAAGTGAAGTATTTAATCGAAGTTGAAGGCTTCTTTCTGCTTCATTCAGCACTGCCCGCTCCTGATCCCTATCTGTTCTGTAGTATTCATAGGTCTGATACTCTTCAGATCTCTGATAGGCTCTTTCTTCATCGCGTGCATGCATCAGTTCTTCTTGGCATTCCCTGAGTTTTTCGTTCATCTTCTTTTTCATGGCGTCAATATTGCTGCATTGGAGGATGAGATCCTCGTGCTTATCATAGGCTTGACGCACAGCTTCGATATGTGCAAATCGCTCTCGCGATGATTTAATAACGGCAGTCATTACATTGATCTCTTTTCCAAACGAGTCGACCTGATCACGAACGTCTCGTATTCCCTGTGGATAGGATTGATGGAGATATCGTCCTGGACCTCGAAATGCCCTCAATGTCGCACTTAGTATGAGTGTAATCTGTGAATAGAAGTCCTCGTCATCATCAGAAAGTGGAGTATCAAGCGCGGAAAGCATTTTACTTTTAAATAATGGGAGCTGCTGGGTATTGACCTGTACAACTTTTGGGTGTAGTGGCTCATCTGTTGGTACATCATCAACAGTCATAACCGCTTCTCGAATAGCTGGAAAAAGTTGTGTAATAACCTCTCTTGACTGAGCAAGTGATTCATTTCGTTCTTTTTTGCATGCCATCTCTTGATCGCCAAGCCAATCTCCGATGTCATGCAAAGACAGCATAATGGGTTCTACCGGCTGCCTGAGTGATTTCAAAGGATTGATGCGCTGTTTCTTTGAATCATCCGCATCTCTCCCCAAGATGGATTTTAGCTTACTTAACATAGAGACTTCCGTGGTATACAGTAATATGCAGTGCTACTTAGGTTTTTGAACTGATGTATATATCAAGTTGATCTGGCTTGTGCATTTCCTTCTCAACAATGAGCTTAAATTTCGCCAACATTTTTCTTCTGCATTGTACTCCTTCTGAACATAGCATCCTTTTGCTAAAAGCGAACTACAAAAGATCTGAGTTTGAATGCGCAAAAATGATAAAATGTTGTGGCACAGCCACATCAGGTAACAGTGATGAAGTTTTCTATTGTCTTCATGGCACTTCCTTCATCGCTAGCTACCCTCAACGTAACAGTATAGACGCCAGGTTCTGCATATACGTATCTTGGATTTACGTCATATGATCCTCTCTGACCTTCTTCTCCATCGCCAAAGTCCCACAGCCATTGAGTTGGGAATCCCTGAGATTTATCTTCAAATTGCACGGCTAATGGGGCAGGTCCAGATATTGGATGTGCAGAGAAATCTGCAACAGGTTCTTGAAGTATAGTAATAGTTTGATAGTAATAGTCAGCTGCAATATATGGCTTCTCTACCTTTAAGCCAATTCTGTACACTCCTGGGGAATCATAGGTGTATGATGGATTTCTTCCAATGCTGCCTCCTTTTCCATCACCAAAATCCCATGCAAAGGTTACTCGATCTGCTGCAGCAGCATTTAAGGAGAGATCTGTCATCTGAACAGTAAAGCCAGGAGGTGTCATTCCTCCATCTGGTTCAACAGTAAATTTGGCAATAGGATCAGTTGTAATTATAATGAAATCCTGCTGGACTTTAGAAACTCCCTCTGGAGCAGCTGCATTAAAGGCCGTAAGTCTTACAGTATATGTTCCTGTGTTTGCGTAACGGTGTGTAGGTTCACGTTCTGTTGAGATGATACCATCACCAAAGTCCCACAACCATGCGGTTGGGCTGTTTTTCGTTAAATCTTTAAATTTCACAGGATGGTTGGGTGGAGCTCGGCATACAGGAACTGGATTTGCAAAATCCACAGGCCTGTTTGATGGAGCTTCGCATAAGTCAGCTGAAAAATCAGGGTCTGGGGGAAGAATAAAAATAGCAGAGAGGGTGTGATCTTTGGTCACATCTTTAAATGTGTACTTCATCTCCGCCCCGGTTCCTGGCTCTTCAACACCATCAATAATCAGTTTATGAACAGCGTTTCCAGGATTTGCTGTGATAGTGAATGTTGCATCAGCTCCACACGCAACCGGAACAAGATCAACAAGTTCTCCATCATATGTGATCGTGCCTCCCTCTGCCTGTTCGACAGTTATGGTATACACCTTTGGAACAAACTCAACTGTCAAATCCTTTGAATTTTGGACGTTCTTAAGTGTCACCGTTTTTGGGCTTGGGTGTGGTCCTCTCTCAGCTGAGAATGAATCTTCTTCCTTTGATGAGAACGGATCTTCTTTATCTTCGATTACAATCGAGCCAATGGTATGACAGGAATTTGCAGTTACTTCAAAGGTAACATCTGCTCCACGTTTTACAACCTGTGGTTTAGAGGGAACAATGTTCCCTCCTTCTTTATTCCAGTACGGAGTAACGGTGAAGTAGTCAGATGAACCAGTAAAGAACGCCTGAATGTCGTGATCATCAGTGATATTTGAGAGCACATACCGGCTTCGTTTTCCTTTATTCACACCTTCTTCGACAAGACTCTCATCATCATCCAGAGCGCGAATGGTAACATCTACCCCATTATCGGTAATTTTAATCAGCGAGTTACCAGGATCCGCTGTGAGAATAAAAGTTATAGAGCTCATGTACTCTGCTGTCATGTTCCCTGACGGTTCAATTTTCCCATTTCCATGTGCAACTGCCGTGATGTTAAATGTATATGGGAAGAATGATGCCAGAGCAGTCATATTCTGAGTTACTCCGCAGGTTTGGAACTCGATTCGTGGAACTACTGCTTCTGCCTCAAAATCAGACTTGTTTGTATCAGGCAAGAATTGTAATCTACCCCAAAATCCAGGATTTGGGAAGATTTCATGGAACTGTGTACATCCATTATACTCGATCTTGTATGGTTCTGATGGAGTATAATTACCATGAGTTGTATCGCCAGTTGGTGTAATGGTTACATGAGTTGGTCTGAACTGTGCTTCGACTCTGAAGTTTTTTCGGACCTCATGTAGGATGAGTGGATCATCATAGCTTGGTCTTCCATTCACACGAACTCGTAATAATTCATATCCTTCATCTGGAGTAAATGTGATAGCAGGGCTGTCATCTCCAGAAAGGACTTCCAGCTCATCAGCACATGGTAAACCATCACATGATGCTGAGCCTCCAGGACCGACAACCATCTCAATGGTATAGATCTTCCTTTCACCTGTTACTGAAAGAATACTATCACGAACTATGGGGCCGGTATCACATGCATCCTTGCTCACCATCAAAGTAGTCCGATTTGGAGGAATATCCATGAATGAACTGTTATTAAGTGTGATATCTTTTATCACATAATCTAGATTGTACGTTGGAAGTATAGATATATGATAATCTCCTCCACACTCTTCAGCGATGACTGTTTGTGGCTCAGCAGGAAGTATCGCAGTATATTGATCAGTCTTGCTCGTGATAGTGTACCTTACCTTTTCGAGATCAATTAGTTGTCCCCATTTGGATGGACGACCTTTGAATAATGATGTATCAACCCTTACAGTAAGATCCTTAAAGTGCTGCTTTGAAAAGACAACATCAACAATCATTTCCGTTGGCAGTGAAACCCATACACCATAGCACACTTCTCCAGCGATTGAACAGTTGTCAATGGATGGAGTACGGCCAAGTTCATCCCCTTTGTATTGTATGGAAACGTTGTCCTGTTTGGTTTCAAAGTACACCTCAACAAACTGTGGGAATGGAATCAGTGTTTCGTTGATATCTGGAACTGGCGTTCCAACGGTAACAGAGAATGTGCCACATGCTGGATAGTGTGAATCCAGGGTCATTACATACATCCACTTCCCACCAATCATATCAAAGGTCGTTGGTGTGTACCCAATATATCCAAGTTTAAATTTACTTGCTTCTGCTTTTATCTCATCAGCATCAAGTGCCTCAAAATCCTTACACTCATTCTTACTGGGTGGGAAGACATAGACCTCAGCACCAACTGGCAGTGAATTAAACCTTACTGGCTCTGTTGTTGGAATCAGCCGTAATGGAATAGCGATCTCAGTTACTTTGCCTACTTCTATCTCAATAGAACCAAGTACATCGTAATACCCCTCTTTTGTAATTGTGTACTTATACTCGCCTGGAGGCAGAGATTCAAGTGAAAGTGGCGTTTTTCCAAATATTCTACTTTCTATTGTTGGTACAACACGCTCAAGAACAATATCTGCATCACCGGGATTTGTCTCGATATGCAATGCTCCGTACATTGCTGCTTGGACTTCAAGCTCAATCGTGCCAAGATTCAGTATCTGGCCAGCAACAACTGTAATATCTTCCCACCAGGATACGTACCCATACTTCTGCAAGTAGATGGTGTACTTACCAGGTGCTACTGAAAACTGCTTTGGTGTAATATCAATAAGATCATCTACAGAAAGCCCATCTATAGGTGAAGATTGGCTTTTCAAAAAGATATCTGCCCCTACAGGGGCTGAATTAATATATATGACTCCTTGAATTCCGTCTGCACACGCAACATATCCGCCTATTAACGCACAAAGTACGAGTACAGAGAGAAGTCTAAACAAACCTCTATCCATTGTTCATTTCCCCATTATTACCAAATAACATTAAAATCGGATTACCAGAACCTGGTCCTGTTCGACGCAAACATATCCGAATTAATCAGATTATATGATTTCTCGTATAAAGAGATATTGAAATCCATCTTCTCCACTAGAAACATCACATACTAATAAAATATACTTCCAATGATATTCATGGACAACCAAGGGGATCAAATACGGTATTCAATTATATTACGTGTTCTTTTGTGCTGTTTCTTCCTGTGTGTATTTGTAGGAATAGGGAGCTGTGAATCGACAGTAGTTTCAGAATGGAGGTATGGAGGATCGAGTGATGATTGGGCATATGCACTTGTTGCAGATCCAGATGGAGTTGTCATGGCAGGTATATCTTATTCAATTGACGGAGATGTCAGCCTTCCAATTGGAAGCGGAGATCTCTGGATTATAGCAGTAAATCCTGATGGAACAAAACGATGGGACAGATCCTACGGAGGAACAAATTCGGATTATGCATTATCTATGAAGCCAGCCTCATCAGGTGGATATATTTTGTGTGGATCAACCGGATCTGAAGATGGAGATATAGTGGGATATAAAGGATATGGAGATGGGTGGATCCTGCGCCTTGATTCAGATGGAAATCTTCTTTGGAGTCTTGTACTTGGAGGTAGTGAAAAAGATGAATTAGGGGATATTATCGAAAATAAAGATGGAACATTCACAGCTGTTGGGTATACCTTCTCAAATGATGGAGATGTATCAGAGCACCGAGGGAATGGGGATGCCTGGGTCGTACGTATCAGTGCAGATGGAAAACTCATGAGTTCAAAGACCTATGGAGGTTCAGCTACAGATACAGCTTCGAGTGTAATCCAAACAAAAGATGGAAATCTGGTCATTGTTGGAACCACCTACTCACGAGATGTCAACCCAACACATGCTGGAGAGAGTGATGTTTGGGTATTTTCAACGACGCTAGAGGGAGAGATGATCTGGAGTCGGACATTTGGAGGAAGTGGCGGAGACTTTGGACATGCATTATGTGAAAAAGATGGTTTCTATTACGTTGCAGCTGTTACAACCTCACGCGACGGTGATGTAAAACACTTGTACGGTGCAAGTGATATCTGGATCCTAAAGCTGAGCCAAAATGGAGGTCTCATCTGGGAAAAGACATATGGAGGAAGTTTTTCAGACAATGCCTGGGACATTAAACCCATGGGAGACGGACTCATCATTGTTGGCGAGACAAACTCAGTAGATGGAAATATCACAAAAAATCATGGTGCTCCTGATACATGGGTGCTCTTCATTGATACGGAGGGAACTCTTCTGTGGCAAGAATGTATTGGAGATGAACGATTTAATAGTGGACAAAGGGTTTGGCCAATAGACGATAAAAACGCATGGATTCTCCAATATAGCCAGGATCAGGGCAGTGAATTTGGAAGTTATGTGCTGACAAAGATTGTACTTCCAGAAATTGAACAAAATGTCTCAGGCATCCCTCTGGATAAGCCACTCCTACCATTCCCAGGACAGGACAACCTGCCAAAAGATCTCGATGGAAGTGGACTATATGCAGACATTAACGGCAATGGGCGACTAGAATATGCTGATCTTGCATTGTTCTTTGAACACATGGATTGGATTACAGAAAACCAGCCGATTTCTCTGTTTGATTTTAATAGAAATGGAAGAATTGACCTTGGAGATCTGCAAGCATTACAGGAAATAATCGAAAAAGCACTGGAATAGAAAATTGGAAGTAAAAGACTATGAAGCAACAAGCTATTACCTCGCCTTTCATTCTCATTAATCTCAAAGCATATCAGCAAAGCATAGGACGAGCAGCTCATATAATTGCCGCAGCAGCAGAGCGAGTAAGTGAAGAATCAGGAATTATGATTGGAATATGCCCAATGTACATGGATATTCATCCAATCGATCACCACTATGATATCCCTGTATTTGCTCAACATATCGATCCAATTAGAGAGGGAGCATATACCGGAATGATCTCAGCTCATGCTGTTCGCATGGCAGGAGCATGTGGTTCATTGATAAATCACTCAGAAAACCGTCAAACTCTTGCAGACATTGAGCACTGTGTAAGACTACTTCGAGAGGAAAACATGTGGTCTTGTGTATGCACAAATAATGTTGCATCAACACATGCAGCAGCTGCGTATAACCCTGACTTCGTTGCAATTGAACCCCCAGAACTCATTGGTTCAGGAATATCAGTCTCAAAAGCAAACCCTGAGATCATTACAGAATCAGTTGCTGCTGCAAAGTCGATATCACCTGATATCCGTGTACTTACCGGTGCAGGAATCAGCACAGGAACATGTGTCAAAACAGCCTTAGATCTTGGTTCAGATGGAGTACTCCTTGCATCAGGAGTTGTGAAAGCTGATGATCCAGAAGCAGCACTAAGAGAAATGATCTCATTAATATAGCAGAATGAATAGTAATAATACATCAGTAAAGATACATTAGTTAAAGGGAAAAGCATGAGTTCCAGAGCTCATTTAGGTGTATGCTATGTCAGATATTCCACTTGAAATACAAAATAATCCAGATCCTACAGCCCACGAGAAAATGAAGCAGATGATCGAGTACGCGCCCTGTGCTATCTGCACATTTTCAAAAGATATGCGCGTTACCTCTTCAAATATAGCATTTGAAACAATCACAGGAATTTCTCAAGACGATTTATTACATCCTTCTAATGATTCATTCTCTTCCCAGCTCATTCAAAAGGCCTCAACAGCAGTATTAAATGCATTTCAAACAGGAAAGATATCAACTGAAAAGATAAGCCTCATGACAAAAAATGGTGGACGTAAACTTCGAGAAACTGCCATTCCCATTAAAACGGGAATAAATGAAGAGGTACTTGAAGTTGCCGTCTACTATATCGATGATACTTCAATGATCCATCAGCTACATGAGTATCGAAAGGTACAGAGTTCTGCTGAATATGCATTTTTTAAAACTGACCCTGATTACAAGATCATAAATTGCAATGAGAAAATCCTAAAGCTGACAGGATATACACGTGAAGCACTCCTAAGCATGAATGCTAAAGATGTGCCCATTTTGGAAGTAGAAGGGGGAAACCCGTCAGATGTTCGAAAGAGAAAAGAAATTGTTCGGTGTTTAATCACATTACAAATTCCCAGTGGTATCATGCACGGTTTTCTTACACTGGTTCCTATTATGGATGATAATGGAGAGATTGTCAATATAAATGGAATATTTATTGATAAAACCAGATCAAGAAATAAATTGACATACCTTGATGAAGTAATCGCAAATACTACGGCAAATCTCTCAAATCTTGCCAACGGAGAACTAGATTTCACAGTCCCAGATATTCCTACAAACGAGTATACGAAAGAAATGGCCAACAGAACAAAAGCAATGGATCACCAAATGGTAGCAACAAGAGAGGCATTGTCCTCTATGCTACATGACATTATACATTTTGTTCAGCTCATTAGTGACGGAAAAATAAAAGAAGCAAGCATTAACTGCAAGAACTATCATGGAATATATCTGGACATTGTAAGAGAACTTATAAAGCTGAGACAGGGAATAGAAAGTCCATTATCTGAGACTAATCGTGTAATTACACACTTTCAAAACTGTGATTTCTCCGCTCAGATCGATGAGCAGGTCGAATTCAGGGGGGAGTGGAAACAAATTAAAGATGGCCTCAATAGCACATGTACTCATGTTAGGGGAAGCATTGATGCAGTAGATAAGATCATTGCGCAGTTAAACGATGTACTCACTAATATTATACTCGCAACACAAGAAGTTAACAATGGGAGAAGTTTCGTTGCAAGTCGAGCTGATCAGCTTGAGATGCGCATGAACAGTCAGAAAGAAACAATAAGCCAACTCACAAGAGTCCTAAATGATGTCGCAAGCACTGCCGCAGATATCTCAACACAAACCAACACGCTCGCCTCTTTAGTCACCTCTGCAGATGACATGGCAAGGAATGGGAAGAAACAAGCCGAAGATGCAGAGACAGGAATGCAGGCAATAACTCGTTCTTCAGAAGAAGTGAGCCGGCTCATTTTGGAAATTCAAAGTGAAATGGAGCATATTGGAAAAATTATTAACATTATTACAGAAATTGCAGGACAGACAAATTTGCTTGCATTGAATGCTGCAATTGAAGCTGCACGTGCTGGAGACGCAGGAAGAGGTTTTGCCGTCGTTGCAACAGAAGTAAAAAGCCTTGCAGAACAATCTAGGAATTCTGCAAAAATTATTCAAGAGATGATAGGAACTCTGACAAACAAATCAAAAGAGGCAGCAAGTGCAGTGAGCCATTCAAAAGAGGCAGTGCAAGATGGAACTGATGCATTAAATAGAGCCCTCTCTCTTTTTGCTGAGCTTGCTGAAGATGTAAATGAGATCTCCAGAAATATAGGGATGGTTGCAACTATGACTGAAGAGCAGACAGCAGCAACTCACGAAATAAGCAGCAACATTATCGATCTCGAAGAGATGAGCAAGATAAGCCTTGATGATGCCATTACTGTTTCTTCTGCAACAGGCCAGGCACAATTTTCGGTAGATACAGTTAAGGAAAACTGTGAGCAATTACGCAGCCTTGGCGAAAACTTATCTGATGATATGAAGAAATTCATTATTTAATTTTGTAATTATATCTCTTTTTTGTATCAATGGTGCATATAAATGGATGGGCAGAGCTCGATGGCACGATTCTCTCGCTCTCTGATCTTAATGAAATTCAGGGAAATGTTTCCAAAATCAGCAGGTTAGGGGGGGAATTTTTTATTATCTGGGATGATGGAAGTCGTGCCCGTGATATGTATGGTGTTATGCTTGGCAACTGCCCGGCAGGCACCTACATTTCCACTGAAGGAACAAGTACTCCTCTAGCATCTTCACCTTCTCTGGTCCTTTCTCATGCAGTAGAAACAGCTGTGCTCCTTCGTGCAGACACATCTCACACAACAGATGCCTGTGTTACTGCACTATCTGGAGGGGTGGACTCGGCACTGATTGCGACAATCAGTCGCACTCCATGTATCGCCGTTGGAATGGCAGGATCTCATGACCTGCAACAAGCTGCGCGGGCTGCTTCTTTATGTGGCCTTGATCTCTATACCAAATCAATTTACGGGACTGATGTGGAGAATGCATTGCCACTTGTCATGAAATGTACACAGCATTTAAGTATGACTCCTGTGGATATCGCTATAGGAGTTACCTTGTGGTTTATCGGTGAAACTGCCAAAGAGCAGGGATATACACGCATTCTTTCTGGCCAACGGGCAGATGAGCTTTTTGGTGGATATCATCGATATGCAGGATCTAATGGTTCGAATCAGGAGATCGATCAGCTCTTTACGAAAGACTGGGAAACGATCGAGCATCAAAACCTTCGGGACCAGACAATTGCCCATGCTCATTCGACATGGCTTTCCATGCCTTATCTTGATACCCGCGTCGTTTCCGCTGCTCGTAGTATCGCTCCCTCTGATCACCTGATGAACGGTATACGAAAGTATCAACTCAGGCGTGTGGCTCTTCACTATCTTCCTCAGGAGATAGCATGCCACACCAAAAAAGCCATGCAATATGGAACTGGAATCGCAAAAGAAATAAAAAAACTCACTCGGCACCATGGATTTGGTTCACAGATATCTGCATATCTGAAAGCAATTCAAGACGGCGAAGCTCGCACGTGAGAACAGGAACGCAAAACCCCCTGAGATATACGAATGGTTACAAAAGATGATGTTTCTAACATTGCAAAGCTTTGTGATGTAGGAATAGATGAACACGAAATAGCACAGTTTACTGATCAATTTTCTGAAATATTGGCATTTTGGAGCACACTTGACGAATTACCAGAGACCAATGACTCTTCGAAAATCTTCAACATTTCAAATGTATTTCGCGAAGACATAGTGATCCCTTCTCTGTCACAGGAACAAGCACTTTCCAATACAGATGATGCCACAGAAGGATACTTCAAAGCACCACGGGTGATGTGAGTGGGCACGCTATCATTTTCACCACATGACACGTATAATGCATTCCTGTGTCATAAAAAAGAGGTCGTATATGGGGATGGACCTTTATCTGGAGTTCCTGTTGCAGTAAAAGATAATATATCCACAATAGGCATGCAAACAACCTGTGCATCAAAAATGCTTGAAGGGTACATCCCTCCATACAATGCACATGTGATTGATCTCCTGCTCGCAACTGGCGCAGCAATTGTTGGAAAGACAAACATGGATGAATTTGCCATGGGTAACACAACGGAAAATAGTGCATATGGAAAGACACTCAATCCTTGTGATGTCACACGTGTTCCAGGAGGATCCTCTGGGGGTTCGGCAGCTGCTGTTGCAGGAGGTCTCGTGCCAATGGCACTTGGTAGCGATACAGGAGGATCCATAAGGTGCCCTGCTGCATTTTGTGGTATTGTAGGACTGAAGCCAAGTTATGGGCGTGTCTCACGCTATGGGGTTATTGCGTACTCAAATTCGCTTGATCAGATCGGGCCTATGGCAAAAACGGTCACAGAAACAGCTCAACTGTTTTCTGCTATCGCTGGCCATGACCCAAGAGATGCATCCTCAATAGATGCCCCCTACAAAGCAGCATTAGATCCTGAACTGAAAGGAAAACGCATCGCAGTTCCTGAGGAGTTTTTTGGAGCGGGTGTGCATCCAGATATTGCAAAAACCGTTAAAGAAGCTATCGATACAATGGCAGGTGAGGGTGCAGAGCTCATTTCCTGTAGCATTCCATCCATGAAATATGCCCTCTCTGCATATTATGTCATCTGCACCAGTGAAGCATCATCAAATCTCGGACGTTTTGATGGGATTCAGTATGGAAAGAGGTTTGATACAAAGAAGAGTTGGCATGAGGCATATCAGGATCATCGAAAGCAGTACTTTGGTCCTGAAGTTCGACGGCGCATTCTGCTCGGTACATTCTCACTTGCAGCAGGATATTATGGCAGATATTACCACAAAGCTCAGACTGCCCGCCAGATGATAACAAAGGAATACAATCACATTCTCAGTAAAGCAGATGTCATCATGGGTCCTACCATGCCTGAGGTAGCATTTCCCTTTGGCGCAAAAAGTGATCCTCTGACAATGTATCAGACAGACATTCTAACATCTCCTGCAAATCTTGCAGGTCTTCCAGCTTTGTCTGTTCCTTGTGGGACAGTAGATGGTATGCCGGTTGGCCTGCAGATCATTGGAGCCCACGGAGCTGATGAGATGGTTCTCAATCTTGGATATGGATATGAGGAGGTGGCATCATGAGCACCGCCGGAGAAGAGATAAAAGAAATAAAAGATGTCTCATCCCTTCAAGTCATTATCGGGCTTGAGATCCACTGTCAGCTCAATACGAAATCCAAACTCTTCTGCGGATGTAACACTGATTTTCGAGAGAGTGAGCCAAACACCTGCACATGTGAAGTCTGTCTTGGACTGCCAGGTTCGATGCCAATGGTGAATAAAAAAGCCATTGAATATGCGATAAAAGTTGGTAAAGCTCTGAATTGTGAGATTCTTGAGACCTCAGAATTCGCAAGAAAAAATTATTTTTATCCTGATCTTGCAAAAGCCTATCAGCTCACTCAGCATGACAAACCCCTCGCAGTCCTTGGATATGTAAACTTGGACATCGAAGGCCAGGAAAAGAAAATACGCATCACTCGTATCCATGTAGAAGAAGATCCAGGGCGTTCTGTGCATATGGGTTCTGGCGATCGAGCACGGTACACCCTTGTTGATTATAACAGATCTGGCATTCCACTCATTGAGATCGTCACAGAACCAGATCTTCGCTCCCCAAAAGAGGCTCGGCACTTTCTCAATAAGCTGCGTGCAACCCTCGAATACCTGAATGTATTTGACAGTGAAAAAGAAGGGTCACTGCGTGTTGATGCAAATATCTCGCTTGAAGGCAGCGGACGTGTCGAGGTAAAAAACATCTCATCCTATAAAGGGGTTGAAAAAGCACTCATCTATGAGATAACACGTCAGCGAAACATGCTGCGTCGTGGACAAAAAATAATCCGTGAAACCCGTCATTACCAGGAAACACGAGGCGTTACCACATCTGCACGCAGCAAAGAAGAAGAAGATGATTATCGCTACTTCCCTGACCCAGATCTCTATCCAATGCATGTCAAACCCTGGGCTGAGCAGATTTCGCTCCCAGAGCTTCCAGATGCACGCCGGCAGCGGTTTATGAAGCAATACGGATGCTCATTTGAACATGCCAAAACCCTGACTGGTCAGCTCAAACTCGCTGATTTTTATGAGGAAGTGGTGCAGCAAGGGGCAGATGTAGGGCTCGCTTCGACGTGGATTGCTGATACCTTACTGGGTGAACTGAATTATCGTGATATGAGTATCTCTCATGTTATGCCTACTATCATGAGTGATCTTGTATCCCTTCTCTCACAACAAACAATTACTGATGCAAACGGTGTCGAAGTACTTCGAGTCGTGCTCGATGACGTGTTACAACAGGTGCAAGAATCAAACAAATTGACGACAATAACGCCAAAAGAGATGCCAAGAGACATCGTTACAAAACGAGGTCTTGCAAAAGTCGCAGGCGATGAGATCTCAGAGATGATTGAAGCTATACTGAACGAAAACCCCCAGGCAATTACAGATTATCATGCAGGAAAAGGCCAAGCACTGAACTTTTTAGTCGGTCAAGTCATGAAAAAGAGTAAAGGACGAGCAGATCCTGGTGAACTGAATGTCATGTTATCTGCCGCCATTGAAAGAAGAGGGCCATAACGAGGACTATTCACATGCATCTTATCATTGCAGAGAAAAATATTGCAGCAAACCGCATTGCCCATATCCTTGCTGGAAAAGAATCTGTATCACAAAAAAAAGAGGGGGGCGTGAATGTATATCAGTTTTCAGATACCGCCGCCATCGGACTTCGTGGCCATGTGGTAGAAGTTGATTTTGAGCCAGGATACCAGAACTGGCGCTCTGAAACACGCCCACCCCGATCACTGATCGATGCACCTGTTATCAAGAATCCAACAGAGCCAGGTATAGTAAAGTTATTACAGCGTCTCGCAAAGAAAGCAGATCTCATAACCATTGCAACTGATTATGATACTGAAGGAGAGCTCATTGGAAAAGAGGCATATGAGTTAGTACGTCAGGTAAACAAGGATGTGACCGTAAATCGTGCGAAGTTCTCTGCTATCACAAAGGAAGAGATAACAGCAGCATTTGAGAATGCTGGAGATCTTGATTTCGATCTTGCAGCCGCAGGAGAAGCCCGCCAGATTATTGATCTCATGTGGGGTGCATCTTTAACTCGATTTATCAGCCTTGCTGCACGGCGGGGAGGAAACAATATCCTCTCTGTTGGCAGAGTTCAAAGTCCGACACTGGCAATGATCGTAGATCGGGAAAAAGAGATCGAAGCATTTGTTCCAGAGCCATATTGGGAACTGTCTGTAGACACAAAGAGCAATGATGAGCCATTTACCGCACGACATACAGAGGGAAAATTTACTGAATTTGAACGTGCTGAGGCTGCAAAAAACGCAACAAAAGCACCCCTTGTTGTAACAGATGTCAAAGAAGGAACTCGTGCTGATAAAGCACCTACACCATTTGATACGACTGGATTTATCGTAGCAGCAGCACGTCTTGGCCTGTCTGCTGCAAATGCGATGCGTATTGCAGAAGACCTCTATATGCATGGGTACATCTCCTATCCAAGAACTGACAATACGATCTACCCTCCTTCTCTTAATTTAAATGAAATATTAGATGATCTTGCAAAGACAGAGTTTTCAAAAGATGTAGCTTGGGTTACATCAAACCGTCGCGAAAAGCCCACACAAGGTAAGAAATCTACAACAGATCACCCTCCAATTCATCCAGCAGGTCCAGCAACGCCAGCCCAGCTTGGTGAGAACTGGAAGGTGTATGAGCTTGTCGTGCGTCGATTCCTTGCAACGCTCGCGCCCGATGCACAGTGGACTACAATGAAGCTGCTCTTTGATGCCTCAGGCGAGCCGTATACTGCAACAGGAAGTCGACTTGCCATACCTGGATGGAGAACCGTGTATCCTTACTCAGATGCAAAAGATACCGTTCTTCCTGTTGTTGCTGTTGGAGATAAACTACCAATTGATCAGATCAATCTTGATGAGAAAGCAACACAACCTCCTCCACGGTACTCACAAAGTAAGCTGATTCAAGAGATGGAAAAGCTTGGACTCGGTACAAAGAGTACACGCCATGACGTCATCCAAAAGCTCCTTTCAAGAAAATATATCGAAGGTGCTCCGCTTCGCCCGACTCTTGTTGGAAGAGCAGTGACAGATTCATTAGAGTCGCATGCTCCAGTGATTACGCAAGCCGAGATGACAAGGACACTTGAAGGAGAGATGGAGCAGATCTCACTTGGACAGGAAAAGCGGGATGCTGTGGTCGTAAATTCAAGAAAAATGCTACATGGCGCATTTGATCAACTTGAAGCAAATACTGAGCAGATCGGAAGAGAGATCATGGAGCAGACTGATGAGGAGCGGATCATTGGTCCATGCCAAATATGTGGGCAAGATCTACGAATCCGCCACCTTCGAGGTGCTGCACAATTTATTGGATGTAATGGATTTCCTGATTGCACGTTTAATATATCTCTTCCACCATCGACTTGGGGACTCGCAGTACGTGCAAAAGAGATCTGTGAAGAACATAAACTCCATCATATACTTCTCATAAGTAAAGGAGCACGACCGTGGGAGATTGGATGCCCATTCTGCATGCATCGAGCTACACAGCGTGAAAATTTCCTGATGATGCCATCTGTAGATGAAAAGATGCTTGAGCGCCTGTACTCGAGTCATGTCTACTCAGTGTATGATCTGACAAAAATGAATGCAGACGCACTTTCAAAGCGTATAGAGGTATCGAGTGAGGTTGCAAGAACGCTTATATCTGAGGCAAACGATGTTATGGACCTGCTTCGAACTCGTTCAGAAGCAAAGAAGTTCCTTCGAAAACTGGTTCCTCCAAAGAAAAAGCGCAGTTACACAAAAGTAATGAGTGTTCTGCATGAACGTGGAGTCAATAGTATTGCTGATATGTCAACAGCACAGCTTGATCTGTTTACCACAGCGGGACTTTCAGCAGATGAAGCAGAAGTCGTAAAAGCAGAAGCATATGCATTGACATGTAAAGGACGGCTAAAAGACAGTGGTGTTGCACCGGTAACTCTGAAAAAATATCAGTCAGCAGGTTTTATCTCTCCTGAAGAGTTGCTTTCACTTCCCGCTCCATACATCAGTCTGAAGAGTGGAGTCACTATTGAGACAGTGCACAAAAACCTCGTAACAATTGCAGAATCATTAGGAATTGCAGCACCTGAAAAAATAACAAAACTTAAATTTGACAAAGGACGTAATGAGCTCCTTTCTATCCCTGGAGTGGACGAAGCAGTCCTTGAAAAACTCTATCGCATTGGTGTATATAATAACGAGTCTCTTTTGATAATTGACGCAACCAAAGCTGCATCTGCGGGGTTGTCAAAAGCTGCAATTGCTGCAATACAGTCTCAGGTGCAACCCCGGGTATCACCAGTGAAAGGAAAAACAGGTGGAAAGCAACATATGAAAAAAGCATGAGACACAGCATTCCACAATCTTTTTTCATACTCGTGATAATATGTGTACTCAGGTTACTGCATGCAGATAAAATGGAAGAATTGGGGACATGTTACAAAGCTGGATCCTGATAAACATCTAAGTGAGGACGATATTTCACAAATTGTAACAAGTGGAACCGATGCACTCATCTTATCTGGTACGTTAAATATAACTCTTGAAAATATGCAGACCCTTCGCGATCAGGTAAAAGATTATGGTTTACCCTTAGTTGTTGAGCCTCCTGGTCCTGAGTCTGTGATTGATCGCGATATCGATTTGTTATTCATCGCGAGTGTGATGAATACTCAGGATTCACGCTGGATTGTAGGCAAGCACATGGACTGGGTGCTGGCACAAAAAATTAATTGGGAAAAAGTAGTGCCAGAAGCATATATTGTATTAAATCCAGAGTCAGCAGTTGGAAGAGTTACGAAAGCAGATTGCTCTATTGATGCAGCCCGCGTCTGTGCCTGTGCTGAAGTCGCAGATCAGTACTTCCATTTCCCTATTGTATATCTTGAATACAGTGGCACTTATGGAGACCCAGAAATTGTAAAAGCCACGAGTGAAGTTCTCGAACATGCCCATCTTTACTATGGAGGTGGGATAGATTCAGCGGAAAAAGCGCAAGAGATGTCACAGTATGCAGATACGATTGTTGTTGGAAATGCTGTGTATGATAAAGGATTTGAAACACTTATTGAAACCGTTCGAGCCGTTCAATAGTTTTTTTAAATCTGCAAAAGCCCCTCTTTGTTTTATGCATCTTCGAATTGTGCTCGTTGAGCCCTTATATGATGGAAATGTTGGATTTGCAGCTCGTGCAATGAAAAATTTTGGATACTCCGATCTCGTACTTGTAAATCCATGTGCAGTAGGAAAGGAAGGAATTGCTCGTGCGGCACATGCCAGAGATGTACTTGAAAATGCTACATACCTCACCATTGATGAGGTTTTTGAAACAAGCCATGTTACAGTTGCAACAACAGGAGCTGTGTCAAAATCAGCGAGCCATCCAATGCGTATGCCATTTTGTACCCCAAGGGAGCTGCGGGAATTTGCAGAGGATATAGATGGCACAGTCTCAATTCTTTTTGGTAGAGAGAATTGGGGATTGAATAATGAAGAAGTAAAGCGATGCGATATTATCTGCACGATTCCAACGTCAGAGATCTATCCAATCACAAACCTATCCCATGCCGTCGCGATTATCTGTTATGAGCTTTCTCAACTCAAACCTCTTGTTTCCATTCCCCTTGCAACATATAAGGAGATGGAGCATCTTTATATCCACATAGATGAGTTTTTGGATGATGTCGATCATCCTGATTTCAAGAAGGAAAACACCATGATTCTGATACGAAGAGTGCTTGGCAGGATGAAACTCACGTGGCGTGAAGTAACCACAATGCATGGGCTCATGCGTCGGGCACAAAGACGCATGAAGAATTCACAATTGGAGATCAAACAGGAATAATTGTACACTGTACATTGGAAAGGCACTTGAGAGTCAAAAGATCTTTATATAAATAAATGAAAACATAACGATACACTGTATACAATTAGATTAACATTATTCGCTACAAATAGGCATGGAAAACTATGGAAAATAGAGATATAATAGTTATTGTGGCTGCGGTTGCCATTGTTTTGGTTATGGCAGTTTTTGTGAAGCCTGCACTCACTGGCGAACCCGTCACTTTTTTACCAGAAGGAATGTTTGAACCAAGCCAACCATCTCAAGTAGGAAGCGAAGGACCGGATACAGGACTCACTCAACCGATATATACGCCAATTGCAACAGAAGCACCAGCACCAGTTCCAACAACTCCTCCACCGCAGACAGTGCCTCCAACGCCGATTCCAACAGCTCCATTAGGTCTCACGTGGCAACCAGATCCTGATAACCCAATGCTGAATGTTCCAATGGCAATCTATGCTGAAATAATAGGTCGCTACTCAGGAAGGACTGAGGAGTTTGTTATTCCTGTGCCATATTGGGAGGTGCAGTATGAACTCATCTATGATACTACGAAAACGCCTGAGTTTTCTATGGATGTGCACGAGATAAAAAATGGAATCCATACTACTATCAGAACGATAACATTTAGACCCGATAAAAGGCCAGATCCAGCTGAAAATCGATTCTATGAAGGAGGATTTACATACTATATCACTATCCAAGCGAGAGATGTCACACAGTACAAAATCCAGATACTAGTTCCTGAAAAATTCATTGAATAATACCTAAATCTCATTATTATACACTTAATCCATATTTTACAATTTTACACGAGGAATATATGAATAAAGATTTGCTTATCGTTGTTGCTGCAATTGTGATTGTATTAATACTGGCAGTGTTTGTGAAGCCTATGCTCACCGGCGAGCCCGTCACGATTGTTCCCGATGAGATCAAAGATCTTTTCACTTCGCAAGAGACACCAATACCAACGTGGGAGCCAGTCTTTGATACGAAGGCTAGCCCTTCAATAACTGCAATACCAACTACGCTTGCAATGTACACAAGTGCGATTCCGCAAACACCGATACCAACACCGAATGTACAACAAACAGGTGTTCCAACTCCTTATGTTACATTACTCCCTGAAGGAACACCTACTCCCCGGCCAACGGCCACCTCAGCCATTCAACAAGAAACAATCCCTCGTGAGATTTCAAGATTCGAAATAGATGGACAAGGAATACATATAGTTTCGAGAATACAGCCTAGAAACGATGGAAATAGATTTTCATTTGCACAAACTCCAGAATCAAGAGTTCTTCAGAGTTACACAGGGAGGTTCTCAACAGTAACAAGGCCACTTGAAATAGATTATAATCACTTTATAATCTCATATACTGTTGATCTTCCTGAATTTCTGCAAAGTGCAACGCCAAGTGATGGAGACACGTGGGCATTTGATAGGATGCATAGTCCTGTAACGGCAAATAGAGACAATAACGATAACGAAGTGAGAGTTGAGTCATTCTCAGTCACGAACCCCCATTTCTCAATTAGAGTTATTGATGCAGAGACAGGAGAAGTTGTTAGGACAATAACGCAGCGAAGTCTTGATCCACGTGTGTGGGCAGGAATATTTGGAAATGAGGAAGGGAGGAGTGATGAGCCAAGATTTGAGAATATAAACTGGGATCCTCGCCCTTGGAGGGAACATATCTTTGCTGGAAAGGGAGAGTACATATTCGATATTAGAGCAAATGCCCTGAGTTCTTTTCGGGTAGACATCATTGTTCCAATTCCTGAGCCTGCACAGAGAGATACAGAGCGTTTGTTACTTGCTCTCTTTATCCAGCGAGAACTTCGAAATCTCGTCTCTTTATTTCAACGTGATGATCTAAATCCAGCATATGACTATTTCACAGCTATTGCAACAGCACATATCGCAGATGAAGAGATGGATGCGGTTGTTACCCGACAGATCAATGATCTAAAGCCAACACGAGGTATTGTATCTGGGTTTACCATTACAGATGCTGAACTGTATGGCACTCCACCAGTATTACGTGGAACACTTACGATAAACAATGTGACAAGCGAAGAGAATGGAAATAGATATGATACGATAATCCCCTGGCAGATCGAGGTTGATTCAATTCCTACATATAGCTCCAAGTATCGAGGAACACTACATTGGGAGATCAGGGGTGAAACATATCAAGCAGCATGGGAATATCCAACAGCAGTTATTCAAATGGTTTTGAAGCTCGAGGGTCTCTATGTAAATGCATTTGGGAATGAAGAGACACTCTATCATGAGGCCGCATTACTTGAGACATATAGTTCTGATCTGATGCTTCTCTCTGCTGCACGATATCAGGGTATTGATATAAGCTCAGGGATTGTACCTGTGCTTCCTGAACCCTATCTGATACCTCTTGATATTCATAAATTTATCACGCTGTTCAATGCTGATAATTATGAAACATTAGCATATGGAGAGAATATCGCAGAAGCTTTATCACAGCGAATAAACGAAGCATACACTCTGGATGAGATCTACCAGTTCTTCTTGACGATGCGACGTGCTGGAATAACGATACAGGACTTCAAGATATATAGTGTTGATATCCGAGGTAATAACGCCAGTATTCGAGGAGAGTATATCTGGGAACGTAACGGTAATGAGCGAAGAACCCCTTGTGAGATTGTTATTTCCTTTGAATGGACAAAGCCAAATCAGTACACTATGTGGAAGATGGATACTTTACCTCCATTGAGATTTTAAGTTGTTACATCTATAAATCGTGGCTCCGTACCCTGGTACTTCCTCTCTTTTATTTTAGTAAGTAGACCCGAGGAGTTTCACCTCGAGCCCCTCTCAGATCCGTACGTGAGACTCTCGCCACGCTGCGAGTAGGCAAGAAGACCTCTCCTCTCCTAACGTCGAGGGGAGATCTAAGAACCTGTATTCATAGAATGATGAATTACTTGTTTAACCCTTGCTTATTGCATACTAAACAACAAGAATTTTTATTTTTAAATATATCATAATGAAAAGATGTAATTTTTGGTGGCTCATTACTTCTTTTAACATCGTAAATTCACCCAATTTAGTAGACATGTTCTGCTATGAATACAAGTTCTAAAACATGATTATCTCGCACCCTGTTCCCTTAATCCTATATCGGAGGATACGACGATATGGGGTTATCACGCCTACTCGCGGCGTGGCGAGGTTCGCAAAACTCAGTGAGAAATTTTCGATCGGTCAGAAATTTGATGAAGAAGATTTTAAATCCTTGCTTTTTTATCTTGGACTTTTAATAATCAAAGAGAGTAAACCCGGATATGTTGAACTTCAAATTCCAAATGCAGCTATGAATGGTTTGTATTTGGAATTTTTGATGGATATCATTTCTAAAGAAGCGAATTATTACACCTGCTTTTGAACAGATCGCACTTGCTCTAAATCAACTTGCATATGACAACTCATGTGAAAAATGAACTGAGCTGGTCGAAAGGTATCTGACCTCAATGTCTAATCGTGATAATATGAACTTCAGTGAGAAGGAGGTCAAGCAGGCAATGATGATTAATGCGGGAATGAGCGATTTGTATATCGTTAAATCAGAGTATGAGGTACAAAAAAAGTATATTGATTTCGCCCTTCTGCCACTGGAAAATATGCCTGATGATTTTTTAGACTGAAGTGCGTAACTCCTATAGCATGAATTTAAGAAAGTAACATATGAAACTGTAGCATTACATTAATAAGTAAGCCAGACAAATGATAGAATTATTCCTCTAGAATTTTGCGCCTGTTGCCTGTAATTGTATGTGTTAAATCAGAAAGTGTTGTTTGATTTCAACCCGAGGCTCGAAAAGTGGGAGAAGAATATGCGTAATTACCCATGGATTGATATGTATGACGAGTAATACCGATACCACAAAAAAGAATTTGTTCGAATTCAAGACCATCAAAACAAAACTGACGGTCATCATCGTCGTGATGCTCATTGTCGCTGGTGTTGTTTTGACAGGCATTTCAGCCATTATGGCATCAAGTGCATTGACAAAGTCTACAATTAATACGCTTCAGGCTGTTGGGGATGCTACGGCTGAAAAATTCGCGCTTGTCACTGATGTGGGATTAGAAATCGCAACACTTGTTTCTCTAGATCCTCAAGTAGTGGCAGTATTAGAACGATGGAACGCAGGGGCTAATACAGCAGATGAACAGCTCTCTTTGTCTGCCCATCTCACTGACTTTACTAATACAATGCATGCTCAGGTCACCGCAATTAATATTTATAATCTTGATGGAATTATCATCGCTTCGAGTAATCCATCCATCATTGGCAGGAATGATTCTCATCAGGACTACATCAAAAATCAACAAAGAGGTGCTTATTTCGCTACACCAGTCCGTGGTACAGGAGATATTCCCATGATTCCATTTGGACGGCCTGTGTATGATGCTGGCGGAAAGCAGATAGGCCTTGTTGCTTTTGGTTATAGATTTACGGAATTTGAAGAGACTGTTTTCTCAACGCCTGGTCTCAGTGAAACTGCTGTGAATTTCATGATCAGTTCGGATGGTACGATATTATCTGCTATTAGAGGTGACCATTCTTCTTTCGCTAAGGAGAAATATGATGCAAGCTTCTTCTCTGCCGGTGAAACGGTAACGCAGGGCATTGGATACTTCGGATTTATGAATTATATCGCGAAAACTCCGATTCCTGAAACAGACTGGTTCATTATCACGACAGAGAGGCTCGAAGAAGTAACGAATCCGATCATGGCACTCGTCATGACGATAGTTGTTTCCTTGCTTATTATCATTGTTGTCGGTACGTTTGTGACTGCATTCATCGCGAATGGGTTCAGCCGTCCAATTCAGGCCTTGACAGATAGTGCAAAAGAACTGGCTCTTGGTGATGTGAATGTTGCAATTACTCACCACAGTATTGATGAGATCGGTCAACTTGCAGATTCATTCAGGCATATGGTCACGAATACGAAGGAGAAGGCAGATTATGTCAGCAAAATTGCATCAGGAGATGTTAGCTTTAAGATTATTGCTGCTTCTGATAGAGATGTCGAAGGAAAGGCACTCATTGAGATGAAGAGGGTCTTATTTAATGTAGTTAAACAACTTCGAGATCTTGGAGAGCAAGCTGGTGAAGGTAATCTGGGTCACCGCGCTGAGACTCAGTACACCCATGATGCCAAGACCCATCAATTCCAGGGTGTGTACCGTGAACTGATCGAGGCCATTAATCATGCACTTGATCAGATTATCAACCCGCTCCAGGAGACCATGCGGCTTGCGAACACGTACAGCAGTGGCGATTATTCAGAACGCTTTGATCCTAGTATCACGGTTAAAGGTGATTTTGTACCATTTAAAGCTGCATTGAACCAGGTTGGAATCAATTCAT
>Ga0209737_10000454_pt1 | contig 33906 bp, 33 predicted proteins | sample TergutCu122P3_FD_187284 | JGI IMG/M metagenome (GOLD analysis project Ga0209737, IMG submission 187284) | Cubitermes ugandensis P3 segment gut microbial communities from Kakamega Forest, Kenya - Cu122 P3 (SPAdes) (version 2) | ecosystem: Host-associated > Arthropoda: Insects > Digestive system...
CATCGCCATCGACAGGGCAGGCAACCTCTATGTGGCAGATACAGTCAACCGCCGCATACGAAAACTAACCCCTGCAGGAGAAGTCAGCACGCTTGCCGGTGATGGCACGAGGGATTATAGGGACGGCGCAGGAACTGAAGCACAGTTTGAAAGACCCATAGGCATCGCCCTGGACGGGGCAGGCGACCTCTATGTGGCCGATGGATGCCTCATCCGAAAAATAACGTTTGAATAGCCTTAGAGTGGGCTGCGCCTCAAAGACATGTCGGACAAGACAGTGTCGGTTTATAGGCCTTAGCTTTGCGGCCCATCCCAGCAGTTGTCTACGGGAACGCTGAGGTTGTAGGAGTGACAAAGATCGTGCCCCAACATGGGCCAGGGGGCATCTGTTTTGAGACCCGGCGAGTCGACGAGAATGCCCATGACATCTCCATCGTGGCCCACAATAACAATGCTGCGCGTGGATGACACGGGCAAGATGGCCATTAAGGAGCCATAGCCCATAGAACCAACGACGTTCATCCTTGGCCAACAACTCCCGAAGTCATGCTTCAGGCAAGCAAGGTTCCCCTCTGCGTTGGGATAGACCACCATTCCCCCTTCCATCAAGGCAAAATTCGCCGGGCATTTTGTCGGCGCCACGCACGCTGTCCATCAGCACCTTGTGCATTTGCCGCAACAAACCCAGGCTGATCGGCCTGTCGGCGACTTCCTGCTTCGCCAGCATCAGCGTCTGTCGATAGTTGATAATCTCCTGAATGTCCTTGACTTTTTCATCTTCGAAATCCAGTCCGGCCTCAAACTCCAGCACTTCGTCCACCGTTGCTTGTGTGCCTTCAATTTTCGACGACAAAACGGCTTCATGCTGTGTCAGAGGAGAAAGCAGCACCGCTGGATTGACCAGGGATTGCATCAAACCGTCATAACGTGCCAACGCCGCATTGGCTGGACCAATTTTTGGCAACAGTTGTGCCAGCTTAAGATGGGACAGCGGCAAGGGTTGTGGCTCATAGGGACGCATGGAAGGCTCTCCGGTTTTTTCAATTTGAGCACGCATGGGTTGTTTCTTGCAAGCAGCCTGAAGTCTGTGTTGATGTTTAGCATATGGCTTATGTGCCTGCAAAATGACAAATGTAGCGCAGTTGGAAAACTTTTTTCTTTGCAAAGTGAGCGCCAGCCGCTGCGGTTTGAATTTTGTCACGAGCCAAAGGTTGGGGGAGAGGCTGCCAGAAAAGCAACCAGAAGCTTTGGGCGTTGTGGGTCAACCATGGCTCGCAGGGAGAAGAAAGCGAGGCTTTTTTCTCTGTGTGTGCTCGTTATTTGATGATCAAGTCTTGATACTGATAGTGGCGACAAAACATGTTATGGTAGTTTTTGCACCATTGATATTTTTGCTCTATGTTGATGGCTTTGAGGACTTCGTATTGTGCACCGCGAATGCGTTGTTTTGTTAATAAAATCCATTTCTATAAGACTGCAACTTCAACAAAACCCAATCTATCATTTTATCCGTAAAAAAAAGACCGCCCTGCTTGCTCCAATAAGAAGGGACTGTCCTGAAAAGGAGCACCTGCTCGATGGCACCCCAAAGGGCTGCAATGCAAAGGCTCACATCCAAAAGCGTGTCCTTGCTGCCCGACAGCCCCGCTTGGACGGCCTTGTCGAGAATTTGTTTGGCAAACAAAGTCGTGCGATAATATTTTTCCATTTTCTGAAGCCCCGCCTGGGTGTCTGCTTTAAAACGACCCATGACAAGCAGGGCAATGCGCGGGTTTTCAAAAGCCCAATCTCTGAAAGCTTCCAAACCCGCCCTCAGTTCCAAAACCCAGCGCTCCTTCGATTTTGTGCGGTTTTTTTTGAGCTTTCTGGCCATTCTTTCCAAAATCGCTTTGTCCATTTCTTCCAGGCAATGGAGTTTGAGCTCAGAAAAGAGCGTCTCTTTGTCCTTATAATAATAATAGAGGCTTGTGGCGGTAACACCACAGGAGGCGGCAATGTCCCGGGTGGAGATTTCTTCCGGTTCTTTTTCTTGAAGGAGTTCCAGCGTTTTATTCAGGATACGTGCAGCCAAGTCGGTTTCTTTTTTAGGCATTTTCCAAAAATCCTTGACGAAATAACTTAACTTCGTTATTTTAACACCGTTAGGTTTTTATGTCCACTGTTTGTTGAGCATGTTGGGGAGCCAAGGTGAAGCACACAAGCGCATTTTATTTGTTTTATGTGGCCTGTTTGGTTGCTTTTGTTTCATGCACCTCCTCCAGCTACCTCATCCCCAAAAACACGGAACTGTGCTTTCCTCTTTCGAGTAAACTCAAAGAAATTCTTTATTATGCTTCCCTTGCGCCCAGTGGCCACAATACGCAAAGTTGGAAAGTGGGTGTCCGTGCGGATGAAAAAACCATTCGCGTTTATCTGGATTCAAGCCGCCTGCTGCACGTGGTGGATGCCTTGGGCAGAGAATCGCTTATTTCTGTCGGCACCTTTATAAAAAACCTCTCGGTTGCCCTTGAAGCTTTTGGGTACTCTTATTCCATTCAACTTGAAGAGGCTATTGACATACATCAACATCCGCTTGTTGCAACAATTCATATAGAGGGGAACACAGGCTTGCCTTTGAATGCAGCTTTACTGGCAGAAATGGAAAAACGACACACTGAAAAAAGAAAATTCCTGCCCAAACCCCTGGACGCCGCTGCTGTTTTGGCCGTGTTGAATGCCACAGAAAACCAGACATTGTTTTTTCCAAAAGGAAGCAAAGAGTTTGAGTTTATCAAAATACAATCCATTATAGCCAATGAATTGCAAAGTGCTTCTCCTGCGGCCCGGGAGGAATTGGCCCAGTGGTTGCGTTTTTCCAACGCCCAGGCCAAAGCAAAAGCCGACGGCCTTCCTGCAGAGCAGTTGGGCCTGAGAGGAATTGTGAAAGCGGCCTATTATGCAACCATGAGTCGGGAAAAAGCAGCCAAGGAAGCCTTTGGAAAAACTTCTTTGAATGAAGCCCAAAAACAGCTGAACAGCAGCATGGGTTTTTTTATTGTTGGCGGAGGGACTTCCAACAAAAGTCATGTGGAGACAGGGTTTTTATTGGAAACACTTTGGCTTGCCGCCGTCCGTCATGGCATATCCATCCAACCCATCTCCCAGGCACTTGAAGAAAAAGAAACCTTGGAGCGCATCAACGCACAATTTCCAGAAATTCAAGTCCAGATGATATTGCGCTGTGGTTATGTCAAAAAATACGGAGAAAATGCAAGAATTCGCAGGCCCTTGCAAGAATTTGTCTTCTTAGAACCCATCCCTTTGACAAACCTTAACAATTTCGAGTAGGCATAGGCGGGAGTTTTTAAAAAATTTGTGTTGTTAAAAGTGCAATGGGCCCAGCGGACCGACAATCGCTTCACTGTTTTGGTAAACGAAGGCTGCGGGGATGGGGGGGGGTTGATGGCTGGGTGGTGGCTCCTTCCCCCCAGTCCCCAGGCAAGGCCTCTGCTAAACGCTCAATCCGTTTGGTTATCATCAAAAAACACAAGTCCTTGCGCACCCGCATCATCTCCCAGGCTTCCGCACGCCACCCATCCGCGTCCTCCACAAAAAAATCCGAGGTGAAACAGGTATAAACCAACGTCCCCGAAGGGATTTTATATTCACCATTGCGCTTTTTCTGGATGGGCAAGCCAAAACTTTTTGTTTTCCTGACAACTTTGCTGTCAATGCCGTGCTCGGCGTCGCGTCGGTATACATAACAATGCCGGCAACCCTCACTGAGCTTGTGACAGCCATGCCATAAATTCCAGGTTGTTGAGTTGTTTTCTATAGACATTTCTTCGGCTTTGTCATATCATAAACCGGTTTAAGGTTGAATTGCTCTGCTCTTAACGTCGCCCCCGCGAAGGCGGGGGGCCAGGAGTGCATCCGAAAACTCATCGACTTTATTGCATTTAACAACGCAGCTCTGGGTTCCCGCTTGCGCGGGAACGACAAGGAAAGAAAGACTTACTTTAACATGAAACCGGTCTAGAAACGAAAAAGAAAGAAGAGCAAAGCATAAAACAAACTTTAATATAAATCATCAGTTTAAGCCACAACGGCACCACAACGCATTCATTTTAAAAGTTGAAACACAATGCACAATTATAGCACAATCCTATGGTTGCTTCCCATTGTATTTATGCTGCATGACTTTGAAGAAATCATTTTCTTCAAGCCATGGATAAACAAAAACAAAAACCATTTGGCAGAAAAATTTCCAAAAATATCAAAACGGTTTTTGCCTCGTCTCGAGAATTTGTCAACGTCTGCATTTGCGCTTTCTGTGGCGGAAATATTTATATTGTTAAGTTTAATTACATTGTGTTCTGTCCTTTTTGACAACTATGTGTTGTGGCTGGCAGCATTCATGGGATTTTTTGTGCATTTGTTTATTCATTTGGGGCAGTGGCTGATTCTGAGACGATATATACCTGCGATAGGGACAACATTTCTCGCATTGGTTTATTGTGTTTATACACTCTACACCCTTGTTTCAAACAAGCTGTTCCACGTTTCTGAAATGGTGTTGTGGACATTTGTAGGACTTGGATTGCTCGGAATCAATTTGCTGTTTGCTCACAAACTGGCAGAAATATTCGACAAAAGACATTAACCAGGCGAAGCACAAGAGCTGGCTGTGGTTTCACAGTGGCTGTCAAAGCCATGACACCATGTCAAGCCTTGCGCTCAAGTGGACACTGCTTATTTTGTACTTAAGGCACTTTGGAGGCATGGTTTATGGTGGACACACAAAGTCAGGCTGCGAAATTTCTTGTGCAATTTGGCAATGGGACGCAGTTTGCCATGGCCGATGTGACAGCCGATAAAGGCGGGGGCAATGCCGGCTTTCGCCCCCATGAGTTGCTTGAAGCGGCTTTGGCCAGCTGCATGAATATAAGCTTGCGCATGTATGCCGAAAAGCATGCCCTGCCACTGTCCGGCGTATCCGTCCAGGTTTCGCTGAACCGAACCAACCCTGAGAAACCATCTTTTGAATACAGCGTCGACTTCCAGGGGGCCCTTTCAGAAACAGACAAAAGTCAACTGCTCTGCGCCTTGGAAAACTGCTCAGTTCGCAACACTTTGTCGAAGCCTTTGCAGTTCAAGCTGTGCAAGCCATGAGGTGCCATGCTCTGCAGGTACCAAATTTTGGAGTTTACAACATGGACAAGTTAGACGACACTGTTTTTAGCAAGGCAATTTTCCTATTGTCGTCAACATTCACAAAGAGTAGCCATGTTGCACTATAACCCTGAGCATGCACCCCCTCCACAGCAGTGGCTTGAGCTGGATGAGTTGGAGCGCATCCATCTCGCCGAGGAATACCATCGGGCTTCGCGGATTCAACTGCCCAACCTTCAGGTGCATGCGGTGTTTCACACCCTGGTTGAAAACCAAATTGCCGAAAATTTCGACTATGTTGTCTGTGCAATGAACCGACTTGCTGCAGAAGGCCTGTCGCGGCATGACTGCATTCACGCCGTTGCTTCGGTCCTCACAGAGCAGATCTACAACACTTCAGCCGGTGAAAAAACCACCTCTTATCCCGCCGCCCTCGAGCGCCTGACTGCAAAAAGCTGGCGCGAAGGCTAGACTGGTTTAGGGCCATACCCCGCCTCCCCCCTCTCTGCCTCCGCAAGGGCGAGGCGCTTTGCGGCCCCGCTTCTGGTTCCCTGCCTGCGCAGGGACGACGCGGGAAGAAATGCTGTGCTTGTCTTTGCGCATGGGTTGCAAAAAACCACCTCGCACGGGCGGCGGGTCGCCGCCCCTACAAGTGCGCCCAGCATGGGCGCACGGGTTGGAAAACAACACACCCTCTCCCGCTTGAAGCAGGAGAGGGCGTCGGCCAGGGAGGGGGGTGGTTGTTCGGCTAGGTTTTGCGTCGTCGAGCCAGTGCCCACCCTGCCAAAGCAAGGAAGCTCAGAGGCATGCCTGCCGCGGCGGAGCAGCCATTGCCGGTTGCATCATCGGTTCTCAAGCCCAAGGACATAGGGGTGGCTAACGGTGCAGGAGAGCCTCCTCCACCGCCGGGCGCCACCTGCCACGTATGGCTGGTGGGCATGCCGATGCCCACAACACTTTGGGCGTAGACTTGGAAGTTGTGCAGCCCCGGCGCCAAATTGCTCAGCTCCCGAGGCGAGGTGCAGACGGTATAAGCTGCACCGTCCAGGCTGCACCAGAAGGTGACCGGCACATCCACACCCGTGACGGGTACAAATTGGAAGCGGGCGGAGGTGTTGCCGCTGTCCATGGGGATTTCGGTAAACACGACGTCGGGCGGATAAACGGCCCATTCATATTCATCCACCCCCGCGGGGTTTCCTTCCGGGTATACGCGGAAAACCTGAATCCCAGCCGCCAAGTCCCTATAAGACTGGCTGTTGGGGGTGTCGCACAGCACAAAGGGTGCGCCATTGAGGCTGCAATACATGCGGGGGGTGCTCCCATCGGTTGCAAAGAAATTCAACGTGGCCCTGGAAGCATAACCCCAGGAAGGACCTGGCAGGGAAATCTCCGCCACAGCGAGGGGAGCGGTGACGAAAACATTCGAATTTACCCACATGGCCGGATAGGCAAGCCCTGTGCCCGTCAAATAGTCCTGGAAAGTCCTTCCGGGGACCGTCTGACTGTAACTGTTGCTCAAAAAACCCACCGTATTGGCCCCGTCGCCCGTAGAGCGCAACCACATGCCATCATAGGGGCGGGCAGTTGGAATGTTGATTTTCGCATAGTTTGCCTGGGCGGCGGCGTTGCTGGGTTGGTTGGCGATATACAGGAACCTCTGAAAATACAGCAGAGAGACAAAATTTGCGGCCTCCCCATAGCTGAGCGCAAAGGCGACGTCATCTCCGGTGCCCACCTGGTTGGACGAGGGCCTGCTGAAGCCATTTGTCAGGGACTCATCGCGAGTAGAAGTCCCCATCGGCAAGGCGGAGGGCTGCACGCTGAAGCTGCGCAACCGGGCGTCTGCAGGCAGTTTGTCTGCCTCGCCCGCGGCCGTGCCGTTAAACCAATTGTTGATGTTCTTGCGCAGGGTGGATTTGGTGTAGTCGGTGTTGGTGCCAAAAGCGAAGACTTGCCACGCGGGGTTGCCCGCAACCACACTGCCATTCACTACGCGGTTTGGGTAGACATTAATGAAATTGGCGCGTACGAGGAGGGAGCTGTTTCCGTCTCTCGCAATTTCAACCCAGTCGGAGCTGTCCCCTGCCTGGGCCGCCGTCAAAACCCGCCCGTCCACCACCGCGGGCACCCCTTGCGCTGCCGCAACAGGCATACACAAAAGTGCCCAGCCACACAACAATCCAAAGAGCCACTTTCTATTTCTCACGTTCAATTCTCCTCACCTTCGAGATTCAAAATCTCTCCAAATGCCGGCCCTTTGGTTTTTTTTCTGCACCCCACTTCTTGCCGGGTGCGCGCTTTCCTTCTCTGTCTCTCTTTAGCATACTTGGCGGCTGAGTTGGCGAGAAAAGTTTTCAAAGCCAAAAGAAGAAGGGCCCAAGGTGAGGGGAAAGCCCCAGGCTGCACACCTTCCAGGCAGCTAACCTGTCTATTTGTCTAAGCTTATTGTTCAACGCACGCTTTGCATTTGCGAAAGCTTGCGGTGGATGAAAAAAATTTATGGGAGCGATAAAAACTGGGCGTCAATTCAACCTTCAGCACCTTCTCCTTCTCCCTCCCTCCCACAACCCTTTCCATGCGCTTGTGGCAGCCATTGCACCGTCGCCACACCCTGCCGGGGGGACCAGACGAGGCGGCAACACTCAAAAGCCTTCATGCCCACACTCCCCTCCGCCCACGGCCAATAACGCTGAAGCGCGGCTGCAGCCTGTAACTCAAAACTTCCTTCGGGCAAAACCGCTTCCAAAGAAAGCCAAAGCGCCTCCCACGGGAGTTTGTCCTGCGCCATGCTTGGGCCAGAGGAAAATGTTTCATGCAAATAGCTGGGCCATCGGCTGGTTTCCAAAACCAGGCGCAAAGGAATTTTTTTTCCATTCATGACAGCCATAAACTGCCCAAAAGGAATTCCCAAATGCAGGTGCTCTTCAAAACGAATTCGCTTCCCCTCCGCCACAAACTCTGCACCTTCAAACCGAAGACGGCCCCTCTCAAACACCAACTGCAAAACACCCATGTGCAAGGCACCCACCACCAGCAGGCATTGCGTGTCGTCCTCTTCCAATACAAAACCGTCGCGAAGCCTTTGTAACTTTGCGGGCGAAGCTGTGGAAGCCTCCCACGCCTCCACCAAAGCCACCTCCATGCTGCCCAAAGCTTTGCCTTCCACACTCCCGTTTTTCAAACGTATGGTTTCGCGCTCCTTCCCCCCCGCCCAAACCTTGCCCGCGCTTTGCCCCACAACGCAAGCCTTGTTGCCTGTCAAAGTGCTTCCCAACTCCACGGAGGAAAACAAAACCCGCGCCCTCTGCCCCTCCACCCTACCCCAAACAAACAACATGTCGCCGTCTGTCCATAAGTCCAACGCGGTGCCTTCCAGAGAAAGCGCTGGGGGCGAAGGCAGGTGCTTGCAGGAAAAACACAGCCCACAAAAACACAAACAACCCAGGCAAAAACCCAACAGGGCGGGCAACGTTTTCACGGGCGTGCTTCGGTGGCTTTTGTCATGTCCATAAATTGTGTGCCGTCAGGCACGGACAATTTAAAAACTTCTGGTTTCAAATTCTGGTTTTCTTTCCAGTTGAAAAAACGAATCCGGTTTTCGCTGCCATCCGGGTCTACCACAATGCTTTGCATTACCTGCGCTGTTTTTGGGTCCACGTCGAGGAAGAGTTTTTGAAAGCGAGGCTCTTCTTTTTTGGGGCTTAACTCGAGGCGGACTTCTTTGCAGCCTTTGCACTCCGCATAGCCAATGTGGAATTCCTCCTTCAAATTCCCCCTCCCCCACAAAAAGGTGACAGCGGCGGACAGTTTGTCCGTGTCAATGCTGGTTTTGGTGAGTGTCATCGCCGCCAAGTCCAGGGCAAGCACCTGGTTTTCAGCAATGAGGAAACTGCGTTTGTTGGGCTTTTCATAGTCCCAGCGCATGAGGGCAGGCTTTCTGAAGAAGACGCGTCCAGAAGAGACTTGAGTCCTGTCAAACATTTTGTAGAGGTAGCGCTGCTCAAACTGGGCGGAGAAGTCCTGAATCTTTTCATAAAAACCCTGCACTCTGTCCACCAGCTGCTCCAGGGTTTCTTTCTTTTCCTGCTTCTCCTGCGCCCACACCCACCCAGGCGTCAAAACCAACAAGCAACAGGAAAGAGACAGTGTTTTTTTAAGCGTCTTCATAAGGTTTCCACAGCTTTTAAGGTGCCTTTCTAAAACTTGGAATGAAAAAGTTTCTTGCGTTGCTTCATGGACAAAACCGAAAAACGCTCCCTTAACACGGCCTTCTCCTCCTCCTCCAAATCCCCCTCCTGCCCAAGGTGCTTTTGCCGCCAGCCCAAAGCATACACCAAAGTGGCGCATACCGCAGCGGACACATTGAGGCTTTGAGAAAAACCCCGCATGGGTATCCAAAAATGTCCATCCGCCGCCTCCAGCGTGGAAGGCGAAACGCCGGAATGCTCATTGCCAAAAACCAAAGCCGTCTTCTCGCGAAAGCTTAGGGCATAAAGCGCCTCCTGAGGGTTGGCAGAAACAGACGAGGCCAAAACTCTGAAGCCGCGCGCTTTCAAAGCCCTCTGGCAGGCGTCAAAACGCTCATAGCAAAAAACATCCATCCACTTCTGGCAACCCTGCGTCACCGCATCGCTGAGTTGAAGGCGCGGGTGGGGGTGGACAATGTGCAACTCCTGCAGCCCCAGCCCCTCGCAGGAGCGCAAAATGGCGGCGACATTAAACCAGTCGTCCACAGCTTCAATGACAACCGTCAATGTGCGTGTGCGAAGTTTCACAACCTTCTCAATACGCTGCTTGCGCTCGTCAAGCAACAGCGCGTTTGCATCCAAACCCCTCATTCACCCTCTCTCCCTGGGGGTTGCAAACAGTTTTTGCGCCACCGCATCCACCACCGCCTCCACACCTTCTCCTGTGGCTGCGGACATGGGAAATACACGCTTTCGTTTTTTTTTCATTTGCGCGGCAAACACCGCATAGGCCTCCCGGGCCTGCGGAATGTCCAGTTTGTTGGCAACCAGCAGCTGCGGTTTTTTGGCCAGGGAGGGGCTGAATTTTCTAAGTTCCCCGCACAGCACCTCATAGTCCTCCAGCATGTTGCGGCCTTCCAGTATGCCTGAGGCGTCCAGCAAATGAATGAGGACTTTGCAGCGCTCTATGTGCTTTAAAAACCGCAGGCCCAAACCCACGCCTTCGCTGGCGCCCTCCACCAAACCCGGTATGTCCGCCACAACAAAGGAGAGGTGGTTTTTGTAGGCCACCACACCCAGGTTGGGGACAAGGGTGGTGAAGGGGTAGTCCGCTACCTTGGGGCGGGAGCGGGAAATTTTGGAAATGAGGAGGCTCTTGCCGGCATTGGGAAAGCCCACAATGCCCACGTCGGCAAGCAACTTCAGTTCCAAAAGCAAGTTGCGCGCCTCTCCCAAAGTCCCCTCTTCGGCAAAACGTGGCGTCTGTCGCGTGGAGGTTGCAAAATGCATGTTGCCGCGCCCCCCGCGGCCCCCGCGCGCAACCAACAACTCTTCCCCTTCCTTGGACAAGTCACCCAGCAACTCGCCGCTGTCCGCATCCTTAATGAGTGTGCCCAGGGGGACTTTTAAAACCAGTGTCTCCCCCTTTTTTCCATAGCAGTCGGAGCCCATGCCATGTTCTCCGGACTGCGCCTGGTGCTGGCTTAAAAAGCGGTAGTCCAGGAGGGTAGTCATTCTTAAGTCCGTGCAGAAAACAATGCTGCCGCCGTCTCCTCCGTCTCCACCGGAAGGCCCCCCCTTCTCCACATATTTTTCCCGTCTGAAAGCGACCGCACCGTTTCCTCCGTCACCGGCTTTCACGCGTATTTTCACTTCGTCGACAAATTTCATGAAAGCACCTCCAAAAAAAAAGGCCGACTCCCAAAACGAGGAGGGCCTTTTGCAAAGCACGGGCAAACGCAAGCCGGTTTAAGCCGGTTCAGGCTTGTGCCGTTTTCGGGTAGACGGAGACGTGTTTTTTGTCTTTCTTCATTTCATATTTCACTATGCCGTCGGTTGTCGCAAACAAGGTGAAGTCTCTGCCCAGCTTTACATTGGTGCCCGGGTGAATGACGGTGCCCACCTGGCGTACGAGAATGGAGCCTGCCGAAACGGTTTGGCCGCTGTATACTTTGACGCCGCGGCGCTGCGCATTGGAGTCTCTCCCGTTGCGGGAAGAGCCTTGTCCTTTTTTATGTGCCACAATTCCTCCTCAAATGCCTAAACGCTAATAGAGAGAATTTTCACTTCAGAGAAAAGTTGACGGTGCCCACGGCGGCGCGCCCACCCCTCCTTCTCCTTGCGAAAATGCAAAACCTTCGGCGCCTTGTCCTGGCGGACAATGACGGCCTTCACTGAAACTCCCTCCAGGCAAGGTTTGCCCACGCGGTAGCCGGAGGCGTCATTCAGCATGAGTACCTCGCTGAAGTTAATTTCGCTGCCTATTTCACCTTCAATTTTTTCAACCTGGAAAACGGCACCCTCGGAGACTCGGTATTGTTTTCCACCCGTTCGGATGACTGCGTACATCGCTTTGTCCTCAATAGAAACATGGGCTTTAGCCCGCAAAGGAAGCCCCTGTTAGGAGAGAATCCAACGAAAGTCAAGCAAGGCGTGCATAAAGTTCCGCAATGCTCTCCTTTCGCCCCGGAAGCTTCCATTCCGGCGCAATACAAGCCCAGGGAGACAAAACAAAAGCCCTCATATGCAAACGAGGGTGCGGCAACTGCAACTCCCCCAATTCCACCTGACGCTCTCCAAACGACAGCAAATCCAAATCCAAAGTCCTGGCTTCCTTGCGTTTTTCTGGTTTTCTTCCGGCTTTTGCCTCAATTTCCAACAAAAACCTCAACAACTCCAGTGGACTGCAGGCACAACGCCCCTCGGCCACCGCGTTTAAATAGGGGGGTTGGGGGTTTTGGTGGGGCAAAAGCACGGCCTGGGTTTCGAGGAAGGGGGAGCAGGCCAGAAGGCGCCAGAAAGGGGCTGTTTCCAGGGCTTTTAAGGCGAAATGCAGCCAGGCTTCTCTTTTTCCCAGGTTGGAGCCGAGTGCGACAAAAACCCGCTCCGTGGGCAAACCCGGCAAAGTGGAAGGCTCAGGCAGTGGCATGCGGGCGCACAACGGGGTTTTGCAGGAGGCCCACATTCTCAATGTCTATTTCAACCATGTCCCCTTCCACAATGGGGCCCACGCCTGCGGGGGTGCCTGTGCTGACAATGTCGCCGGGGAAAAGCGTCATTATTTGAGAAATGAAAGCCACCAAAACGGGCGGAGTAAACGTCATTTCCGAGGTGTTGCCCTCCTGGCGCAACGCACCGTTGACGCGACAACACACGCGCAAGTCTTCCCAGGAAAGTTCCGTCACAATAAACGGGCCCACGCAGGCAAAGCTGTCGTAGTTTTTGGCGCGCGTAAAATGCTGCTCCCGCCTTTGTATGTCGCGCGCCGTCACGTCATTAAAACAGGTTAAACCAAAAATGGCTTCCGCCGCTTCCTCCTTGCTGGCTCCCTTCAGCTGCTGGCCAATAATGAGGGCCAACTCCGCCTCGTGGTGGACTTCTTCACTCTCCTTCGGCAAAACAATGGGCTGCCTGTGGCCGTTGAGTGCGCTGGGAGAAATGAGGAAAATGAGTGGCTCATTCGGTGTGCTTTTTCCCATTTCCGCGGCGTGTTTTTTGTAGTTTTGGCCCACGGCCACCACTTTGCCTGCCTCGGAGGGCACCAAAACAATGTCTTCGGAAAAGGGCAATTTGAGTCCTGTCTTCTGCAGGCCCGCCCAGGGGGCGTCGGCGAGGACTTCACAGCTGCGGCCTTCCACCAGGGCATAGCGCGCGCCCACAGAGGTTTGAATGCGGGCAAAGCGCTTCATGAAAGCACGTCCCCCATGCCATAGAGGCCTGCGGGTTTTTCTTTCAGCCAACGCGCGGCGCGCAAAGCACCTTTGGCAAACTGCTCCCGGCTTTGGGCTTTGTGTGTTAACTCCAGGCGCTCCCCCTCACCGAAAAAATACACCGTGTGCTCCCCCACCACTTCTCCACCTCTCAGGCTTTGTATGCCAATTTCTCCTTTGGGCCGCTCGCCTATGAGGCCACAGCGCTCCATACGCAGCTTCTCTTTGGAAAGCCCCAGGGCCCCTGCTGCGTCCTGGGCCAGTTTCAGCGCTGTCCCCGAGGGGGCGTCTTTTTTCAGCTTGTGGTGAATTTCCAATATTTCCACCTCCCACTCCTCCCCCAGGCGACGCGCCATTTCCTGGACGGCCAGGGAAAGCACTTGTATGCCTACGGACATGTTGGGTGCCCACAACAGCGGCACCTTCTGCGCCGCTGCCTCCAGTGCCCCTTTCTGTGCTTCGGACAAGCCGGTGGTGCCCACCACCAAAGCCACTTTCGCTTTGGCGCACTGGGCGGCGTGCGCCACTGTGGCTGAAGGCGTGCTGAAGTCAATGACGGCATCCACCTGGGTGCTGGCAAGCAAGGTTTCCAGGTTGTCCATAAGCAACACCTCCTCCTCCCCCGGGCGCTGCAAGGCCTTTGAGAGGGGCTTTCCCGCCCACTCACTGCCTGGCTCCACGGTTGCCCCCACCAAAACCATGTCGGCTTCTTTGGAGGCGCGCAAAACAATGGCCTGGCCCATGCGGCCCAAAGCACCCACAACGGCCAGGCGAAGTGTCATGACAGCAACCCCAGGCCCAGCAAGGCCTCGCGCAAAGGCGCGTGGAATTGCGCTGCAAGCGGAGAAAGCGGAAGGCGCATTTCGTCTGCAAAAAGGCCCATCCAATGCAGGGCTTTTTTCACGGGAATGGGGTTGGTTTCCTGGCTGAGTGCGCGGTGCAGGGGCGCCATTTGGAGTTGCAGCTTCAGTGCGTTTTCTGTGTCGCCCTTCAACGCCGCCTTCACCAATTCCCCCATTTGTCTGGGGGCGAGGTTGGCAGACACGGAAATAACGCCGCGGCCACCGCAGGCAATGCATGGCCACACAAACCAGTCGTCTCCGGAAATAACCGTCAGGCGCTTGCCGCATTTTTCTGTCAAATCCAAAACACGCGCAGCGGAGCCGCTGGACTCTTTGAGGGCCACCACTTCTTCCAACGCACACAAGGCCTTCAGCGTGTCGGGTTGAATGTCAACACCTGTGCGGGCGGGGACGTTGTATACCACCAGCGCAAAACCTTTGTTGGCTTTGGCAACGGCTTCATAATGCTCTATGAGGCAGCGTTGTGTGGGGCGGTTGTAGTAGGGGGTTACCACCAAAGCGCCGTCTGCGCCCAAGTCACGCACGCGTTTTACATTGTGAATGGTTTTCTCTGTGGAATAGCTGCCGGCGCCGGCAATGACGGGTGTCTTCCCTTTGGCTTTTTTCACGCACAGAGAAATCAGCTTGTCCTGCTCTTCCTGGGAAAGCACCGGGGCTTCACCCGTCGTGCCCACCGGAATGAGGCCGGAAACGCCGTTGGCCAGTTGGTAGTCCACCAGTTTCTCATAGGCCGCCTCGTCCAGCTTGCCGTTGCGAAACGGTGTGGCCAAGGCTGTTATGGCTCCTTCAAATGTCTTCATCGCAACTCCTCTTCAAATTGCAGCTTCTTCTCTTCCATTGAGTTTTGCAACCCCCACGCCTGTACAGCAGGTGCTTTTGTTGGCGCCTTTGCCCTGGCTTCAGGTGGGCGAGGCGGGCCTTTTATGCCGCAGGCCGGTATGCTTAACAACAACCCCAAACAAGCTAAACAACGACGCATGGGGCACCTCTAAAAGCGTATTCCCAAAGCGCCACGCAAGGCATTGGCTGTTTTGGCTTTGCGAATGCCGTCATTGTTTCTGTCTTCAAACCCAGCCAAGGGAAAAAGAATGCCCCAGGCGAGTTGGGCAAAAAAACCATCGTCGGACTCATAGCGGGCGCCCACGTTAAACTCTATGCCCAGGCCCGCATTTTTTTCAGAAGGTGTGGACTCTTTGTAAATGGCCCGTGAATAAATGGCTGCGCCAAAAATGTCGAAGCCGTCGACAATGCGGTATTTCACTTTGGGCTTTAAATAGAAGGCGTCTGTCACCCCGCCCAAAATCTCTCTAAACAAAAGCATGTCGACAGGGTAGTCGCGGTTGAAGCGGAAGTTTCGAATGGAGTTGTCCGTGCAGCCACTGGCCTGGCAGGCATATTGAGGGCCATCCGCAAAGCGTGTGCTGTTGCCGGAAGCCTTGGCGCTGGAGTAGTTGCCAAACCCGGGGGCTTTGTCGCCAGAGGCAAAACCCATTTCTGCCTGAATGCTCAAATCCCCTTTGTAGAAAAGGTACTCTCCTTGCAGCACGGCGCCAAACTGCAGCACGGAAAGAGACTGGTTCTGGCCAAACACATCGGCACCCAACGCTGTGGTTGCACGGTTAAAGGAGCCGAAAACGGCAGCGGCTTCAAGCTCCAGGCGAAAACGAGGGCGCTCATATTTCACCCAAATGTCCGGGGTAAACAATTGGCCTTTGCGTGGGACAAACAAAAGGTTTGTGCCATCCTCGGAGAATGCATTGCCATAGTAGTCGGCGGCGTCATGGTTTTGGCTGCGGTAGGTGAAGTGCAGGCCGTAGTTCCAAAAGGACGCTCCCGCATTCAGTCTGGCCTTGCGCTGGCTTTCCGTGTCCTTGCGCGCAAACACCAGGCCCAGCGTATAGCTGCTGTCCCGGGTGCTTAAGCCCATGGGCTGGCCGCTGCCTGCATTGGGTGAGGACAAAACACCCGCAATGTTCATCTCAAACATGGGGGCGAAGTAGTAGCCGGACCAGGGTTCCACCACCAACACAAAGCGGTCCACCGTGTCGCCCCAATTGCAATCCAAACAACTCCCGTCGTTGCGCAACATTCCCAGGCCCCAATGCGAAGGCATGCGCCCAAAATAAAAGGCACCCAGAGGCAGGGAAACTTCTCCCCATACCCGTTTGACAGCCAGAGAGTTGCTCAGCGAATTTATTCCTGCCGTGGGGGGCTCCTGCGAGTTTGAAAGCAGGCCAAACTCATTGCGGCCCCACGCGCCATTGTTGCGAAAGGCATAGTCCGGTGTGGAGCCAAAAACGAGGTTGTCCAGGGCATCCGCCTGTATGCGCACACGCACCTGCTCTGAAATGTTGAAGGTGGGTTCCATGCGCAAACGCGTGTTTATTCCCGCAAAGGTTTTGTCCGGCGTCCCTGAGTTGGCGGAGGGAAACAAGGTGTATGCCTGCCCCAGGTTCAGCTGGCGAAACAATTCCGGGCGCACGCGGAAATAACCGTCCATGACAAAAAATTTAAGCTTTTGCTTCTGCTCAATCCAGGGCTCCTGCCAACCCTGGAGTGCGGACTGCGTCGTCAACTGGGCGCGGACTTCACTCTTCAGCTGCAACAACTCCTGCCTGGCGTCTTCCAACTCTCTGCGAAGTATTTCCATGTCCCCGGAGGCCGCCAGGGCGGACGGCGTCGTCTGCACAAGGGGCGCTGTCACCGGGACGGGTTTGTTTTCCTCAACCGGCGCAGAAGCCTCCTCGGCCCATGCGGGCAGCACATAAAATCCACACAAAAACAACAAACCACCTAAGCTTGGGGGCAGCGCTTTTCTCATAAAAAGTCCAAGGCAACGAGTTAGTGCGAGCGTCCGGGGAGGTCAAACAAAATTAAAACTCAATGTCCTTTGGGCCCCTGGCGCAATTCCACAAGGACGCCGCAGGCCCCTTTGGGGTGCACAAAAGCCACTTTGGCTCCACCCGCACCCGGCCTGGGGGCAGCATCCAACAGCGGAGCACCCTGGGCTTTGAGTTCAGCCATGGTGGCCTCAATGTCTTCCACCTCAATGCAAATGTGGTGCAACCCTTCACCGCGCTTCTCCAAAAACCGCGCCACCCCACTGTCGGAGACGGTTGGGCAAATCAGCTCCACACGCCCCAACCCATGGCCAAAAATCGCCACCTTCACCTGCTGCTCCGCCACCTCTTCAAGCTCCGCCAACTCCAAACCCAACACGTCCTTATAGGTGTGAATGGCCGCGTCCAAGTCTTTGACGGCAATGGCAATGTGGTCCAAACCTTTGGCTTTTGTCTTCATGCATTCTCCTTTTTCTGGGGCTAAGCAGGGAATGCAGATTGGTAGCTTCGCGCACAAAAGTCAAACAGCTCTCCACCACCCAAGCTCAAAAAATGCCGGTTGGCCTCTTATCCCTCTTCACAGCCGCAACATTTGGCGTCAAAATCACCTCATGTTGCCTTGGACTCTGAAGTGTATGCTGCCTTATGCCTTGTCCCTCTGGGGGCTTTCCCAAACCCGTCCCGTCGTCGACTGGGAATGTGAAGACGAATTTGCCGGGTGCAAAGAAACCTGCAGCATAAGTTATGCCCTTGAAGGCATTGCCGGTGCCCGCCTGAATGAGTGTGTGGCCGCATGCCTGAGCACCGTCAAAGGCTGCAGAGAGCGCGCCAGAAGCGATGCTGTTCATTCAAAAGGGCCCAGGCCCTGGGACAAACCTCCGGAGCCTGAATACAAAGCCCCGGAGCCCATTCCCATGGAAAAACCAACCCCCCAAGCACTCCCTCCTCCCGTCTGGCGCGAGCCTTCGCAAAAATACCCCGCGGCCTCCAAGCCGCCGGCAACGCCACCCTCGCAGCAGCAGGCGACGGGGGGGGAGTCGTCAACAGCGCCTTCTTCCGCTGCTGCTCCTTCGGCTTCTCCTCCTTCTTCTCCTTCTCCTCCTGCGGACGACTGGAAACCGTGGACACCTCCGCCTGAGAAAAAAACAAAAAAACAGGAGCGGCCTATTGATGATTGGGATGCTCGCTGAAGCAGTGAAAAATGGCCTCGCGGCGTTTATGAAAGTACGAAGAATGCTTTCTTAAAAAAACAGGAAGCGGCTTGCCATTGTACGAAGAGAAAGCCATACTAAACAGCGCATAATATAAAACAACGCCTGTGCAACATTGGGCTGGGAAAGTTGCGAGGAGTTTTGTCCATGAGAATTGTGTCCTGGTTGTTTCCATTGTTGTTGCTTTCTTTGGGGTGCGGGAGCGGAAACTTGGATGCGGAGGAGCAGAATCAGCAGAATCAGCAGAATACGCTGGCAGCTCCAGCAGGGCAGCTGGCAGCGGTGCCACCCAACTACCCGCCGGGAGAACCCTGGCCGGCCTTTAGTCAGGTTCCTCTCCCTCCCGTGCGCACCCCCAACCCAGCAGCCTACGACAGTGACGTCGACTGCGACGGACTTCCGGACTGGGAAGAATTGGCGCTGGGGACAAACCCTAACAACCGCGATACCGACGGCGATGGCATTTGGGACGGCGTCGAAATGGGGCGCTATTTCTCGCCGGACCCGGCATGTGACGATTTCTTCCCCCAAAACCTCCTTCCTCCGACAACGAGAACCAACCCCCTGCGCCAGGACACCGACTGTGACGGAATTTCAGACGGCGACGAGGACACAAACCAGAACGGCCGCATGGAGCCGGGAGAGACGGACCCAAGAAACCCGGATACCGACGGTGACGGCCTTTGGGATGGGACAGAGCGGGGGGTGACGCCGGGGATGATTTTGCTTGGCGGACAAATTGTTCCGCGGGTGAGGGCGGACGCCGTCTGTGACGGCAGAGAGCAACAGAGAGCGGCCGTATGCCCGACGGGTGTCCGTCGCAACCTGACGGACCCGCTTCTGGTTGACAGCGATGGCGATGGCATTGAGGACGGCGTGGAGGACATCAACAAAAATGCTTGCTTTGAGCCAGACTTGTTCGGCACAGGCTTAGGAGAGACAAACCCCACCGTCCCTGACGCTACCTCTCTGACACTGAGCGCTTGCCATCCAAACAACAGGGTGGCCATTGACATTCGTCGAGATTTGGCCGCGCAAATATCCCTGGGCCTGCCCCTGGGGTTTGCCAACAGCTATGTCGACATTCAGCGCGGCAACACCCGAGGCCTCATGGGTGTGGATGCTTCCAGAAATGTGGCCTTCGTGGCTTGGCGGCACAGCAGCGTGGCCAACCTCACGGCGCTGCAAACACTGGCCAGAAACCATGCCACCAGCTTGCGTGGAAGTGCTTCCCTCGAATCCTTCACCTCCTGGGATGCACCTTCGACACAAGCCAATGCATTGAGCGTCACTTTCCAAATTCAAGGCAACATGAGCCCGGCAGAGCGTGTCAACAACATCGCCACGACACTCTTGGGAGCTGGAACCGGCAATTTGCCGGCCGTCGGTACGGCTGGAAGCACCCACCATATCCGCGCGCAATATGTGCTTCGCGACACTGGCGACGCCATGGTGGTGATGGCGGTTGCGCTTAACAACAACAGCGCAAATAGAAATGATGGCGCCTTCGGTTTGAATGATGTGGCCGGCAGCGCTGCTTTGGCCAGCTATTTGGACCGCACCACGGTGCAGTGCGAGCGCGCTTTGGCCGCACGCAGAGACGTGGATATTCTCCTTGTCGTGGATGACTCCGGCTCCATGACGCTGTCGAAAGTACGGTTGAGGATGTTGGGAGATTTCTTGGGCAACTATTTGAGCAACAGCAACTTGGATTGGCGCGTGGCGGTGGTGACCACTTCTTATCACCTCAACATTCGTGAACCCGGTGTCGGCATTACGAACCAAGGCATTATTCGCGGCTTCACAAGCGACAGGTTCCTCCTCAGAACTTGGTTGGAGTACAACGTCACGGGTTGCAGTACCATCGTCACATGTCGAGACAACTGGGTGAAGGATGGCAAAACGCTGTGCAGGAACGCCACTGGCTTCAACGGTGGCTGCTCGGTTGGAACGGCCGGTCATGACGCAGAAAGCGTTCTGGGTGCTGCACGCCTGGCGCTTTTGGACATGCACCATCCCAACACGCCCCAAGCCCAGCGCTTCCGGGACAATGCCGACATTGTTGTCCTTGCAGTCACCGACACGGAAGACCACGTCACCGGCCTCTATTCTTCACATCCGCAAAGCAAGGGTTACCCCCCATGGGAAAGCGTCGGAAACCTTGTCAGCTTCTTTAAGGGACAGCCCACAACCGTGCCGGACGCTCCCACAAGGCCTGTGCAGCCCGTTCGCGCTGGCGTCACCATCCCTGTGCATGCCATCCTTTCTTGTCCCCAAAACGGACAATGCATAGACCATCCGGGAGAGTGCGGCGCTATTAGCACTTACGGCTCCTCGCGCATTAGGCAAGCGGTGGAAGCAACAGGCGGTGTTTGGGCACCCATCGAAAACGATACGACTAACAAATCCAGTACCAAGCAAGTGGAAGAGGCCATCAAGAAAATTATGGATAAAGCCACCGGCGCCGCAACAAGCGTCAGCGTCAAAACGCAAAGGCCCTTCATCGGCGCTTCGCTGCGCGTGGCCATGGACAACCCGGCGGGCGATTGCCGCAGCAACCCCGGCGAGGCCAGTGGATTCAATGTCCCCAGAAGCCGCGTCAACGGCTTTGACTATGACGGCATTGAGCAGAGCATCAGCTTCCATGGAAATTGCCGCCCGCCACAAAACCAACAAAGCAACGTGGCCTTCTCCTACCTCGCCTGGGAGTCCACAGAGGAGCGCCTGCCCTGCGAAGACGACATTCGTTTTGTCAACAACCCCAGTCAGCACTATTGCATGGGCTTCTTCGAGTGCAACGATGAAGACATATGCGCTTGCCCCGCAACACCCAATGCCTGTAACGGCACTTGTCAGCCGGACGAGTATTGTGATCCAGCAACCTGTTCATGCCTTCCTGAGCCCAGCTCATTGTAAATGAAAGAGGTTTGAAACCGTCTACAGCAGGCCCGGTTTTAAGCCGGGCCTGTTTTTTTGGGGCCGCCTCCAAAACTCCGCCAACACCCCATAAGAAACAACAAAGCTGAGCGGACCTTTTTTTCTCAACACAGCTTTGAAGCACCTATGAGAATACGAAGGGCATTCTGTTGAAAACAGAAGCTATTTGTCATTGGACAACAAATGAGCCATACTCAGCAGCTAAGAATATGAAACGACGCCTGGGCAACATTTGGCTGGAAAAGTTGCGAGGAGTTTTGTCCATGAAAGTTGTGTCCTGGCTGTTTTCTTTGCTGCTGCTTTCTTTAGGGTGCAGTGGAAATTTGGATTTGGAGAAGCAGAACAAACCACCAGAAGAGCAGATGCCGGGAAAGGTGCAGGTGCCGGATGACACACCACGCTCCCCCTTTGACGACATCCCTGTGCCGCCGGAGCGCGAGCCCAACCCAGGCGACCCCAACAGCGATGTGGACTGCGACGGCCTTGCGGATTGGGAGGAGGAGGAGCTGGGGACCCACCCCAAAAACCGCGATACCGACGGTGACGGCATTTGGGACGGCATCGAAATGGGACGCTCTTTCTCGGTAGACCCGCTGTGCAGAAATTATTTCCCCAGCCATTTGCTGTCCGCAACAGGCAGAACCATCACCAACCCCCTGCGCCAGGACACCGACTGTGACGGCATTTCGGATGGCGATGAAGACAAAAACCACAATGGCCGCATAGACGAAAACGAGACAGACCCAACCAACGAAGACACCGACGGCGACGGCCTCTGGGATGGAACGGAGCTGGGCGTGACACCGGGGATGATTTTGCTTGGTGGGCAAATGCTTCCGCGGGTGCAGCAGGACTCCACATGCGACAGCATGGCCACGCGGCAGTATGCAGCCATATGCCCCTCCGGCATCCGCCGCAACATAACAAACCCGCTTCTGGTCGACAGCGACGGCGATGGCATTCCGGACGGGCGAGAGGACGCCAACCAGAATGGTTGTTATGAGCCAGCTCTCGGAGAAACAAACCCGGACGACGCCAACAGCCCCAATCCCCACACTGAGCCAGAGGTGCGGTTCGCTTGTGCTGAAGAAAATTTGGCGAAAATAGACATTCGACGACATGTGCCTGCGCAAATAGCGCTGGGTTTGCCCTTCAGTTTTCTAGACAGCAATCGTTATGTCGACATTCAGCGCACCAACACCGCAGGCATCACCACTCAAGGCCTCATGGGCTTGGATGTCCTCGAAAGAAACGTCGCCTTCCTGGCCTGGCGACACCCTGCCACTTTAACCAGCCTGGATGGCTTGAGAGACCTGGTCAACGAGCACATCCAACGTCTGGGTGGACCCAACCTTGCGCCAACCATCCGCAGCTTCCCCTCCTGGGATGCGCCCTCGAGCATTGTCGGCGACAATGCCTTGAGTGTCCTTTTCCAACTCTCAAGCAGCCCGAACGACATGAGTCCGGCAGCACGTGCCAACAACATCGCCACAACACTTTTGGGCCAAAACGGAACCGGCAGCCTGACAGTCAGCGGCGCTGCCGGCCCCACCCAGCATGTGCGTGCTCAATATGTGCTTCGCGAAGGCGGCCACGTCATTGTGGTGATGGCGGTTGCACTCGACAACAACAGCGTGACTGGAAGCGATGGTTATTTCGGTTTGAATGATGTGGCCGGTGGCGCTGCGCTGGCCAGCCATTTGGACCAGACGGTGGTGCAGTGCGAGCGCTCCGTGGCTGGACACAACAGGGTGGACTTTCTGTTTGTGGTGGATGACTCCAACTCCATGAATGATTCGCAAAGAAACCTGGCCGCAGTTGCGGATGCGATGGCAACCGCTTTGGAAAACAGCACCCTGGATTGGCGCGTGGCCATGGTGTCGTCAACCTACCATACCACCTATCCCAATGGCTTTCCCTGGGCCAACACAGGCATTATTCGTGGCTTCACGCAAAGCACACAACTCTTCAAAACCTGGTTGACTCTGGACACCAACACCAACCCTTCTTGCGGTGCCGTCACAGCATGCAGAGGTGAGTGGCGCTCAGGTTTGCCATGCGGCCGCAGTCCCTACGGGAGCTACGGAAGCTACAATGGCTGTTGGATTGGCATGGGCGGCAATGGCTATGAAGGCATGTTGGGGGCTGCACGTCTGGCAGTGATGGACATGAGCGACCGCGGCGCACCTGCACTCCATCGCTTCAGAGACAATGCCGAAATTGCAGTCATTATTTTGAGCGACACCGAAGACCACACCTCGGGCCTGTATTCTACGCAGGAGAATGGAACCAGCAGCGCGCCGAACTACAATTGGGAAAATGTCGAAAACTTCATCGACTTCTTCCAAGGAAACACCACCAGGGACCGTGTGCCGGGCCTGAACCCCGGCATGCCGGGCTATGTGCCCGTTGGCCCCCATTGCCCCTCAGGGGGTTGTCTGGCCCCCGCCCGCCCTGACGTCACCATCTCTGTGCATGCCATTTATTGTCCCAATTGGAAATCCAACAACGGTTGCCAAGGAGCCACTTCCACCGGGACAACACGCATCCAACGTGTTGCGGAAGCGACCAGAGGCTCTCTGGCATCCATTACCAGCGAGGCAGCATTCAGAAGAACCATCGTCGAAAGCATTGTGGAGGGAACCATCGCCAGCGCAGGTATCAGGACGCAAAAGCCCCTCATCGGCGCTTCGCTGCGTGTGGCCATTAACAACCCACAGGGTGAATGCAAAACAGACCCCAACGACGCCACGGAAGTCAACGGCTCCCATGTCCCAAGAAGCCGAGAGCACGGTTTTGACTATAACGGCATTGCGCAGACAGTCAGCTTCTTCGGAAATTGCCGCCCGCCTGAAGGCGAAACACGCCCCGTGGCCCTCTCCTACCGCGCCTGGGAAACCCCGAGGGAGCGCCTGCCCTGCCGAAACGACATTCGTTTTGTCAACGACGCAAGCCAGGGCTATTGCAGAGGCCCCTTCACCTGTGACAGAGAGCGAAACATGTGTGTCTGCCTGCCCGCCTGCGATGACAGGTGCAAACAGGACGAGTACTGTGACTTAACCACCTGCTCATGTGTTTCCGGGACTGTTTGGAATTAGAGTGGCCCCCACCCCCAGCACATAGGCCGCGTTGCGCTGCAGCCCCTCCCGCTTGGCGCGTACGAGGGGCGTGCCCAACAGCTGCGCATAATCCGCCTCGTCCAGCCGCAAAAAGCGCTGCATGGGCCAAAGCGCAAAAGGCCTCGGCACAAACACCTCATGCCCCGCCTCCACCCTTCGGTTGTGAGGGCATACCTCCTGGCAACTGTCGCAGCCGAATACCCACCCTCCCCTCTGCATCACCTCGGGCCAGGCTCCCCTGTTTTCTATGGTGTGGAAACTCAAACAGCGGCGCGCGTCCACACGCCTGCCTTCCAAAATGGCTCCCGTGGGACAAGCCTCTATGCAGGCGCGACAACTCCCGCACGCTTCCTTCACGGCTTCGCCCAAACTGTCGGCAGGTAAACTCAACAGCAGTGTCGCCAACAACAGCCAGGAGCCTTTGCGCGGGTGAATGAGACAACCATTCTTCCCCACAAAACCCAGCCCCGCTTTGACGGCCCACACCTTCTCCAGCACAGGGCCGCTGTCGACAAAAGCGCGCATGGCCATGTCCGGGTAGGCCTCTTTGAGGCGTTGCATGAGGCGCTTTAGCCATGCCTTGAAGGTTTTGTGGTAGTCGCGGCTTCGCGCAAAACGCGCTACCACGGAGGGGGGGTGGGGGTGGAAATAGCTACAGCCCAGCACCACCACCGTCTGCGCCCCCGGCAACAAACGCTGCACGTCCAGACGCAACTGCGCCGTCTCCTCCATCCACGGCATACCCTCCCCCAAACCCTCCTCCAACCATTGCCATAAAAAACCGCCGTCCAGAGGTTTTGCCTTCGCAAAACCACATAACTCAAAACCAACCTCCTGCGCACAGGCTCTTATCCACGCGGTGTCAAGCAAGGCAGTCCGGGGGAAGAGAGGGCATTTCGCTCAGCACCCGCGCCATGAGGAAAAGCAAGTCCGAGAGGCGGTTTAAATAGACGAGGGCTTCTGCCGGTACCTCCTCCTGCTGGGAGAGGGCCACCACCTTGCGCTCCGCCCTGCGTGCAACCGTCCTCGCTAAGTGTAAGGCTGCGCTGGCTTGCGCACCCTCCCCTCCTCCTCCTGGCAACACAAACTGCCTTAAGGGCACAAGCACCTTCTCGAAGGCTTGTACCTCCGCTTCCATCTGCTCAATCCACGCCGGCAAAACCGGCTCCAGCCTGGCGGCGGCGGGGCTTTGGGGGGGGGTTGCCAACACCGCGCCCAGCGTCAAAAGCTCCGTTTGAATGCGCATAAGCATGGCATTCATTTTTTCTCCCGGGCCCAAAGCCCTCGCCAAACCCAAAAACGCGCTTAACTCGTCCACCTCGCCATAGGCGTCCACACGTACGGCGCTTTTGAGGGTACGCTTACCGCCGTAGAGGGAGGTTTGGCCTTTGTCGCCTTTTTTTGTCACAATACTCATAAACGCTGCTTCTCCTGCTTCTCCTGCTTCTCCTGCTTCTCCCCCTGCTGCCGCCTCAAATACACCGCTTATACTCCTTCAGCTCCAACTCCCACACCTTCACGCCGCAAAACCTTTCTCCCTCGGGGCACAAGGGCGAATGTCCGGCCTCTTTTCGCAGCGCGCAAGGAGGCATTAGCCACTGCGCCAGCTGGGGGTGTACCTCCCCAAGCTGCTGCACCTCCTCTTTGGAGGTTTGCCAAATTTCTTCCTGTGCGGTGTAGCACAGGCGCTGCATCCACTTGTGCCGGAAATAAACCAGCGCGCCGGACTCCACAAAACGAATGGGGAAAGCATTCGGCAAAAGCAGGAGTGCTTTGTCCGCACTCACTTTGGCTTCCAGCAAGTTTTCTATGCTTCGCCAGAGTTTTGTCACCACTTTCTCAAAGGCCTCCCTGGCTTCGGGCAAAGCTTGCACCAAGCCGGGCACCACCACGTCCACGTGGCCGGGTACAAACTGGGCCTGCATCCACGGCCTGGAGCCGCCCACGGTGCGGTGGCGCTGGTTTTGGCTGTCGGCCGTATGCGAGAGTTTTTTCTTAAAAACATAGTGCGCGTGAAACAGGCACCTGCCCAGGCGGCTGAGTGTGTCCAAATTCAGCGTCTGCGTCAGCAAGGGGTTTTTTTGGGGCGCAAGCAACAAAGCCAAAGCCTCTTCCGTGCGCAACTGCGAGGGGCACAAACCCAGCACAGCGCGCACAGCGTCGCCAAGCACCTCGGGCGCCTTCGCGTCAAAACCCACGAGGCGCGAAGAGAGGCCGCCCAGCTGCGCGTCAAAGTCCTCGAGGAAGGCTTGGGTGCCCAGGCGGGTTTGAAGGCCCTCGCCCAGGCATTGCCACTCAGGGGTTTCTTCGAGTGGCAGTGCGTCCTCAATGGTTTTGAAAAAGTCCACGTCTTCGGCGCGCAGGCATTGCAGCATGGCCTCCACAATATAGGCCACTTCGTCGGGCACTTCGGCGTGCCGGCATATGCGTGCGTAGCGGTGCAGCGTGAGGGCGGAGACGGTGTGGTAGAGTTGTGCGGTGGTGCCCAGGGGCAACACATAACGCGCCGCCTCCTGCACCTTCTTTTGTATTTCCGCCCTCCACTTCTGCTCCTGCGCCCTCCTCCCGGGGAATACCCCCAAAAACGCCTCCCTGGCCACGGGGAAAAGCAAGGCTGAAAGCTGCGCATAACCTTCCATGGCTGTGCGCACGGCTTCCAGCCAGACACTCAAAAGTTTGGGTGGCAAAGCCGGTGTCACCACCTTTCCACTTTCCACCTCAACGTAGCGCTGGCTTACCTGCTCGGAGTTATAAAACGGGTGTGCATGGAAAAAGCACCACAGCGCCTGGCGGCTTATGTTTTCAATGGCAAACTGGAAATGCGCATGTTGCCACAAAGTGTGGTGTCCCGCGCGAAAGGTGCTTTGGGCAATTCTGTCCCTTTGCTTGCGTGAGGCTTCGCTTGCGGCGACTTCTTCCTCGCTTATGAGTTTGGGAGAATAGCAGCTGCGGGCCGCCGCAACGGCATTGTCCAGGCCGCCTGGCCCAAAACTGCGGACAAGCCGGACTTGAGGGGGAGCAGAGAGGTAGGGAGGAGGCAGGGGAGTCGGTGGCGTTGAGGCCGGAGAAAATGGGTGTCGCACGGGGGAGGTTTAAAGCAAAAAACGTCTGTTTAAAAGGCCAAGGTGGAATGTGGGGTGTTTCCCCTCCCTCCCCCCTCAAACAAACCTTCAGGTGGGGCACAAACCCGAGAGTTTACCGAGGTGCAAGGTGGCGAGCACCAGGGCATTTTGAATATGGCCTTTTTGGACGAGGAGGGAAAGCTCGGAGGCGGGGTAGGTTTCCAGAAGGACTTCTTCCAGGGGGTCTGCCCTTCCGCTGTGCACTGGCTGGCAGTCCAAAGCCAAATAGCAGTGCAGGTGGTTGGCCTGCACGGCGGGGTTGGGTTGTATTTTCCCCAGTGTCAGCATGCGCCCTGCCTGGTGGCCGGTTTCTTCGAGCAGCTCTCTGTAGGCGGCCTCTTCGGGTGTTTCACCCGCGTCAATGGTACCTCCGGGGACTTCAAGTGTGGGGGCCCAAATGCCAAAGCGGAATTGGCGCACCAGCAGACAAACGCCCGCCGGGGTGAAGGCCAGCACATTCACCCAGTCCGGCGCCTCAATGGTGCTTACCGTCATATGCGTTGGAGGCCCTCCTGGAGAAAAGTCCGGCGGCTGTGTTTCCACTTCCTGGCGCCGCAAAGTGAAAACCCCCATGCGCAGGGAAGTGGCTTCTCCCATGCGTTGCCATGTCCTTCTGAGTGGCTTGGGTTGTCTATTCACTGGAGTTGGCGGTTAGTGGCTTTCACCAATTCGGGTATGGGCTTCTTTGTGGAGGCCCAAAGGCTCTTCGGAGCTGTTGCGGTGCAGCCAGGCGTCATGGGGGTGAGAGGCAGGCTCTCCCGCAAGCAGGCGCTCTTTGGAATAGAGGAAGGACTTGCGCTCCAACTCTGGCGAAACATGTTTTAACTCTTTGGGCGAAGCATAGGCCCTGGGCGTATTGTCTATGCGGTCCATGCGCAAAGCGTCTTTGGGGCAAGCCTCCACGCACAGGCCGCAGACGACGCAGCGCAGGGTGTCGACAATAAAAACCGCCGGGTATTTTTCAATGGCGCGCGAAGCCGCATTTTCATCGTCACAGGGGTATTCGCCCGCTTCAATATAAATGCATTGGGCGGGGCAGGCGGTGGCGCACATATAGCAGGCCACGCAGCGTGGTTTTCCGTCTTCGCGTGGGACGAGGCGGTGGAGGCCGCGGTAGCCTTCGGGGTAAGGGACGCACTCTTCCGGGTATTTCACCGTCACCATTTGGGAGGTACGCTCCAAAACTTCCGGGTTCTCGTCATGCTCTGACCAGAGGTTGCGCAGGAAGTGGCGTGTGGTAATGGCCAGGCCTTTGACAAGCTCCGGGACATACAAGCGCTCCCAAAAGTCATAGCGGCTTTTTTTGTTTTCGGATTCAAAATGGCTCATGTCTTCGGAATGGCTCATGGCAAAAGGCTCCGGAAGTTTAATGGTGGCTCGGAAGCGGTTCCGTTTTGAGGGGTTTATGGAGGGAGGATTTGGGGGAGCTCCTGATGAGGAGGAGGAGGAAGGCGATTTGGAAGAGGCCGAGAATGCAGAGGGTACCTAAGTTGTTTTTGTCCCACAGCAAGAGGGCGCCGGTGACAAAAATATTGAGGATGCCCAGCGGAATGAGGATTTTCCAACCCAGTTTTTGGATTTGATCGTAGCGGAAGCGCACATAAGTCCAGCGGATGTTGGTTTGGACGTAGGCGACAACCAGCACTTTGAGCCAGAAAACCATTCCCATGGTAGCGCCATAAACCCACGGGTAGGCCTTAAAGAGGGCGAGGTTAGCAAACCACTCACCGCCGAAAGGCAGGTGGTAGCCGCCCAGGAAGAGGGCCGTAATAATGCCCGAGAGGACGACAATTTCCACATACTCCGCAATCATAAACATACCAAAGCGCATGCCCGAGTATTCGACGAAATAGCCGATGATTTCGGATTCGCATTCCGTCATATCAAAGGGGGGCCTTTTGGTTTCGGCGAAGGCGGCGGCGAAGAAGAGGAGGAAGCCGAAGGGTTGGAGGAGGATGCCCCAGGCGGGGACGCCCAAGTCAAAACCACCGACGTTGGTACTCCACACATATTGGGCCTGTTGCTCCACAATGCCGCTGTCGCCGGCCAGTTGAATGGAAGCGAAAGCCATCATCAACCCCACGAGGGAGAGGCCCAGGGCAATTTCGTAGCTAACCATTTGGGAGCAAGCGCGCAGGCCGCCCAGCAGAGAGAATTTGTTGTTGGAGGCCCAGCCGGCGAGGGCGGCGCCGAAGACGGCGAGGGAGGCAATGGCGAATACATAGAGGAGGCCGAAGTTGGGGTTGGTAACCACCATGTCAACGGAGTGGCCGAGGACTTCGACGGTGGGGCCGGCGGGGACGACGGCAAAGAGGGCGAAGACGGGGGCGAAAGCGAGAATGGGGGCCAGGGCAAAAAAGAAGCGGTGGGCCGCGGCCGGAGTGAAGCTTTCTTTCGTCAGCATTTTAAAGGTGTCTGCAATGACATGCGGAATGCCCCCCAGGCTGCGGTTGCGCAGTCCCGGCAGGAGAAAGCGTGCGCGGTTGGGGCCGGCGCGGTTTTGCATGAAGGCACTCCACTTGCGATCGACGAGGATGAGCATGGTGGCAAAAACCATGACAAACACCAGCACGAGGACAAGCAGGTTGCTTAAGGCGCTTGCGCCCTGAAACAGCATGGATTCCAGCAAACCACCCAGGCCATAGGCGAGGGCCATGCCGCCGAAGAGGCTTGCGAAAATGGTGGCAAAAGCCACAGCGATGGGGAGTCTTCTTTTCATGGTACACATCCTTTTTCGCTCAAACAGGCAAACTGCCTGTAAGCGGGCGGGCGACCGTCGCAGGCAGCGGGCAGAGGAAGCCCTGGACGCTTTTCCGTGGAAGGGGCTTGGCCTTCCCAGTCAAAGTCTGCGAATTCCGGGACTCGGGGGGCGATGGCCGAAAACACGTCTTTGGCGGTTTTCCAGCCCATTTGGGCACCCAGCAAGTCCGCCAGGCGCATGACCCACAACCAATGCGGTGCGCTGTCCCCTTTGGGTGCAAAGGCCTGGCGGCAGCGTTGAATAAGCCCTTCGTGCTGAGTCATGCTGCATTCGGTTTCCAGGTGCGAAGTGACGGGCAGAAAAACCTGGCTTGCTGTGGCCCATTCGCTGGTGTGCTGGGCTTGCACCAGGGTGGGGACTGTTTTCAGGCGGGCGGCCATGACAATGTCGCTTTCAGGCATTTCTCCGCCGAGCACCCAGACGGCCTGGAAGGCGGAGGGGGAGAAGGCTTCGAAGGGTTTTAATTCCATGCCCAGGGCTTCGGCGACAAACTCCAAACCTTTGCGGTTGGGGTTTTTGTCGGCCAACAAAAGGAGGTGGTCCGCGGCGCCGTCGTGCCTTCCCGAGACGAAGACAGAATTCACTTTGAGGACGTCTCTGGCAAACCCGAGGGAGGCCATGAAGTCCTCATTGGAGGCGGCGGGAGAAACCAGCACGCCCAGGCTGCCTCTGGCTTTTTGCAGGAGGCTTGCGGCTTTGTTGAGGGCCTTGTCCACAGAAAGGGGCTGGCCCAAGGACATGGGTTTGAGGGCGCGGTTTTCGCCCACCCAGCGGAAGCTTTTTCGGCCTTCGTCACACATCCACACCTGGTTGACAGCTTCGTTTCTTCTGGGGCGGAAGCGGAAGCAGTCCTGCTGCATATGGTCGGCAAACACATTGCAGCCGCGGGAGCAGGCTGTGCAAATGCTGGGGGTGGCGCTCAAAAACCAGGCGCGCGCTTTGAAGCGGAAGTCGCGGTTTAACATGGCGCCGACGGGGCACAAGTCGACGACGTTGCCGGAGTAGTTGGAGTCGAGTTTGGAGCCGGGGAAAACGTCGACGCGCTCATGGGAGCCGCGTCCGAAAATGCCCAGTTGCGGCTCCTTGGCGACTTCTTCCATAAAACGTACGCAGCGGGTGCAGAGGATGCAGCGCTCCTGATCAATCACCACGGTGGGGCCAAACACCTTGCGTTTGTTTTTTTGGACTTTGGGCCCCCAGAGGCGTGAGGGTTTCAGGTTATAGCGCACATAATAGTCCTGCAGTTTGCATTCACCTGCCTGGTCGCAAATGGGGCAGTCAATGGGGTGGTTGAGCAGGAGGAATTCCAGGACAGCGCGCTGTTGCTCCTGGACTTTGGGGGTGTCGGTTTTCACCAGCTGGCCTTCGGCAACCGTGGCCTGGCAAGCGGGCACCAGTTTGGGGGCATTGGAAGCTTCCACCATACACATACGGCAGTTGGCCGAGAGAGAAAGCCTGGGGTGGTAGCAGTAGTGGGGAATGTGAATGCCCACTTGTTGTGCGGCGGCAATGAGGCTTGTGCCGGGCTTGGCCACCACTTCTTTGCCATCAACGGTGAGTGTCACCATACCGGGGTTTTTGGGTGGAGGAGGCGTCCTGGGGGCAGCAGGGGGAGGCGGCGGTGGCAGCACCACCACTTCCGTTTTATCCGTCGCCGAGGTATTTTTGGAATTATCGTTCATTGTTCCACCTCCCCACCAATCATATTAATGGTGTCAAACGTAGGAATGAGATCAGACAGGAGTTTGCCTTTAATCATTTTGGACAAAGCCGAGAGGAGTTGGAAGCCTGGAGCGCGTATATGGACTTTATAAGGGCGTCCGCTGCCGTCTGAGCGCAAATACCAGCCCAGCTCCCCGTTGGAAGCTTCCGTGGAATGGTAGACTTCTCCGGCGGGAATTTGAGCGCCTTCCATAATGAGTTTGAAGTGCGCCATGGTGGCTTCAATGCTGTTGAGGACGGCCTCCTGCGGGGGCAGAGCGAAGCGCCAGTCGTCGATGAGGACGGGGCCTTGGGGGAGTTTTTCGAAGGCCTGGCGGATGAGGCGCTCTGACTGAAACATTTCTTCCATGCGGATGCGGTAGCGATCGAAATTGTCGCAGGCGTGGAAGGTGGGGACGTCGAAGTCCAACTCGGAATAGGCCCAATAGGGGCGGGCCTTGCGGATGTCGAGGCCAATGCCGCAGGCACGCAGGCAAGGCCCTGTGAAGCCGAAGTCCAGCGAGTCTTCGGGGCTTAAATAGCCGGTGCCAACCATACGGTCCATGAAGATGCGGTTTCGGGTGAGCATACCGTCCAGCTCATTCACAACGAAGCGGACATGCTCCAGGGAGCGCAGGACTTTTTCTTTCCAGCCTTCGGGGATGTCTCTGTTGAGGCCGCCGATGCGTCCATAGGTGGTGGTGAGGCGCGCGCCGGTAAGCTCAGTGACGCGCTCCATAATCAACTCGCGGGCCTCCATGGCATACCAGAAGGCGGTGAAGCCACCCATTTCCATGGCGGTGGCGGCGGTGGCGGTTAAGTGGTCGTGAATGCGGTGCAACTCAGCGCCGATGACGCGGATGAATTGGGCGCGCTCTGGAATTTCAATGCCGGCGAGTTTCTCCACAGCGGAGAGAAAACCGAAGTTGTTCATCATCGACGAGACGTAGTTGAGTCTGTCGGTGTAGGGCAGGCACTGTGCCCAGGTGACATTTTCGCAGGACTTTTGAAAGCCGCGGTGCAAAAAGCCAATTTCCACGTCACAGCTTTGAATGTTTTCTCCGTGGAGGGCGACGCGCAGGCGCGTCGTGCCGTGCGTGGCCGGGTGAGAGGGGCCCATGTTCACCACCATGGGCTGTATTCCAAAGTCTGCGTCGAGGGGGTTTTCTTCGGTTAAAGGAGACTCAGAGTCCTGGGGGGCCATAGGGCATTTCCTTGCAGAGAGTTCAGGCGGGGCGGTTGCTGCCCGGTCCACAAAAAGCTTCTTCTATTCCATGGGGGCGCTCAGGCATAAGCGGCTGGCGTCCGCGCAGAGGGTAGTCTTTGCGCAGAGGGTGTCCTTCAAATTCTTCATAGAGGAATATGCGCCGCAAATCCGGGTGTCCGTCGAAGCGAATGCCGTAGAAGTCCCAGACGCTGCGCTCGGCCCAGTTGGCGCCCTGAAAAACAGCGTGGGCGCTGGGCAGCACAGGCGCGTTTTCGTCCACCAGCACCTTGAGGCGCAGGTGCTCATTTTCTTCCACGGAGTAGAGGAAATAAAGCACTTCAAAGCGGGGTTTGTTGACAGGAAGCTGCAGCCTGTCCACAGCGTCCATGGAAATAAAAAGACGAAACCCCAGCTCCTCTTTGGCGCAGCGCAAAAGGGGAATTAAAAACTCCGGAGCGACAATGGCCCAATGCGCACCTGAAACGTCCTGGTAGCGCTCCACAAGGGCCTGAGGCAGGGTGCTTTGCAGTCTGTCCAATGCTTTTTGACTCATTTTCCCTCTAGAAAGTCAGCGGAATGGTGGCGTTATAGGGAGAAGCTCATATAAGGTCAACGACAGAAATACAACGAAAGTACAGAAATGAAGTTTTGTTGGATTTATTGGGGGGAAGGGGGGGGAATGGGTGTCGCCTCCGGCGAAGTTATTCTTCTGCCCTCCGGGCGGGGTTTCTTGTCGCCGTGGCGAAGTTTTGCTTTCGTTTTTCGGGCGCAGCTCACCTTCGGCGAGTAACTTTTTTTTTTGACGGCAAAAAAAAAAGTCACCAAAAAAAAAAGCCGCCCTGCGGGGCTTTGGGCACAGGAGTAAGTCCCCCTCCCTCTTTCCTCAAACCCCAACCCTTCACCGGGGCCCCTATCTTGCCCTGCCACCCTGCAACCCAGCTGGGCGCCCTTAACCCATAGTTTCCTCATTGCCAAGTTTGATAATGCTGGAGGTGCGGCATACACAACGCCGCGCAGAACAACCACGCCGTCGTGGGGCGCTCCGCCCCCTACACCCCCCGGTAAAGCCCCACTCTGCGAGCGCATTGCCCCTC
>Ga0209737_10000455_pt1 | contig 33790 bp, 28 predicted proteins | sample TergutCu122P3_FD_187284 | JGI IMG/M metagenome (GOLD analysis project Ga0209737, IMG submission 187284) | Cubitermes ugandensis P3 segment gut microbial communities from Kakamega Forest, Kenya - Cu122 P3 (SPAdes) (version 2) | ecosystem: Host-associated > Arthropoda: Insects > Digestive system...
AGAGGGCCGGGTGAACACGGCATTACTTACGATTTTATTGTCAATCCTTTTACAGGAAATATTGACATTTTGGGCGCTCTTTCAGGTCAAATATACAGTTATGATTTGTCTGGCAATCATGTAAAGACGTCGAGTCGCGTCAACGAATTCGAACAAGGATTGACCGCTGTTCACAGGTTGCTTGCCCTTAGTGACAATTTTTACATTATTAATACTGGAGGTCGTCTTATGAATCCTTATAAAATTTTTTATTATGATGTGAAAGAAAATAAAATAATACATAAAGAGTACGAACCCAAGGATATAGCTTATTTTATGTCTAATGCTCATTGTTTTTATGAATATCATGGTCAATGGTATTTCTCTTATGTATACGACCGTGAAGTTTATATTATAGGGCCAAAATCTTTGGAAAAGGGTTATACGTGGGATTTGGGAAAACACAATTATAACGTTGATAACTTTGTAATTACTGAAGAGATGCATCGTGATGCAAATATAAGAAGAGATGCAATATATTCCAGATTTCCCTATTGGCTGGATCAGCAGGGGCAAAATAACAGGTATGTGATTGCACAAATAAGGAAATACGATGATGAATGGAACAAGCTTGGAAATTTGATATACGACAAAACAACGCAGGAATGTAAATATATAGAACGATTGGGATTTGCAGAATCTGTTGGTTTTCGACCACACGTGGTGACCAACGAATATGTTTTATCCTATTGCAACCATGAAGAATTAGATGAATACCTGAATGTTGAAATTCTTGATGAGGAAAATCGTAATAAACTTGAAATATTGAAAGGCGCTAAGATTGAGCAAAACCCGGTCATCATAAAATATTATTTCAAATAAATGGAATCAGTGGTTATTGAGAAAATACACGATATAATATTCCAACATGCGCCATTATCAGCAGATGTTGGCTTGCTGAACGGTAAAACAGGTATAGCGTTATATGCATACCGTGCATCCAAAATGTACGGAAACAAATCCTTGCATGAACTTGCAGGAAAGATGATTGATGACGTACTTGTGCATTTAGCAAATTCGCAAATGTCTGACAACGGGTTTTTAAACGGGTTAGCAGGTATTGTATACGGATTTGAGTACCTTGCTCGCGAAAAGTTCATTGATTTACAGGGTGTAAATGTTTTTCGCAATTTGGATGATAGAATATTCGAAGAGATAATTACTAACGAAAATATTCCAATTGGTTTGCATGGCATAGTTGGGTATCTGTTGTATCTGTATCCCAAGATAGCATTTGGCGGTTCCGATTTGGAAAGTTATCGTTATAATAAACGTCTTGTAATTGAATTGGTAAACAATCTTTCACTGCAAATGGATAAGACAGAAAAACATTTTTCCGAACCACTTTCATTTAATTTTCTTTGGGATCTTCCTCTTTTGTTAATTTCGCTTGGGAAAATATCTGAACTCCATATCTATGACCGTAAAATATTCCGTATTATTGAGCAACAACTTACAGCTTATGTATTGTCATTCTTTCCTAAATTGCATTGTAACAGGCTATATTTACTATTGGGAATGAAATCGTTAAGCAATTTATCTATTGCAGGATGGGAGGAACATATTTCTTTATTGGAACATAATATTTCTATGGATACAATTATTCATGAAGAGTTGAAAACTAATGCAATTGCACTAATAAACGGAATATCTGGGATATCGCTTATATGCGATCGGATTTCAGCAATTGATGCTAATAACAAATTTAATATCAAGAGCGAAGAAATGGAAAGAAAAATGAAGGAAACATTTTTATTGTCATTTCATACTACGAATAAAACAAGCATCTTATCAGGATATACTGGTATGGGATATGCTTTATTGAAATAGTTATTGTTTTCAATTTAAATAAGATAAAGAAGAAAATGAATAAAAATATAAAAAAGATAGATTTAAAGGACTTAAGTTTCCTGATTCCTCTACGCCTTGACTCCATTGATCGGTTAGAAAATATTGTATTAATCGTTGATTATATTGTTCAGCATTTCGATACAAATATTCAAATTCTCGAAGCGTCAAAATTCGATAATGGTATATTGAAAAAATTGTTACCTACAAAAACCGTACAAATTGAATTTGTTGAGGATCATGATCCAATTTTCCACAGAACCCATTATATTAATGTGTTAACACAAAAAGTGATTACACCATATTGTGCTGTATGGGATGCAGATGTAATTGTCGATAGTACGCAATTAAATGATTCAGTACAAATATTGAGAGAAGGACTTGCAGATTTTGTTTATCCCTACCAAATGTACTTTTTAGATGTACCTGAAATCATTAAGGAGCATTACCATGAAACCCGTGATATCAATATATTAAAAGACAATGCAGGAAAAATGAAAAAGTTTTATTATCCTGACCCAATAGGTGGAGCGTTTTTGGTAAACAGAGAAAAATATATCGAATCAGGTCTTGAAAACGTAAAATATTATGGCTGGGGAATTGAAGATGGCGAGCGTCTCAACAGGTGGTTAAAATTAGGATATAAAGTTCAGCGCGTACAAGGTCCTCTATTCCACTTTTCTCACAGCAGAGGTATCAACAGCAAGTATCTCGACGTAAAGCAAAGAGAAATAAAGCAAAACGATTTTTTTCAACTCGGGATGATGTCAAAGAAAGAGTTGGAACTTGAGGTGAGCAAATGGAAAAAGAACAACATGTAATACAGTCGGTTGTGTAGATGTTCCGAGGTATAAAAAAAAGCCATCTTTCAACACCCCAATACGGTCACATCGCCTTCAGGTTCCCAAGAGATACGTTCATCCCAACTTTTTGATTTTGTTTCGGGTCGTCGGTCGAAAATAATAAGGTAGGCAGGCACGTGTGCACCAAACTTGTCGCGATATTTTAGTACTTGCTCCAATCCTTTTTTCCTGAACGCACCGGGTGAATGGTACGAACGTAACAATTTGATTTCAATAATATACCGATATCCGTTATATTCTATACTCAAATCCATTCGTCCACGTCCGGCGGCGCAATCGCGTTCGATATGACCTCCGCCATTGAGTACTCTTTGCAGAAAAGCCATCAGCAGTAAATGTGGAAAGGCTTCGGTATAGCCCGATTTGGTTTTCGATTCCCAAATTTCAGAATGATCCCTCCAAAACAATTGAAATTCTTTTAACAGTTTGTCCATATCTAACGACCCATCCGGGTTTTCCCACCGCCATTCGGGTTCGGGGATCGCTAACTGTTGTCCGTATGTCAGGTGTCGGGCAATCACTTCACGATAAATTGGATTGGCAATTATAGGTGTCCCTCTTTCAAGCGCCACCAATCCCAAGTCTAAACAAATCCGGAATGCATTACTCTGAGCCATGTCGGGATCCGATTCACCGGTAAGGATTGGCTCTATTACGCTTCGTATTCCGGGTTCTTCCAACCTGTAAGCCAATGCGTCCAAATGGGTTTCGCGAGCCATGATCATTTGTTCGCGCGCTTCAACTATATGCTTGAGTTCAACTGTTTCTACGCTTTCCTGATCAAGAATACGCATGGTTGCCCGTTTGAACAAAGAATTGACAATCCAGGGTTGCCCCCTGGATTGTTCGTAGATATAATCCAAAGCCTCCTGTGTGATCTGCTGCCCGTTTTCGGCTGTTCTTTGAGCAAAAAGATGAGCGATGTCTTCTTCCGAAAAATTGGACAAACTCGAAGAATCCTCTTTGATATTGAACGGCGAACCCGGATTGGGTGCTAAACCATCCTTGGAGGCAGTGATGTAATCCTTCAAATCGCGCATACCCACTAAAGCAATAGATACGGGAAATTTACCGACGCCGCGCGAAGCAAAACCTCCACGCAACTGTCGCAAAAAACTGATCATTGTTTCGCCTTCTAGTACGTCAACCTCGTCGAATAATACGATTAAAGGTTTTGGCGCTATGATAACAGCCCATCGCCCCAAAATAGCGTCAAGCATGCTTCCGGGTTGCGTTTGCGGCATATCGGGTATAAGCAGACCTTCACGTTCAGCATAAGTACGTACAGATTCGGCAATCATAGGCATACTTTTCGAGACGTCACCAATCCCCTGGCAACGCTCTACACTTACATAACAAGCCACAGCATCGTTGCCATTATTGATCTTTTGCATCCAACTTTGAAGGAAAGTCGTTTTTCCCGTTTGTCGAGGCGCATGAAGCACCCAGTAGAGTTCATCGCGTATGTAACGATGTAATTGTGCGCCTGTTAAACGGTCTTCAGGCGGAAGCATATAATGCCGGTCAGGGTTACAGGGGCCTGTGGTATTGAAAAAGTGGAGTGAACGATTCATTTTTTATTTATTGTTAAGAATCAATTTGCAAAGATACAAATCTTTTCGTGAAAACCAACATGTCCAAAACCGATTATCCCCTGTGGCAAATATCCGCATACGGACAATTCGTGCATTTTTTGGTATTTTCAGTTTGTGTGAAGGGTGTGTCGCTCAAAAACATTTCCGTCAATAAATGGTTCAGTTCTGTTTCAAATTCAGCAGCCACTTCAAAATAGTTGTCAATGGGCGACTGTCGCGAGATAGAAATGCGCGGGTCGAAGTTTTCCTTAAAAAGTTCCTTCGCTATATACAGGTTTGAACTGATGCGCAGCCCCTCCCCCCAACCCCCTCCCCCGAAGGGAGGGGGGAAGGCAATCCGTGTCATATATGCATATACAAGAGTTTGCAGGGCAGCATGATTCCCATTTTTAGTCCGGTCAAACAAATCGGCAATACCGGAAAAGTTACGCTGGGCGTTGCCGGTTTTGTAGTCGATAATGCGCAGCCCCCCCCTGCCCCCCCCCGAAGGGGGGGACGGGGCTTCCAATCGGTCGATGTAGCCGTGCATGTTTACGTGTGTGGTAACTGATCCATCGACGTTACGGATGGGAATGCTCACATCTAAAGGTTCTTCGAGGCTAAGAATGGTGAATGGTGCAGCATCGCGGTCAATTTCGAGGATGCGCATGATGTATTTCAGCAATACTTCACGAATAATGATGTTACGGCCGGTAATATCACTGTCGGTTACATGGTCAGTATGGAAAAAATCTTCGGCAAACGCCCTGTACAAAGCATTTTTTATGCTTTTCCCGTCTTTTAGGAATAGGGTAAGCATTCCTGAAGTTATTTCTTTGTTGATGTAAGGCCGGTAAATCAATTCCATTGTTTTGTGAAGCAGTTTGCCAAAAACAGAATAGTCGATTTCGTCCATTACCTCTTCTTTTTCTTTCAACCCGTCGACATAGCGAAAATAGAACTTCAGACGGCAGTCGAGGTAACTGTTCAGCGCACTGGGTGATAGCCTCCTCTTTTCCCCTTTTTCTTCTTCTTCACCTATTTTTTCTGTGTACATGCCGAGTATCCGCCGCACCTCGTCCGTCCGTTCTTTGACAATGGGTATATTGCGGTCGATTTTCACTTGAAATGTGATGTTGCGTTGTTGCACGTTAAATACCGGTTCGTAAATCAATTGGCTGAGGTAGCGGCTCATTTCGCCTGTGTTGCGATCGGTAGTCGCTGAATTGTAAATCAGGCGTACATCTTCAGCACGCTGTATCAACCGGTAGAAATGATAGGCGCTCACGGCGTCATGGTTTTCGGAAGTGGTCAGTCCGAAACCTTTACGCAGATTGTACGGTATGAACGATTGTTTTGGATTGCCTTTCGGGAAAATACCTTCATTCATCGACAGGATGATCACATGATCGAAGTCAAGTGCACGGGTTTCGAGCATTCCCATTAATTGAAGTCCTTTCAGAGGTTCGCCGCTGAAAGGTATTTTGAGCGAAGCAAAAATTCTACGCAACAAACGGCAAAAGATATGTACATCCATTTCAATTTCATTTGTTGTCAGTATGTTGTGGATGCTTTGCAAACTTAAGCCCCACCCCACAACTCCTTCCTCCGAAGAGTGGGGGAGGAGAGCAGTTATTTCCAGTAAATATTCCAAAAACTCACGGGCTTGTGTGCATTTTCTGAAAATCTTCTGCAACAGTTCATTCCCTGAAAGTTCTGATAGCCGGACGTAAATCCGGTTGCGACCGATGATGTTTTTGATGATGACGTCTGCTTCACAGGGGATGAGGCCATGAATGTATGGATGTTGCAGAATCGTACAGACGTCGTGGTGATAAAATCGCAAGCCATCGGCATATTCGCGGATGTGCTGCTGCAGCGAAACCAATCCATTAAAGAGGCTGTAAGCAGCCGTGCAGGTAAACGGATAACCCATAGTGATGTTGATATCGCCGGCTGATACAGGAATAGACGAAAGCATGGGCAGCAACAGATATTCATCGGGAAGTACTACTACAGTTTTTAAACCTGCCGGGTCTGGAAGACCCGGCAGGTTTTGTAGCAGTTGCCCGGCCATTCTGGTTTGTCCGGTTTCTGACGGTACGGATATGATTTCAATATGTTTGGATGAGTTCACAAGGTGATTAGTCTCGAAATCCCATCCGGGCGGATGCGGAAATTGTCGTAGATTTTCGCGCATGAACCTACCGGCTTCGTGCCATGTGTTGGATACGTAATAATCATCGTAATCCCAGAAAAAAATAGCACGGTACTTTTTTTGTAACGATTTGAAGAAAAAGGATTCACAGGGCGTCAGGGCATTGAAACCGATAAATACATATTTTTCATAAGGTGTATATTTCGCATTACCTTCGCGCAGAATCCGCACTGCTTCGCGCTGTATCATGCCCTCGTAGCCAAGCGATTTGGTTTTCAGAATTTGTTTGAATGTTTCATATATTGGATACAGCAATGACCATATATTTGCAAATTCCTTTTGTAGAGACGGGGCACGCCCCGTCTTTACATCGTTAAAATCCTGCCAGAAAATGCGGATGGCTTTTTTCTGATCTTCTGTCAGGTAGTCGAAAAGTTGGTCAATTTCCTTCAGATCGGACACATTACGGAATAAATCACGGGCGTTCACCAAATGTTTGTCCACATCGTCGAAGTCATTCAGAAGCATCTCGCCCCAGAAATAAAAATCATCGAAACTTTCAGAAGTGGGTCTGTGTTGCCTGAATGCCTGAAAAAGATGGAAAATCAGACTCAGGTTATCCGCCTGCGTCAGTCCGGCGATTTCTTCTATCAGTGAGTTGAGCGAACGGAATGCAGGCGCCCATACAGGTTTTTCCAACAATTGCGCCAGATATTTTCTAAAAAACAATCCCGCGCGAATATTGGGAAAAACGATGCAAAACCTTTGCAATTCTTCGCTATGAAAGCGATGCAGGTAGATAGCGACTTGCTCGAGAAAACCGGTCATAAAATTGATGATTTTGATTGATAATTTTTGATTGACTTTGGCTATAACCCAGAAATCTTTCGATGCAAAACTATATAAAATTATCATGATTTTTTTTTCATATATTTGCAAAAAAATCGGTGTGATATTTTTCGCATTTGTAAGTATTTAAAAATCAAAACATGAATCATACATTAAAAGATTTAGAACCACAAATACTGTGGAAGCATTTTAGCGAATTGTGTGCTATACCGCGTCCTTCAAAGAAAGAAGGCAAAGCGGCGGAGTATGTAAAAGAATTTGCCATAGTGCATGGACTGGATTACACTGTGGATGCCACAGGTAACGTAATCATCCGAAAACCGGCGACTTCCGGCATGGAAGGACGGCCTGGGGTGGTGTTGCAGGCGCATTTGGATATGGTGCCGCAAAAAAACAGCGATGTGCAGCACGATTTTGAAAAAGACCCGATTGACGCATATATTGACGGCGAATGGGTTAAAGCAAAAGGCACCACGCTCGGTGCCGACAACGGTATAGGCATAGCAGCGGCACTGGCGGCGCTCGAATCGAAGGATATTGTACATGGCCCGTTAGAAGCGCTGTTTACTGTTGATGAAGAAACCGGCATGACAGGCGCTAACGGATTGGAAGCCGGATTACTTCAAGGACCGGTATTTATCAATTTGGATTCGGAAGAGGAGGGGGAACTGTACATCGGTTGTGCGGGAGGATTGAATGCCGAATCCTCTTTCCCATACAGTACGGAACCTGTAGAAAGCGACGTCAGCGCGTTTGAACTCCGCCTGACGGGATTGAAAGGCGGTCATTCCGGATTGGATATTAACCTGGGGCGCGGTAATGCCAACAAACTGATGAATCGTTTCCTCTGGAATGCAACGCGCAAGTATGGGTTAAAACTGTCGTCCATCAACGGGGGCAACATGCGCAATGCTATTCCGCGCGAATCCTTTGCTGTTGTTACTGTCCCTTCTACCAACGTGGATGAGTTTCAAAAAGAAGTTGCCAACTTTTTGACTGCCATATCTGCCGAATTGGCAGGAGTGGAATCGGGGTTGAATTTCATGGCCGTTCCTGTCGAATGTCCGGCTACGGTAATGGATCAGGCGTCGCAGAACAGGTTGCTCAATCTGATTTACGCTATCCGCAACGGCGCCGTCCGTATGATTGCCGACATGCCCGAAGTGGTGGAAACATCGACCAATCTTTCGATTGTCAAGTTGGATGGACAGAAGGTGGAAATAATGTGCCTGTTGCGCAGTTCGGTTGATTCGGCAAAGGAAGCACTCGGCAATGCTATAGTTGCTACCTGCGAACTGGCAGGAGCATCCACATCATTAAACGGCGCCTATCCCGGATGGAAACCAAATTTCGATTCGCCCATCCTGAAAACCATGAAAGATGTATATCAAAAACTGTACGGCAAGATACCTGAAGTGAAAGTGATTCATGCTGGCTTGGAATGTGGCATTTTCGGTAAAAACTATCCCGGTATGGATTATATTTCGTTTGGACCAACCATCCATCATCCGCACTCACCGGGCGAAAAGGTAAATATCCCGTCGGTGGGCAAGTTTTGGGACTATCTGGTGGAAACGTTGAAAGCGGTGTAAGGTGGTGTGTAAAAAATTTGATAATATTGCAAAATAATATTTGTTCCTTTAGCTATCCCGTTAGGGATTTGATGTGGGTAGAAAATGGTTGTTCCCACGAGTTACAGCGTGCCGTTAGGCACGCAACAACTTACGTCCCAGCGGGACTTTCCGAGCGTTTTGGGTTACATTTTTCTACCCACATTTTGTCCCTACGGGACACTGACGTCGGCGTTATACAATTTTGAGAACGTATTTTTTAAAAAAGGGAAGCCACATTTTTTACACCCCACGCAAAGGGATTTGTGACATGCAGTTATCAAATTTAAAAAAATATTATCCAAATGAAATCAAAAATTATTCTCTATGTACTTGTTTTTAGTGCGTATGCTTGTTCGAATTCGATTCTTCAAGGCGATGGCTCGGTAAAGGAAGTGATGGTGGGCGGCAATAAAGTTTCCGTTTTATTGTTGGATAAAGTGAAATCCGGTACGGTTACCATCCCGTTCAGCAGTCTGGTCGAGAATTTTGAAATCGTGCAATTGGAAATGCACGAAAATGCAGTTTTTGATCCAACTGCACGTATTACAATTACAGAAAAATATATCGGTGTGCGTCCGGTCTATCAAGATAATTACAAACTTTTCGACCGCTCGGGAAAGTTTCTTTGCACCGTTAGCAGGAGAGGAGGAGGTCCCGGTGAATATCAATATTCGCTGGACGATGACATTATTGACGAAAAAAATGGGATAATTTATCTGGCGGCTTTTCCAAACAAAATATTAGTGTACAATACATCAGGTAAATTTTTAAAAGATTTTGTAATACCTCAACAGTTTTTTGATCAAATGCAAATGTACCTGTCTGACGGTATTCTTACGGTGATATGTGCTCCAAAAATGTTTCAGCAACCAGGTCGTACATATCATTCAGAAATTATGGTAGTTAAATTTGACGCAAACACCGGTGAATTGTTGGAAAAACTGCCTCCTCCTTTTGCACATTTAATACTGCGAAGTCAAGCCGGATTTCCACACAGCAATCGGAACTTGCCGGGTGTATTCGATTGGTTTCCAGGTTATGAATCAAAAGAGCAATTTCAATACGATACGTTGTACCATATTGATGTAAAAAGCAATAAGTTCATCCCTTTTTTCGCTGTTGAAAACCATTTAGTCAATGAATACATTAAAGCAAGTCCAAGCCAAGTGAACAAAAATCTATTGTGGATTAATCTTCATATATGATCACACGAAATTCAACAATGGGTATTATGCACAAAGTTTTCATCCCGAAGATTTGATGATGGATATTGAAAAACGCCTTGCTGAAAGGACATGCACCGAAAAAGACAGGTAAATACTGAAAAAAGCGCATTCAAAACTGAAGGAAGGAACGAACAATGTATTGTTTATCGGGAAAATAAAAGAAGAAATAAAAGGAAAATTGTGGTAAATTATAAATCAATATTCTATGGAAATTTTAGACGGAATTTTAACCCGGCGCAGCATCCGGAAATACATGGATGAACTGATACCGCGTGAAAAAGCGGAAGAATTAATCAAATACGGAATGTTTGCACCGTCGGCGCGTAATTGCCAACCATGGCATTTCGTATTGTTGAACGACAGGGAGTTGTTTCTGAAAATTGAAGAATTTCAACCGCATACCCGTATGCTGAAACATGCGCAATGGGGCATTGTGGTTTGCGGCGATGAGCAGTTAGCCCATACGCCCGAATACTGGCCGGTGGATTGCGCCGCCGCTACTCAGAATATTCTTTTAGCCGCGCATGGTATGGGCTACGGAGCGGTATGGCTCGGCATTTACCCGCGTCCCGAACGTGTTTCGGCCATGAAGGATTTGCTGGATCTGCCGCCACATATTCATGCCTTTTCTGTCATTTCAGTCGGATGCCCCGACCAGCAGATTGAACAACCCGAACGTTTTCATCCCGAAAGAATACATATTAATAAATGGTAGAAAAATGATACATTTTATTGAAATACTCAAAATCACCCTGCCTTCACTATTGATGCTGATCATGGTATATTTCATTGTGGGTGGTTTTTTTCGCAATAGCGAAAAGCGTCAAAAGTTGAAAGTTATCAGTGGCAATCAAAAGTTGATCACTCCCATCCGGTTGCAGGCCTACGAACGGTTGGTGCTTCTGTTGGAACGTATTTCGCCCGACTCTTTGGTGATGCGCGCCGATTATCCTGCCAAAACCTGCAAACAATTGCATTCGGAATTGCTGCAAACCATACGCGCTGAATTTGAGCACAATCTGTCGCAGCAACTCTATGTATCAACAGAAGCATGGAACAGTGTGCGATCTGCAAAAAACTACTCCATTGCATTAATCAACAATGCTGTAAAAGGCATGGAGGATGAAACGCCTGCCATTGAATTGAGCCGCAGGCTGCTCGATATGTCTACGGAACTGGGACAACCGGTTATTGAAAAGGCGATCAACGATTTAAAACGTGAAATACAGCAAATATTCTGACAGTGTTATTCAAATAAATTCCTGACTTTCTGGAAAAAACTCTTGTCTTCCTGCGTGGGCTGCGGCTGAAAATTTTTCGAACTGTTCAGTCTTTCAAGAACTACACGTTCTTCTTTTGATATATTTCTGGGAATCCATACATTGACGGTCACTAACAGGTCGCCTCTGCCGTAGCCGTTCACTTCGGGTATTCCTTTCCCGCGCAGACGAAGTATTTTTCCCGGCTGCGTAGCCGGTTCCACTTTTATCTTCACCTTACCGTCAACGGTGGGGATTTCAGCTGTAGTACCGAGAGTAGCGTCGGGAATACTGACAAAGAGGGGATAAATCAGGTCGTTGCCGTCGCGCACCAGTTCTGCATGCGGTTCTTCCTCAATCACTACGATCAAATCGCCGTTGATGCCGCCACGTCTTGCTGCATTGCCCCGCCCACTGACGGTCAACTGCATTCCTTCTGCTACGCCGGCAGGTATTTTTACAGTGATCAGTTCTTCGTCCTGTACAACACCTTCGCCGTAACATGCGGTGCATTTCCGGGTGATGACTCTTCCGACTCCCCCACAACTGTTGCATACCGACGATGTTTGCATGCGTCCCAGAATGGTATTGGTGATACGTGTAATCTGACCTGAACCATTGCAAGCGCTGCATGTGGAGTATCCCTGATTCCCTTCTGCGCCTGTACCGCCGCAGGATTTGCAGGAAACATATTTTTTCAGTTTCAGTTTTTTCTCTGTTCCCAGTGCAATTTCCTGAAGATCGAGCCGCACTTTAATGCGCAGATTGGATCCTTTACTCAATCTCTGGCTTTGTTGCGGCCTCCCGCCGAAACTGCTAAAACCAAAACCGCCCATTCCCAAATCGCTGAAAATATCACCAAAGTGCGAGAATATGTCTTCCATACTCATCCCACCGCCGCTGAAACCGCTTGCTCCACCAACACCGGCATGTCCGAATTGATCGTATCGCGCTCTTTTGTTGTCGTCGCTCAACACCTCGTAGGCTTCGGCTGCTTCCTTAAATTTTTCTTCGGCGTCTTTGTCGTCCGGATTCTTGTCAGGATGGTATTGAATCGCCTTTTTCCGGTAGGCTTTTTTAAGTTCATCCTTACTGGCCGATTTTGGAACTTCTAATATCTCGTAATAATCTCTTTTTGACATTTGCTCTCTTTATTCGCCAACTACAACTTTTGGGTAACGTATCACTTTGCTGTGCAACACATAACCTTTTTGTATCACATCTACTATCATGCCTTTCATATCTTCTGACGGCGCCGGGATTTTTGTGATTGCCTCGTGCCAGTCAGTGTCAAAAGGCTCATTCATGGCATCTATTTCCTTTACGCCATTGTTGGTTAAAAAATCTTTCAACTTATTGTATATCAGTCCCATACCAACTCTAACGGCATCCATGTCTTCTGCATTGGCCGCCACTTCCATGCCACGTTCAAAATCATCCACTACCGGTAAAATATCTTTCAACAGCGCCTCTCCTGCTGTTTGAATCAATTCCGTTTTTTCACGTAGTGTACGTTTGCGGTAATTGTCGTACTCCGCTGCCAGACGCAGATATTTATCCTGCAATTCCGCTGCTTTATTTTGCAGAGCAATCAGTTTTTCATCCGATTGGTCAACTTCGGCATCGAGTGTCTCTTCCAAATCCGGATTTTCGTCCGATACTGGAGCGCCGTCATTTTCGTCTGACATTGGTGCGTCGTTCTTTTCGTCTGATTTTGGAGCGTCGTCTTTTTCGTCTGAAACTGGAGCGTTATCTTTTTCGTCTGATTTTGGGGTATCATCAGGTTCTGATTCCGTTCCGGGCATTTCTTCATTCTTTGCTTCATCCACTGACTTTGGAACATCAGCGTCCATTTTGTTACTGGATGCGTCATTTTTCGGCTTTTCAGCCTCCTGTTTGTTGAAGATATTTTTTAAACGCATAATAATTTAGAGTCTATTTTTTACTTTATTGGCTAACTTTTCACATTGTTCTCACAAAAAATTTGCCAAAAGAAAATTTGTCAGTATAAATGGCCATTATGTCCGATAATATTTTATTTAAACTGTAAATATTTCATTGTAAATACACAAAAATGCAGACAATTTGGCAGTTTTTTTTAGCCACTAATTACACGAATGAACACGAAGTGATTTCACCGAAGGTAATTAACACGAATTGATATTTTTCTTACAACAAAAACTTGGATAATAAAAAAAACAGTTAAATTTGTATTTTTAAAGATGTTATTTTTTTCGAATGAATAAAGTACCACTCAATGTGTTGGGTATTTCATACAGTCAAACACAAACAGGAGCATACGCATTAGTACTGGGCGAAGAAAATGGTAACAGGCGTATTCCAATCATTATTGGAGGGTTTGAAGCACAGGCTATTGCCATTCAATTGGAGGGTTTGAAACCGCCCCGTCCGTTGACGCATGATTTGTTTTACAATTTTGCCACGCAATATGGTATTGTTGTGGAAACAGTGAATATTTTCCGTCTTGAAGAAGGTGTATTCTATTCAAAATTAGTCTGTACCAACGGCGGCAAGCGCGTGGAACTTGACGCGCGTACCTCCGACGCCATTGCATTGGCCTTGAAATTTGGATGTCCCATATACACCACCGCGGATATTCTGGATCGTGCAGGTATCGTTTTTGTAAATGAGCCGCAGGCTACAACCGCTCAACCTTCGCCAGTACGCGAAACAGCGAAGAAAAAGCCCGATTTGCAGCGTATGACTATTCCTGAACTGGAAAACCTGCTGAACGAAGCCATCGTGAACGAAAACTATGAACAGGCTTCAAAAATTCGCGACGAGATAAAACGCAGAAAAGGGGAATGAGAAAAATTCAAAAATTCAAAGATTCAAGAATTCAAAGATTTAAGGATTTAAAAACAACCAACCAATATTTTAAAAATGAATGATTTAATTGACAAGATTTCCGAATGTGTTGAAAACGGAAAAGTAAATCTTGCATCGCCCTATCCACCACTGATGAAGGGGCAACCGGGCGCAGACGAATTAACGCGCCAGGCGCTAGAAGATGGCGTTTCACCAGGCGATATTCTGAACATGGCTTTAGTGCCTGCCATGAACAGAGTGGGACAAAAATACACTGAAAACAAAATCTTTGTTCCGCAGATGCTCTTGTCGGCCAAAGCAATGTCGGCATCCATGGCGCACCTGAAACCTTTTTTCCAGTCGGGTGAAATACAGCGCAAGGGCGTTTTGATTATGGGTACCGTAATGGGCGACCTGCACGATATAGGTAAAAACCTGTGCTGCATGATGGTAGAAGGAGCCGGCTGGGAAGTAATTGACCTGGGTGTGGATGTGAAACCCGAACAATTCGTTTCAACGCTGGATAAGCACCCAAAAGCAATTGTAGGTTTATCGGCGCTGCTCACTACCACGATGGTCAATATGGGCAACATCATCAAAACCATCCGGCTAAAATATCCCGACACGAAAGTTGCCGTTGGCGGAGCGCCTGTGAATAATGACTTTGCTGTTAGCATCGGAGCCAACGGTTACGGCAAAGACCCGCAGGAATTAATCAACTGGCTGAATCAGAATTGATTCATTTTAAATTCGACCGTGAATAATTAATGTTCATGGCATCGTAATGTTTCAGAACTCCGGTAAGACGAGACATATAGTTTTCGTAGTTTTTTTCATTTTTGGGCGTCCATACGGCTTCTGCTAATGCTGTAAGACGCGGAAACAGCATGTATTCCACATGCGTATCTGTGGCGATATCCGAGAAATGGCGACACACATCGAGACACATCCCGCGATAGGGATAGCGCGGCTCATCCTCAATAACAGCGCAGAGAACAGCCAATACAACATCTTTTGCAATTACATCGCGGTTGATTTCAGCAGGCAACAACTGGCGGATCGTCTGCATGGCAAAGAAGATTCCCGCAGGCGCGCCGGCTTCAATTTCAATGCGGTCTTTTGTGACGGTCATTTTGTAGGCTTCCCTGTTGGCTATGGTACTGACAAGTTTGCAATATACCATGTTTTATCGGGTTTGATGCTGCCATCCGTGTTATTCGTAATTTTGACGTTTAACCCGGTGGAAAGAAGCAGTCGCTCTGACAGCGTAAAACAGCGTTGTACATATCAGCATAGTTATCAACCGGTGCTACGATGCGCGTCTCGGAATTGAAAAAAAAATGACCCGGCTGGGCTTTCAGTTTTGCCGGTTTCGGTACGATGTTGTAGGTGTAGGTTTGCGCGGTAGCGGTGGCACATATCACAAGACAAAAAACCGGGATTTTAAAAATTTTCATTATTACCAGGATTAATGAATTGATAATTATTTGAGATATACATTAGGCGCTTTTTTTGGGAGGAAAGAAATAATAAGCGCTCCCGTTAAGGCGACACAAATAAGCACTGTAAAACCAAGCAAATAACTTCCGGTTGCGTCGTGCGTTGCTCCCACCAGCATCGGCAGCATGGATTCTGCAATTCCGTCGGCCACCAGAATAATTCCCATGGTTCGTCCCAAAGCCCTTATTCCGAACAAATCGCCGGCCATCAGCGGGATGATCATGTAATCGCCACCCAGTCCGATACCGTAAATAACAGCAAAAATGTATATTCTTCCTGGAAAATCAGGCAGTAACAACAAAGGTATTGCCGAGGCAACCATCAGATAAATCAGTATCATGACATGTTTGCGACTGAACAGATCGGCTAACCAACCCATCAAAACCCTTCCGATCAAACTCATCATCAAGACTAACGACATTATGTCGGCAGCCTGTTCCTGCGAAAAATGAATATCGCGCAGGTAAAGTTTCAAATGTTGCCCAACCCCGCCCACTACTCCTATGGCGCACATACTGCCGAACCCCAGCAGGTAAAAATTGGGATTGGTCAAAATATTTTTGATAGGGACTGAAACAGGTGCTGCTTTTTTTTCTGTTGTTTCTTCCTTTTTCTTCGATTCTTTGATGAAAAAAGCTAATGGCATGGAAACCAATATCACTAACAGTCCCAGACAGGCCAATGCCATGTTCCATCCTAATCCGCTTTCGAGTTTGGTGGCTAACTGTGGCACTAATGTGCCGCCTGCACCTATGCCCAGATACGCTATTCCCATCGCTTTCCCGCGGTTTTTGTCGAACCAGCGCGATATCAATACCTGACAGGGTAACGGGCCGCCGAAAACATATCCCAGCGCATTGAAGAAATAAAACATGTAAAACAATAGCAACGATCCTCCTGTAAAACCCAGTCCGATCAAAGCAACGCCCATAAATACCGAACCTATCAGCATCAACCGGCGCGGGCCGTAACGATCGATCAGCCATCCGGCGATGAACCCGAACAAAGGAGCGACAATCAGTTTAGCGAGCGCGTTGCCGGAGGTAATTCTGGCTCGCGTCCATCCGAAATCCTGTTCCCAAAAATCAAAAAAGTAGGGCAACCCGTAAAAAGCGATACCCACGATGGCAAACAAAGATAAAAATGCTGTTGCCACAATGTATGCTCTCGAACTTCCAAATCCGGAAAATAGTGATTTTTTTTGTGTCATGATGAAGAATTGTTTTAATTTCCAGGGTTTTCGATATTCATAATGCAATTTCTCGAATCATTTAACATACTGATTATGCTTTACAGCCCCAGTTTCCATCGGTATAACCTTTTTGCATCCACGGCAAATTTTCGTGACGGTAGAATGGCGCTAACTGAAGAGACAACTGCTTCATTCTTTCAGGTGAGAGTTTCTGAAAATTGCGCAGAATTTCCAAATTTGACTTGACCACATCCATGCTGTCCATTCCCAGCGCCAATGCGTCGGGGCCATCCAGCGACAGTGCATATCTAACTAAATCGGCTGCCTTCAATCCTTCGATGGTTTCTTTGGGCCGGATAGATTTCATCAACAGCAAGCCCATCTTTTTTTCCTTTACTGCCGGCCACGCTATTCCCAAATGTTTTTCCCGTGGCATGTAATGATTCATGGCAATGAGCATATCGTCGAACGGTGCGCGACGGGTCATTTCTACGGCAAATTCGCTGTCGATATGACAAGAAAAACCAATGAACCGCGTAACCTTTTCCTCCTTCATCCGGGTCACAATGTCGATCAGACCGCCTTTTTCGCTCATACGGTTTACGTCGTCCATCGAATCCACGCTGTGTATTTTGAGCATATCCAATTGGTCAGTCTGAAGACGTTTCAAACTCAACTCTATTTGTTTCATTGCTTCCGATGGTTCACGCGCCTGAACCTTGGTGGAAAGGAAAATTTCTTTTCTGCGCGTTTTGACTACCTCGCCAACACGTACTTCGCTGACAACGAGCTCCGTTGGTTTCGTTTTCCACGATGGAAGCGCAATAGTGTTGTCATACGTATGGGCGGTGTCCCAATAATAAAAACCGTTATCCAGCGCAAAATTCAGCATCTCGAATGCTTCCTGATTGTTGTCCATGTGGCAGAAACGGCTGCCGAGACCAAGCACGATGCGGGGAATACGAACGCCCGTGCTGCCAAACATCACTGTTGGCAATCCTTTAGCATCGTATTCGTTGCCCGCGTTTGTACTTGCGCAGGCAGGCAAGTTAGCGCCTGCTATGGCAAGACCGGCGCCTAAAGTTGTTTTTATAAAATCTCTTCTTTCCATATTGATGATCGTTTAATATTTTGGCAAAACTAAATATTTTTTTTGATTGAAACTGCCGGGCATTATAAATTAATTTTGTGGTTGTAAATAGTGTTTGTACTTTTGTCGTATGCTTTGCATCAACGATCATCATATCGACCCCTGTTTCAATCTGGCTGCAGAGGAATATGTGCTTAAAAACTTTGCAGACAACTGTTTCATGCTGTGGCGCAACGAACCTTCGGTAATCGTAGGCCGCAATCAGAATACACTGGCAGAAATAAATTTGGATTATGTGAAAGAGAACCATATCAAGGTGGTAAGACGCTTATCCGGTGGAGGCGCTGTCTTCCATGATCTGGGAAATCTTAATTTTACCTTTATTGAAAATGCAAAAAACGATAAAGTAATTGATTTTCAAAAATATACACAACCAATTATTGCTGTATTGCAGTCATTGGATGTAGATGCCCGTTTCGAAGGACGCAACGACCTGGTGATTGATGGAAAGAAATTTTCGGGTAACGCCGAACATGTGTATCGTGGCCGGGTGTTGCATCATGGCACGTTGCTTTTTGCATCTGAACTTACTGATCTGTCGGGTGCACTGAACGCAAATCCTGCAAAATTTACCGGTAAAGCAATCCAATCAGTGCGCAGCCGTGTGACCAACATCAGCAGCCACCTCAAAAAACCACTCGAATTAAATGAGTTCCGGAATATGGTGTTGCGTTTTATGATGGACAACTACCCAGGCTGCAAATCATACAGTTACACAGATGCTGACATTTCCGCCATCAACAAACTACGCAATGAAAAATACGCTACATGGGATTGGAATTTCGGTCAGTCGCCCGGTTATAATATGGTAAACAGTTTGCAAACATGCGGTGGGCATTTGGAAGTATACCTTGACGTACAAAATGGCGTCATCAGAAATACCCGTTTTTTCGGTGATTTTTTTAATATCGGGGATATCGCAGAATTGGAACAGTTACTGAATGGAACGCCGCACAACGAATCAATTATTCGCCAAAAATTAGAAAAGATCAGTCTTTCAGACTATTTTATTAACATTACGAAGGATGAACTGGTTAGTTGCCTGACTTGAAATCTAATCAATTTCTATACTCAAAAATAATGATTCATTCCCTGAAAGGGAAACATCATACCCGTCAATCAGTTGACAACCAGAAACGATGCTGGTTTTGCGTGTTTTGGCGTTGGTTATTCTGTACGATTTTTCAGCATCAACAGCGTGCCATTCCTGAAATTGATTGATTCGTGGATAATTAATTGGAAGGTTTAGGTTGGTGCGATGCAGCGATTGCCCAAATTTCAGTTTACCTTTCCATTCGTTTGGCGAATTGAGCGCTAAATACATTTTCCCATTATACAGTTCCGCTCCATATATGACGTCTTCACGCCAGTCTAACAGTGTAACGCCTGCCGTCATCCACAGGCAGTACATCAGGGTGGTTCGTGCAAAATTTCCGTCGCCGTGCCAGCCTTCGATGATTCCCGATGGCTGCTGAAAATTCCAGAGCACATTTATTTCGCTGTTGATCCAGTCAGCGGCTTCCTGAACGGGTAGAAAAAAGTAGAGATTGATTGCACTCTCAATTGCATCGGCGTAGCCATCCTGCGAACCGTGCTCCCAATCGTAATTCCTGTATTTAATGATATTTCGAAGTGCTTTAGATACTGCCTCTTTGTATGCTACAACACCATCCAGCAGATATACGGTGTATATTGCGTCGAGCGTGTAACCCCATGTGTCTGCAAGCCCGGCATCGACGATTTCGCCGGTAACGGGATTGATGGAGTTGTAAAACAGGCCATCCTCATTACGTCCCTTGCTTAATACGCAATCCAACATCTCGTGTATGTACGGGAGCCATTGTTTTTTCTTTTCCTTATCAACGAAATGCACCGTTGCGTATATTTCTGACAAACCGCTGATGATTTCGCATCCGTGATCGCGCAGACGAAGCCCCTTGTCACTGCGTGTTGGCAGTCGTTGTTCGTTGAGATAGTAATCGCCTATTTTTATTGCCCGCTCAAGATATTTATCATTGCCCGTAATCCAATACATTCGCGATAAGACTTGCAACAAATCGCCGTTCACTTCCACTCCTTGCGTATATGAAAAACGACGGGTAATTTTTTCCGGGGTTAAATGCAATACATCATCCAAATCATCTAAAATACCGGTCATCCGTTCTAACCAAGGACTTTTCCCCAACCATTCGGTTAATGCCAGAAGGCCGTCTTTCATGTATTCAGCGCTTCCGAAAATAATATCAGTTGTATCGGGTTGATTTTTCAAATAATCCTGTTTAGAAAAAGAATAAGTATCAGGCAAACTGCCGATACGCGAGGTCAGTTTACGCTCAGTATCCAACATGTCGGGCATGACGCCTCTGAACCAGTCAGGGCGCAGGATGGAGGCTGTCATTACCATGAACGGATAGTTGTCGGCAGCAGCGTCCCAGGCATTCCAGAAGTCGCGACTCTCATTGAGATTGCGAGGTATCAGTCCCGATATGGAATCTGCCTCGGCCAACCAGGCCTTTACAAAGCGTTCGCATCGAATAAATCCTTCATTGGCAAGTTGTCCGTTTTGAAGCGCGCGGTCAAACTGACTGGAACGGTCAGAGGAACACGCTGCCAAAAAAGCGCATAGAAATAGGATGTTTTTCATAGATGATTTGATGAGAAAGGCATAATATTATACTTTTTGAAATCTTACGTTTCAATAGCATATTTTGGACGTTCCGGGCGTCTTAACCAACTATTGGCTTCGTCGTCGTTTCTGAAGCGTTCGGCTTTAGGATCCCAGTAGAGTTTGCGTTTCAGGTGCATGGCAATTTGTTGCAGCAGGCAAGCCGTGCACGAGCGGTGGGCTACTTCAGCGGGAGCGATGGGTAAACGTCGACTTTTGATAGAATCTAACCAGTTGCGGACATGGTCATCCGATACATAAAGATGTACCTCATTGTCGCTCAGTTCGCGAATAATGTTGGGGTTTGATGCGCTGATCGGGCCGCGTTCAATGGCGTTGCTGTCGTTTCTGACCGGGTCGCTGGCGGTGACGCGCTCGCCGCCGCGCGAAACGAAGAGCCAGCCTTCGGTGCCAATGAAAAGTACTCCGTTGGGCTTCTTTTCGCTCTCTTCCATTCCTTTCACTACCACACCGTTGGCATACAGCATTTCCGACTGGTAAGGGCCGTGTACGTTCCACAAGCCGGAACCTGGCGCAGGGAAGGTAGTTGATGCGGTTATTTCAACAGGGCCGGAATATTCCATATCCATAGCCCAGTGGGCTATGTCGAAATGATGCGAACCCCAGCCGGTAATCATACCTGCGCCAAACTGCTCGCAACGCAACCAGCCCGGACGGTCGAAATCGGGTTTGCCGTCTTTGCCCTGCGGATGAACACGGTGTTCGGTGTAGGGAACATCCGGAGTTGAACCCAACCATGCGTCGTAATTTAGATTTTTTGGAACGGGCATTGGGTTGGGATTACCGCCTGGAGGATCACCCGGAAGACGTACTTCGACGGTCTTGAGTTGACCAACACGGCCGCTGCGCACGAACTCGCACGCTTTACGGAACTGCGACGAGGAACGTTGCTGGCTGCCGATCTGCATGATTCGTCCGGTTGCATTTATGGCGTTGCTCATCAGACGGCCTTCGTGAATTGTTAGTGAAGCGGGCTTTTCCATATAGATGTCTTTTCCTGCCCATGCAGCATCTATGGCTAAACGGGAGTGCTGATGGTCAGGTGTGGCGATCAGCACGGCATCTATCTCTTTGTTGGCAATAAGTTCGAGATAATTTTCGTACATCTTTACTCCTGTGTGAGGCGTGCCGAGAAAACGCGCGGTGGCTTGCTCGGTGTAAGTCCTGGCGTCGGTCAGGCGGATAGAATCGAGGTCGCAGACAGCAATGATGCGTGCATCGGCATTGCGCATAATACCGTCCATCACGCCGCGCCCCTGACGACCGCAACCAATTACGCCAACATTGATCCGGTTGCTGGGTGCATTAGCCCCAAAAACCGACGAAGGCACAATGACAGGAACCACAAAAGCGCCAGCAGCCCCAGCAGCGGTAGTTTTCAGAAAATTCCTGCGTGAAAAGAGAAGATTGTTTTTCATGGTGATAAACATTTATTAGTTACATATTAAAATATTATTCAATGACCAAAATATCATATATATCCACTGCGTCGACCTTTACGTGCGCTTTTCCGTTCGCATAAGAGAAATCGCATGATTTTCCCGTAGGTTGAAGCTTAATTTTCAATGGTTTTTGATTGCAACGGATCGAAACCTGCAACGGTCCAACCGGATCAATCGACCGGATGATCCCCGCGCCCTTATGATTGCCGGAAGTGTTGACTAAATGAATCATCCGATTGCCATTCAGTTTGCTGACAGACACATCAACCCAAGGCGAACCGCTAACTTCCACCAATGGATTCGGGAATAATGTTCGCACAGCCGTGTCTACCTGCTTCCGCAATGCTTCGCTGCCGTTTTTCTCATATTCAGCACCCACAGCAATGGGCAGGAAACCTATTTTTCCTTTACCCAACGATTTGATTATCTGTCCGCTTCCCTGCAAAATTACACCTGTCAATGTAGCAAACTGTTCTGATGTTTCCTTACCGATCACCAGCAGACTGCCTCCGTTTTTGGCGTATTCCACCAGGTCGATACAAAAAGCCGGCGAAATCCGTTGCCATTCCGGAACCACGATTAATGGAAAACGGCTCATATCCGGCGCCAGCGTTTCTTCGCTCACCAAATCAACACTATGCTGACTTTCAAGCAAACATTGAAGTACTCCCTGCGAATGACCTTTATATTGAGGAAACAAACTTTGTGCGCTTCGCTGATAATCGCTTGTCGACATCAGGAGCGCAACCTGTGGAATCTGCACCGAATGATGACAATAGGGCTGCCGTTCGCGGGCGAATTTGGCTACTTCCGCCATTTCTTTCAGTTCGTCCAAGCGCACCGATCCGTCGCGGTTTTGCGTATAATATGCCTGAAATCCTCCTCCCAGCGCCAAAACGATGGCTGCTTCGCGTTTCAGTTGTATGGCAGGTTTCTGTTCCCGTGGGTGAGGATTGTAGGAAAAACTCCACGCCATCAAATCCCAGGGTATCCCTTGCCAGGCTAAATAGCGTCCGGCAAAACGGGCGGAGTTGACGCTGTCGTTTGGCGAATAGTCGCCCGACAGAAAATCGAGCGCTACCGAAACCGGTTCAGCCATGTGATGCGTGAAAGCCCAGTTGCTGCAAATCTGAAAATCGGGATATGCCGTCCGAACTGCCGCTACATAATGACGCAGGTATTTGCGAAAACCCTCGCGATGAAACTGCATCCATTCATACCAGTACGGATCGGCAGCCGACTTGGGAATGTCATTGATTCCCGTCGTTTCTTTGAACAGACGCACTGCCCGCTCGCCGTAATCCGGGATGGTCGCCCAACATTCGCCGTCTACCCAAACGCCGTCAACACCGTAATCACCTGCCAGTTCCTTCAGTTGTGGAACAAGCAGTTGGTCAACATAAGTACCGAATACAGAAGTTTTTTCCTTGTCGCGTGTACCATCAGCACGAATCACCGCCCATTCGGGATGCAATTCGATGGCGCGGTTGTCCCATACGCCCGAATAGTGCATGTAGAGCGCTACGCCACGCTGTGCTGTCACATCGCGCCATATACGCAACGGATCGCCCACAAAACCCGGAGCAGGATGACCCGCTTTCGTCGGGTAACTCGTATATCCGTTATGACCTTTGCAGTCGGTTTGTATGTAATCGGGTTGCACCATATTTATAATGGTATGAATCATTTCGGGTGTTGTGTGTTTCCCGACTTCTGTACAGTCGCTCCCTGCATGGAAATCAAAATGAATACCCAAAAAACTCTGGTTACGACGTAGACGTACCGGCTTATTTGCCTTGCCTGTCGTTTCACTATCCGGCGCTGCTACTGACGAATGTGCAATTACAGGAACAACAAAAGCCCCTGCTGCGCCGGCGGCAGTAGTTTTCAGGAAATTCCTGCGTGATGGGTGATGATTGTTTTTCATGGTGATACTAAATTTTTATTGCATCGCAAAAATACAAAAAAAAGTATTCTCAAGAAAAATGTAAAAAATATGGAGTGCGTTTCAAATTGTCGCGGGGCGTATATCCTGCTGGGTTTTCATACAATCGCGGCAATTTGAAATGCACCCAAAATACTAGAAATTTAGTCGAGAAAAGTGTACTTTTGTAGCGATTTTAAGTCAAGAAAAATGTATAGAAATGAATCTAAAGCACAGAAGAAGTGGATTTTGTGATACAAAATGAAGAAGAAATCATTCCAATTGAAGTAAAATCAGGAACAAATATTAAATTCTTCCAGTGCTTCATAAAACGCTTCCACATTTTCAAGTGAAGTATTCGGCGGAACGTCGCAGCCTGACGACAATACAAAGTTTTTGTATCCGGCAGTTTTTTCCAATAAATTCATTGCCGATTGTTTTACCTGTTCGGGAGTGGACATTTTGAATACGCCCACAGGATCGAGATTGCCCATTACCAGCACGTCTGGAGGACAGGTTTCTAACGCATCAATCATATTCATGGCGTTGCCAAAATGGTATCCGTGCGCGCCAGTATACAGCATTGCTTGCGTACAATGTCCGGTATTGCCGCAGTTATGCAGAATCACCGAAAAGTTGTCGTCCTGAAGCGCGTCAACGATCTGTTTCACGTAGAGCGAAGAATATTGCCGGCAATCATCATCCGAAAGCAGACCAGCAGCAGGCTCGGCTATGATTACACCATCTGCTCCGGCGTTCTTCAATGCCCGGCAGTATTCTGTGAGGAATTGCGTACATTTTTCCAGTAAAAGATTGATGGTATCAGGTTCAGTATAAATCGCCATCATGATTTCGGTCATATCGAATAGACGACCGGCTAATGAATAGGGGCCGATACATCCACCAAGCACCGGCTTATCAGTAATAGCGGCGGCGGTGAGTTGATTGGCCAGCAAATATTGAGGAATCCTTCCTGCAGAAAGCAAGGGAACAGGTAGTTGCTGTACTTCTTCAAAATTGCTCACCAACCTGTGTTTTACCGTAGGTACTTCATTTTCAGAAAAGTCGATAACGCAGCCAAATGCTTCGGCTTCTACTGTTAAATCCATGATCACCGTTGATGCAGCCGACGGGTACCAATCATTCAAAACTTTGATGGCTTCGGCATGTACTTTCCCGTCGGTAACAGCGTCCAACACCGTTTTTCCGATCCTCTCAATACCCGGATGTGTCAGGATAGGGATGGCTATACGCCTGGGCTGGTTGACAATTTCTGTTATCCACTGTTTCACGTTGATAAAAATTTTATGTGGCAAAAATAGTTATTTTTTCATCTTGTCCATATCACCAATTTCATTCCTGCTGTCAGATTTCTATCATTCAGGTTGTTCCACCGGCAAATATCATCTACCGTACATTCGTAGCGTATTGCAATTTTGTGCAGGAAATCGCCTGATTGAACGACATAATGTACGGAAGTCATCCCCGGCAGTTGTTCCGGCAGGATGTTTCTTGAATTTTTTCGCGTTGCGATGATTTGATTTTCGGCTTTCAGGAAGTCAATTGCCTTTTCGCGCGGTAAAACTAATGTCATCGGTTGCCCCATGTAGGGAATTTCGTTCCGCAGATAACACGGATTCAGTTCGCGGATGGCGTTTTCGTCCATGCCGATGGTTTTGCTGATGCTCGAAAAACTGATTTTCTGGTGTACCTGCAAACTGTCGAGATCGTTCAACAGAGGATTGCGTGGTGTGGGTGAGAGCAAATGCCGGCCGGCATTGTTGAATACATAATTTATTGCAATGAATGCAGGTACATAATTGCGCATGGCTTCGGTGATGTGAGGATACAAGTCCCAAAATTCTTTTTGTCCGCCGCTTCGTGCAATGGCTTTTTCCAGTTCGCCAGGCCCGCCGTTGTAAGCGGCCAAAGCCAGATTCCAGTTTCCAAAGGTACGGTAAAGATATTGCAGATAACGGCAGGCAGCGTCAGTCGATTTGTACACATCACAACGTTCATCAATATAGGATGTAATCTGTAAATCGAACATTTGTGCTGTGTTATAAAGGAACTGCCACAGTCCGATGGCATTTGACGGCGATCGCGCCAACGGGTTAAGCCCTGATTCCACAACGGCTAAATACTTCAATTCCAACGGTAAATTATAACGTTGCAGATAATCCTCGAAAATGGGGAAATACCATTCAGCAAGCCCCAGATACCGCTCAGTCTGCGCACGGCGTTCGAGCGTAAAAATGTCAATATATCGTCGAACATGCTGGTTATAAGATAAATCAATCGGTGTGGCCTTGTTGAGTTCGGCAATATGGTATTCATATTCCAAATCGGGAAATTGAGGAAATGTTGCTGTATTTCCTTTGGTCGGGTCGTCAGCGCTGACTGTCGAAGCAACCAAAACCCACAAAAACATCATTATAAAATACTTCATTGATTTTATTTTTTAGTAAAAGTATATATCTTTGTACGAAATAAAACTAAAAAGGTTCATTATGAATTATCTAAATTGTAAATCCAAATATTTGGAATCAAACGGAGCGATCCATACAGCCCGTGAAATTTGCCAGCAGCCTGAGGTATGGGAAAAAACATATCAGATTATTTTAAAAGAGAAAGAGCAGTTGTTGAGTTTTCTTCAACAAATACGAAACGCCGAACAACCAGTTGTTATTCTGGCCGGCGCCGGGACGTCTGCATTTATTGGGGAAACTTTGGCTGGCCCGTTTCAAAAAAACTGGGGTGTTTGCGCTAAAGCGGTCAGTACAACCGATATCGTTACCCATCCTGAAAATTGTTTTATCAAAACCAGGCCAACATTACTGATATCGTTTGCCCGTTCGGGTAACAGTCCGGAAAGTCTGCAAACATGCAAACTCGCACGAAAATACTGTGATCAACTCTACGAACTGAACATTACCTGTAACCCAAAGGGTGCGCTTGCCAAACAGGTGAATACAGATCAATTGTATACCATATTGTTACCCGAAGAAACCAATGATGTATCATTGGCCATGACCAGTTCATATTCATCCATGTTGCTTGCCGGATTGCTCATCGTTCATATCAATAAAATTGAACAGTTGGCGCTCATCGTTTCCAATGTCTGTCAATTGGGATATCATATTTTAGATGAATATGTGGATGATTTGAAGGATATTGCAGAAATGGATTTTGAACGGATGGTATTTTTGGGTTCGGGGCCTCTTTTTGGCGTGGCGCACGAGTCGCATCTGAAAGTACAGGAAATGACCAATGGGGAAATTATCTGTAAGTTTGATTCTTTCCTCGGTTTCAGGCATGGCCCTAAAGCAGTTGTCAATGACGGTACCATCATCGTGTATTTATTTTCCAACAGGGCGTATCCGAGATTGTACGAATTGGATTTGGTGCGTTCGGTGAATGAAACGGCACCCGGCGAAAGATCAGTAGCCATAGGTAACGGCTATGACGATCAGGAGTTCGAATTTGATTTATCCATAGTGTTTCCCGACGAAATAGATGCACTCCCTGAAGAATTTCTTTCCGTGTTTTATGTGCTACCAGCGCAGATCATTGCTTTCTTTAAATCATTGAATTTAGGCTTGTCGCCGGATGCACCATCCGAAAACGGAGCCATCTCGAGGGTAGTGCAGGGTGTAAATATTTATCCTGATCCTGAATGAAAAACGCCGGAAAAATATTTTCTGATTTGTTGTCGGCCAACCGGAACGGCGAGGCGAGGGGAATTTATTCGGTATGTTCCGCCAATCAGGATGTGCTTGAAGCGTGCATGAAACAAGCCATTGCAGATGGGACGATACTTTTGATAGAATCGACGTCCAATCAGGTTGATCAGTTTGGAGGATATACCGGTATGAAACCGGCTGATTTTGTTCGCTACGTCCATGCGATTGCTAAAAAAGTCGCTTTCCCGAAAGAAATGATTATATTGGGCGGCGATCATCTGGGACCTAATCCCTGGAAAAATCTTCCGGTAGAAAAAGCAATGGATCATGCCAAAACGCTTATCGCGGATTATGTAAAAGCAGGTTATAAAAAAATACATTTGGATACCAGCATGTTTTGTGCCGGCGATTCCGGTGACAGGACGAAACCTTTAGGCGATGAGATCGTTGCAGAGAGAGCCGCTTCTCTCTGCCGGGTAGCCGAAGATACATGGGAAAAATATTGCGAAGAAACTTCCAGGCCGGTATACATTATTGGAACCGAGGTTCCTGTTCCGGGTGGCGCTCAAGAAGTAGAGAATGAAGTAGTTCCAACTGCGCCTGAAGATGTGGAAAAAACGATAACTGTCACTCGCCAACATTTTATCAAAGCGGGTTTGTCAGGAGCATGGGAACGTGTTGTGGGCGTTGTTGTTCAACCGGGGGTTGAATTTGGCGATGATTGGGTTTTCGATTATCAAAGAGAAAAAGCAAAAGGTTTGAGTAACAAAATTATGCAATTTAATCATTTGGTTTATGAGGCTCATTCTACCGATTATCAGGCAGCATCAAAACTAAAAGAATTGGTTGAAGATCATTTTGCTATACTGAAAGTGGGCCCCTGGCTGACTTTTGCTTATCGAGAAGCTTTGTTTGCTTTGGAATCCATTGAAATTGAACTCATGGGAAAAGGACATCCTGAACGTTCGGAATTTCGTAGAACTTTGGATCATGCGATGCTCGAAAACCCCGTTTACTGGGAAAAATATTATCATGGAAGTGAGGAACAGCAAGCCTTTAAACGAAAATACAGTTTTTCCGACAGAGCGAGATATTATTTACCTGTGGCAGAAGTTGAATCGGCTCGCATAAAATTATATGAAAACCTGAAAAACAACAAAATACCACTTTCACTTTTAAGTCAATTCATGCCTGTACAATATCATCAGGTTGGTGAGGGTAGGATAGGGCTTGAGCCACATCTACTCGTGCACAGTTATGTTCAGATTGTGGCGGGGAATTATTCACGTGCTTGCGGCTGATGCTTTTTTTGTGTTTTTAATCAAAATAAAGATGTAAATTTGCAGCATGTATAGTAAAAACTGGATAAAAAAACCCTTACCCGATGCGGCTGTGGTAGAACACCTTAAAGAGGTATTGGGAGTTGACGAACTATTGGCTGTCCTTTTAGCGCAGAGAGGAATCAGAAATTTCGACAGCGCCCGAGCATTTTTCAGACCATCGTATGAACTTTTGCATGATCCCTTCATGATGAAGGATATGCAACGTGCAGTCGACCGTCTGGATCATGCCATCCGTAATCGCGAAAATATCATGGTCTATGGTGATTACGATGTGGATGGAACTACTGCAGTAGCGATGGTATATTCGTTTCTGAAAAAAATATACTCTAACGTTGATTATTACATTCCCGACCGGTATACGGAAGGTTACGGCGTTTCCTACAAGGGTATTGATGTGGCCATTGCAGGAAATTTCAAGTTGATGATCAGTCTGGATTGCGGCATTAAAGCGGTGGAAAAAATCAAGTATGCCAATTCGAAAGGCGTCGATTTTATTGTATGCGACCACCATTATCCGGGGTCGGTATTGCCGCCTGCATTTGCGATCCTAAACCCCAAACGCGCCGATTGCAACTATCCTTACAAGGAACTTTCAGGATGTGGCGTAGGTTTTAAAATGTTACAGGCTTTTGCACAAAAAAACGGTATTCGTGCGGAAGAAGTGTATGAATACATTGATTTGGTGGCTGTCAGTATCGCATCGGACATAGTACCGATGGATGGCGAAAATCGTGTCCTTGAATCACTGGGAATAAAAAAATTAAACGAAAATCCCACACTTGGATTGAAATCCATTGTCAAGATATCGGGCATGGAAGGCTCGCAGGCGCATGTGGAAGACATAGTTTTTAAGATTGGTCCGCGCATCAATGCCGCCGGACGTATGAAATCGGGCAAACATGCGGTGGAATTGCTGATATCAGACCACGAACGTTCTGCCAAGTCGGCAGGAGTGGAAATTGACCGTTACAATACCGACCGTAAAAATATTGATTCGGATATAACCCAGCAGGCGCGTCAGATGCTCTCAACCGATCCAAAACAGGAGTTTCGCAAGTCAACAGTACTTTTTAATCCATCGTGGCACAAAGGCGTGGTGGGTATTGTGGCTTCGCGCCTGATAGAAACCTATTACCGGCCTACAGTGATCCTCACCGAATCCAACGGATTAGCGACAGGTTCGGCGCGTTCGGTAGAAGGTTTCGACCTGTACAAAGCGATTGACGCATGTAGCGATCTTCTTGAAAATTTTGGCGGTCACATGTTTGCAGCCGGCCTTACGATGAAAACTAAAAATGTGGAAGCCTTCAGCAGGAGATTTGAAGAGGTGGTTGCAGCTACTATTACTGATGAACAGTTAGCGCCCAATATATTGATTGATGCAGAAATCAACTTTACGGATATTACGCCGAAGTTCGTAAGGATACTGAAACAGTTCAAACCGTTTGGTCCACAAAACATGTCGCCTGTTTTTATGACACGCAACGTAGTGGATGCCGGCGCTGCCAAAATGGTGGGCAAATGCGGCGAACACCTGAAACTCGATTTGCGGCAGATGAATCATCCCGAAATAGTTTTTCCAGCAATAGGCTTTCAGCAAAGCGAACATTACAACATTATTCGTTCGGGAGCGTCTTTTAACATCTGTTATGCTATCGAGGAAAACACATTCAGAGGCGAAACAAAGATTCAGTTGCAGGTAAGAGGAATCAGGAATGATTGATATTCATTCCCTTCAGTTTACACAATTCTGACTACGATCTTTACGTCAATTCAGGTCTGACTTGTTGATAAATGTCAGCAAGAGCAAAACACAAAATGCTGATTTATAGACAGATTTTTTTTCTAAAAAAAAAGTTTGTTTAGAATTGTTTTATTTGTATATTTGCATTTGATTTGTTAGTCATTTTTAACACAGAAATTTAATCACAAATCAGATGACTATTTTGTTTAGAAACAGTGTATTAATTATGACTGTCCTGCTTTTAGCGACCTTTTTTTCGAGTTTCGCAAAGCAGACAGAGGCTGTTTCGTTCATATTCAATACCTCATCCACTTTTAACCAGCAACCTGACCCACACTCCGAACCGAAACCCAAAACCAATACAGTGTATAAGATAAGGGTAATAATGGCCGATAAGATACATCAAGCCTGGGAAAACAGATTTTTTTTCAACCTCGATTTGCGTACCAATATGCTGTACGATGCAATGCTTTCGCCAACGATTGGTTTTGAATGGCATAAAGATCGCTTCTGGGGTTTTAAGTTGGACGGCAGTTATTCCCATTGGGGAAGCAGTCACGGTATGGTTGAAAACATCTGGTTTGTAAACCCGGAAGTTCGCAGGTATATCAAAAATGCAAATCGCATTTACATTGGCATGGGCTTCAATGTGGGAAAAATAAACATCTACAAAGGCGTCGTTGGCAGTTTGTTTTTTCCGGAAGATACCGGTTATCAGAGTGGTTTTTTCGGATTTAGTATCTCTGCGGGATATAAACTTGTATTGACTCGCTACCTTACGCTCGATTTCAATTTTGGATTAGGCGGTACGCATTTCAAATACGATTCCTTTACTGTGATTGACGAAACGCGGGTGTATCAAAGAGTTAAACTGAAAGATGTGACAAAAAACATGTTGGGACCCACGCAGGCAGGCGTTTCTCTCGTGTGGAAAATATCCGGTCACAGAAATTGGCGATAAAAAATGATGTATATGAGAATATTAAAGATTTTCATCATTTTGAATGTGGTTTCATTGTCGTTCTTCGGATGTATCAGTTATCCAATTTACGACTATGTTTACCATGATTATGGGAAAATTATCTCCTTGATCACCGATTGGACTGAACGCGGCGACAATGTCGACATACCTAAAAATTATTCGGTGAAGATTGGCGATTATATAAACATTCTGTATGGCACGCGCAACTCAATCAATAACCTCTTTCCTGCAGGAAAGAACATTATCAATATATGGAATACAACCGATAACATCACTGTAACTGACAGGTTAGCCACTGCCGGATATGCAGCCGGTGTTCCGGGCTGGTTTTTTACCGGAAGAAAGGAGGTGATGATTGAAATAGACGGGGAACATACCATTACAGTCAACATGCGGCAACAAGTAAGGCAACTGACGTTCGAACTCGAAATTGCTGACAATGACAAATTTCGTTTTGCAAGTGTCAACGCAACACTCTCCGGAGTAGCCGGCACATTGAATATTGATGACGAAACGCATGGCGCCCCAACTTCCATTGCGTTGACGTTTGCCGAAGACCTCAAGAATGGCAAGTGGAAGTCTACAGTACGGCTGCTGGGCATTACCGGCAATAAACAGATGTTGACGCTCATCATGAATCTTGCCGGTGATCATCCTTCTTCGTATACAGTCACATCCGACTTGTCCAACCGGCTTGCTTCGTTCAATGAAGATAAAAAAACGCCTTTAACGCTCATTGCGCGCTTTGACGAAACACTAACCGGCGAGGAACTGATAGTAACCATTTCCGACTGGGAATACGGTGAGACCTCCACTGGCGATGCTGATTAACAGGAAAATAAAACAAAACTTAATTATATCTATAATCATTAAAATTCAACAAACAATGAACAGAAATATTTTAAAAAAGGCCGTCTTAACGGCAATTATATTGCCTTGGGCAATAATGTCATGCAACAATGACAAAGAAACAGATGACCACACAGTAGTGGAACTCCTTCTTACAAGCGGGTTAGAAGTACGTACTCGTGCAGCCTTTCCCGGAACTGATGTGCAGATACCTGCCGGCGAACAGGTCTATGTTTATGTGGATGAAGCAGGTGGCGCCGTGCAACTCTACCAGAAGAACACGATGACAGCCGACGGAAACGGCAATCTGACCGGTGGAACGAGGATGAATTATCCGGTAAACGGGAACAATGTGGATATTTACGCCCTGCACACCAACGCCACGTTTGCAACCGCGTATCCCACCACTGCGCTTACTCACACGGTAAGCAGCAATCAGACAACGCTCGCCGGTTATGCGCCCTCAGATCTGCTTTATGCTAAGAGGACAAACGTAGCAAAAACGCCAAATCCTATTCTTCTGACTTTCAATCACCTGCTTTCAAAAATACAGGTGGCAGTGATGCCTGGCGAGGGTCTGACTGCAGCCGATATTCAGGGTATTACCATCGGCGGGACGAGACCGCAAGCCCAGTTTACGCTCAACAAGGCCACCGCGTCCAATGCCGTAGCCATTACTGTAGCAGGAACAGCTGCTCCCATTACGATAGGAGCGGACGTTTCGGCAAACTTAACCACAAATATCAATTACAACGATGCTGTTATTGTTCCTCAAACCATAGCGGCTAATACTCCTTTGATAACAGTACAAATTTCCGGTGGATCCAATCTGGTGTATCGCACTCCGGCAAGTACCACTTTCGATAGCGGGAAGAAATACATTTATCTGATCACCGCTACTTCCACAGGACTCACACTGACTACCATTATTGAGGATTGGGAACCGGGAGGTACTACTACTGGAGAAGCTACATTAGAGTAATGAGTCGTAAATTGAATAGCAAAATTAAATATCGTGAAAATCAACAGATTAGCGA
>Ga0209737_10000456_pt1 | contig 33772 bp, 30 predicted proteins | sample TergutCu122P3_FD_187284 | JGI IMG/M metagenome (GOLD analysis project Ga0209737, IMG submission 187284) | Cubitermes ugandensis P3 segment gut microbial communities from Kakamega Forest, Kenya - Cu122 P3 (SPAdes) (version 2) | ecosystem: Host-associated > Arthropoda: Insects > Digestive system...
CGGAATACCGTTTCTACACAGCTCCAAGCGGGGGAACATACGAAACAAGCACCACCGGTAAGTGGACGCCAACAATTGCCAATAAAAACGTTTCTTCGGTAACATACTATGTGAGCGAATACAATGCCGCAGCAACGCCCCAAGCTTGCGAAGGACCCCGCACAGCAATAACTGTTTACATACGCGATGCCGCAAAAGTTACAATACAACCGTCGACAGCAGAAGTATGCGAATACGACAGCAAAACCGGAAAAAATCCTGCGTTTAGCGCAACGAACGTAAGTGTGGCAACCGGCGGAGTACCTGTGAGCGCAAGCGCCGGCAGTGTGGAATGGTACGAAACCACCGCTCCGGTGCAAAATGAATTTACCGTAACTCCGAACAATGGCGTGGGAACTTCGTTTAAACCAACGTTTACAACCGTAGCAACACATAACTTGTATGCAACACAAAAAATAACATACACAATTCCTGGTGAATCTGTAACCTGTGTGAGCGAAGCGGCAGCGGCTACGTTGAAAATCAAAAAACAGCCTAATCCTCCAACGCTTACCGCAAGCGAAAATTGCTACGGCGACATCGTTAAAAACCCATTGACAGCCGCAGTAACAGACCAAAATGTAAACTGGTATAGAAACGGTGTGCTTCAAAATGCAACACCAACCAATAGCTTTATACCGGTTGAGACAGCTCCGAACCCTGTGCCGCCGCACACGTATCTCTACAAAGCTTCTCAAACCGTAAACGGTTGCAACAGCGATACCGTAGAGGTATATTACAGAATAAAAGAAATCCCGAAAGCTCCAACGCTTGCTCTTTCAAAAACTAAAATTTGTTCGTACGACAACGACCCCGGTATAGAGGCAACCTTAGTTCCGGTAACATCGGCGTTAAACCCAACGGCAACTATTAGATGGTATACATCGCTGGATACAGCAAACGCTGTAAACCACCTGACACAACCACAGTTCAACAATCAATTGAAAATAACCGCCGACAGGGTTATAAACCCCGGATGGCGCTATGTGGCATCGCAGACTGTGGAAGGCTGTACGAGTTCGCTTGCAAGCACTAACTACAACATAACGCCACCGGTACCGGCACCAACGAATCTAGATGCCGCAATGTGCGAAAATGCAACATCAATTCCTTTCTTACGCACTTCATCGCTCAGTGCAAAATGGTATAGAGCAGAGTCTGCAACGCCTCCAACGCCTCCAAATACGCCAAACGGAGCAGCAATAGGCGCCGGATTAACATTCCAGGCTCCGAAAGCCGATGTAGCTCCGCCAAGTGTTACCTATTGGGTACAGGATTATTTCGAAGGCTGTTCAAGCCCAATAAGTCTGGCAACTCTAACCGTAGTACCTACGCCAACCATGGAAACAATTGATGAAATAGACTTCTGCGAGTACAGCACCGCACGGGTGTTTGCCACCAACTTGGTGCCTGCACTGGTAGCTCCATCGAACATAAGCTGGCGTTTGACTGTTGACGGGGGTCCTTTCAACCGTCCGTTGAGCACCGAAACCAACACAGCAGGCGATTACTTTGTAACAATGAGCAACTCAATTGTACCTGTTGCCGGCGATTATATTTTGACAGCAATCTATAATGTTGTTACTGTTGTAGGTGGTGGTAATAATATTACTTGTTCGAGCGCTCCCGAAACAACCATAGTAACCATGAACCCGCGTCCGAACCCACCGATTGTGGCATCGAAAATTATTTGTCAGGGTACTGTTCTTGAACCAATACAGGCATTCGGTTCACCAAATATTCAGTGGATTTTCCAGGACGGACCTATGGAGTTGCCTAACTGGATTGGCGAAACTTACGATTTCAATAAATTCAATTACAAGGAAATAAAAGTTGGGCAATATTCCTTTAACCTGTTTGATACTGATGCTGTAACCGAATGTGTGAGTAATAGTACACCTCTGAATTTTGAAGTAGCGCCCGCTGCCGAAACAAGAATAATGGGTCGCACGCAACTGTGCGCAGGCACTTCGCTTGAAGAACCTTACTGGATAGAAAAAGTACCTGCCGGTATAAATAACAGAAGTAACTACTATTGGAGCACAAGCGGCGATGTGTATAATTATTCGAAAGACGGCAATCCATACTCGCCAAGCCGCTACGTAGACTGGCACCGCTCCGGAATCGACACCGTGTACGTGTACGAACGCACATGGGCTGGCTGCGAAGGATTCGATACCTTGCCGGTGTACATAGCGCCATACCCTGAGGCTTACTACACATGGAGCTTGCCGGGTGCAGGTACTACTATTGAATTTATCGACAGCTCGTACCAGGCGCCTATTGTGAGCCGCTACGATGCCGAGGTAAAACCAATACCAATGACCTACACCATGGCTTGGAACTTTGACCGCATACCGAATTTGCCGCAAGACTACATAGATATGGTGGTACCATACGCCGACCGCAAACGTCCGATAACAGTAGAAAACTACACTTACGGCTACAAAAATCCGCTGCTTATAGTTACCAATAACTATGGTTGCGCCAGCTCGTACACTACCGAGATATTTGTTGACATACGTGCCGGAATATATATTCCAAACGCGTTCAGTCCAACGAATGCAGCAGCTTCGGTGCGGGTATTCAGACCAATTGCCTTTAATTTGGAATACTGCAAACTGTGGATTTACGACAAATGGGGCAACCTGCTCTACTTCTCGGAAGACGTTCAAAACGGAATGTTTGCCGGAGAATGGAACGGTACTTACAACGGCGAACTCATGCAGTCAGACGTATATATCTGGAAAATGGAAGCGAAATTCCTCGACGGTACTACCTGGCCAGGACAGAAAAAAGCTACCGGAGGGTATACTAATTTTGGAAGTGTGACGCTGATACGTTAGACTTATAGACATAAGACTATTAGACATAAGACGAAAAAAGTGGGTGGTAAGGTTTTACCGCTCGCTTTTTTTTACTATTTTTTAAAGTCTTAATCCTTGTCCCTAATCCCTCGTCCCTAAATTTACGAATTTAAAATCCTATTCTGAATATTAATAGATTCTTGGTGAATTGCTTTGAATATGTTTTCTACAAATTCTTGACTAAATCCTCGCACGGCAGCTTCTTTTTTCGCTTTTTCAACAATTTGCGCCCAGCGCCCGGATTGCAAAATTTGTATATTATTTTCTTTTTTGTTTTTACCAATTTCTTTTACCACTTCCATACGTTGCTGGAAAAGATTGAGCACATCATTATCGAGTACGTCAATTTTTTGACGCAATTCGTCCAATGATTGTTTAAATTCTACGTTATCGCTTTCTATTTGACGAATAATCAATTTATTGAGCACCTCTCCCACTTGCGCCGGTGTCAGCTGTTGTTTGGCATCACTCCACGCTTCTGCCGGATTGTTGTGCGATTCTATAATCAAACCATTCAACCCTAAATCCATGGCTTTTTGCGAAATTTCGTAAATAAATTGCGAATCGCCAGCAATGTGGCTTGGGTCGCAAATTATAGGCAAATCGGGCATACGGCGATGTAGCTCAATAACCACCTGCCAACGTGGTTCATTACGATAGCGACCTTTTTCAAATGCCGAAAATCCACGATGAATAGCTGCCAATTTTGTAATGCCTGCTCCGGCAATACGTTCAATTGCTCCCATCCACAATTCCAAATCGGGGTTTACCGGATTTTTCACAATTACCGGAACATCGGCACCTTGCAACGCATCGGCAACTTCTTGCACTGCAAACGGATTTGCCGAAGTGCGAGCACCAATCCATAGAATATCAACACCCATTTTCAAGGCTTCGTACACGTGTTTTGCAGTTGCCACTTCGGTAGCAGTGAGCATACCGGTTTCTTCTTTTACTTTTTTCAACCATTTTAAAGCGGGCGAGCCCACGCCTTCAAACATATTCGGACGAGTACGAGGTTTCCAAACTCCCGCTCTGAAAATTTGTACGCCAAGAGCTTTCAAACCTCGTGCGGTTTCAAGCATTTGTTCTTCACTTTCGGCACTGCATGGTCCCGAAATTACTAATGGTCTGGTGGGGTCAACGCCCCATGATTGTAATGAATCTATTTTCATGTTTTTTAAAAAGCCCCCCTAAATCCCCCCTCATGGGGGGACTTGGAGCTGTGGTTTAATTATTAATACTGTTTTTTATTGTATGTTTTTTGTTTTTATTATTAGTGTGTGGTATGGGGGTTGTACGGCTCCAAGTCCCCCTTGAGGGGGATTTAGGGGGCTCTGTTATTTATTCAAAACCTTCCGTATTTTATTAGCCTCATCAATCAATTCATACAATCGAGCTTGATTTTTTTCTTGAATTGCAGTTTTAAAATTGTTCAATGTTTCCATATATTTGTCGATTGAGGCAATTAAATAATCGGCATTTTGTTGCAAAATTGGCGTCCACATACTTGTGGAACTTTTGGCAATACGTACTGTAGAATCAAAACCAGAGCCCGCCATTTCAAAAATTTTCTTTTCGTCTTTTTCAATTTCCAAAACAGTAATACTCAGTGCATACGCAATTACGTGCGTTAAGTGCGAAACATATGCTATATGTTTATCGTGTTCTTCGGGCGACATATATAAAATATTCATTCCCATTATTTTATACAACAATTTTGCTTGGCTTAACGCAAATACAGAACTCAATTCTTGTTCACACACAATTGTTTTTTTACCTTTAAACAAATCGGCAAAAGCCGCCTGCGGACCCGAATTTTCGGTACCTGCCATAGGGTGCGATGCCACATATTGCGACCGTCGAGGGTGGTTACGCACATTGTTGCAAATTCCCGCTTTGGTAGAACCCATATCTACCACCACGCAATCGTCGGAAATTACATCTAAAATTTTCGGCAAAAGCGCGCGTGCGGCATCAACGGGAATTGCCAAAATGATTAATTCCGAAATCATTGCCGCTTGCTCCCAATCCATGGCGTGGTCAATAATGCCAAGTTCGAGAGCTGTTTTTAAATTTTCTTCGTTGTTATCAACCCCTATAATTTTGGTGCTGAAACCACGAATTGCCATTGCTATTGAGCCTCCTATGAGACCTGTTCCTATTATTGTTATGTTCATAATTTAGAAGCCCCCTAAATCCCCCTCAAGGGGGACTTTTTGAGCTGTGGTTTAATTATTAATACTGTTTTATTTAATGTTTTTCTATTTTTTTGTTTTTCTTTCCTTAGCCCCCTGAGGGGGTTGGGGGCTTTTTATTCCCTATTAAAATTTTCATCATGTTTATACTCCCCAAGCACCGAAAGATTCGATACAATTTTAAGAATTGTGTTCAATGCTTTGTCATATTTTTTATGGTCTGTCCATTCCACGTCCACATAAAATGAATATTCGTACGGTCTGCCGAGAATTGGTAAGGATTGGATTTTAGTAAGATTTAAACCTTCTTGTTTGAAAACGCTTAGCACATCAACAAGCGAACCGGGTTGGTGTGTGAGTTCAAAACAGAGCGAAGCCGTATTATTTTCGGGTACATCGTGGGCACATCGTTCAATGATAACAAAGCGGGTATAATTACGCTTATTTGTTTCAATGTGTGGCGCAATAATCTCTAAACCATAGAGTTCGGCTGCATATTCGCTGGCAATAGCGGCAGCATTCATAAGTTTTTCTTCGGCAATTTTTTGTGCGCTCGAAGCCGTATCGCTCCATTCTATCAGTTTAAATTGCGGGTAATCGTTGAAAAATTCGCTTGATTGTTGAATCGCAATAGGGTGCGAATACACTTCTTTTATTTGGTGCAAACCCACGCCGGGCAGCGCCATAAGATTTTGCGTAATGTGCAAACTGATTTCGCCCGAAATTTTCACTTTTGAATTTTTGAGCAACAAATAATTACTCAAAATACTGCCGGCTATGGTATTTTCAACAGCCACAATTCCATAATCAACACGTCCTTGTTGCACAAGTTCAAATATGGTCTTAAATTGCACACAATTAACCGTTTCAATATCAGAACCGAAATATTTTAGGGCAGCAATTTCGTGAAATGCACCTTTTATGCCTTGTATTGCTATTTTTTTCATGTTTGTAAGCCCCCTCCCGACCTCCCCCTCAAGGGGGAGGAGAAAGAACGCGGTATTAATTAATTATTGTTATATCATTTTTATTCATTTCTTATCAATTGCTTCAGAAAGTCCCCCCTTGAGGGGGGATTTAGGGGGGCTAAAAAAAAGCCCCGAAAATCTTCGAGGCTTCTATTTTTGTTTTTATGTTCTATTTTTTTAATCTTACTTACATACACAAAGCCTCGTTTTTACCGCTAAAGTAAAACCAGAAATAAAAATATGCAAATACTGAATTGTTCATTTGTTTGTATTTTGATGTGGCAAATAAAAAGAGTTTTTTTTTAATTACCAAGAGTTTTTATGTTTTTTTGAAAATTTTTATTTCTTTTTTGTTTTCGTGCTTGTTTTTGTTCTTCTTTAGTTTGAATATGAAATGTTACAGGAAGTTGAAAATACGAAGACACATTCATGCCATCAGATTGTCCGGGTGTCCATTTTTTCATTAATTCAACTACTCGTATTGCTTCTTTGTCTAAACTTTCGTGCACACTTCGTACGGTTCTTACATCACAAACAGTCCCGTCAGAACACACAACAAATTCAACTACAACCATGCCTCGAATACCATTATCCAATGCCTCTTGGGGATACGTAATTTCTGCATTAAGAAATTTCATAAGTTCCGGAATACCCCCCGGATATTCTGCTATCTTATCGGGTTTTCTTGTAATGGTATTATTTGAATATCGCGCTAAAGTATCTGATTCTTGACACAGAGCCGTTTGTACCGAACCACATACTACGCTCAGTACAGAAAATAAGGTTGTAATTTTTTTGAATGAGTTCATAATTTTAAAATATTTTTTCTGTGTCAATCTGTAATATCTGTGTACTTAAAATTAAAACTCTCGTGTTCTTAATTCCTCAATAAAAGTTCGCAATTCCATTTTTTGAGCGTCAGCCACCGAAAGTGAATTAAGAATTTCGTGCGCCTCTTCAAAAAGTGTATTCATTTCCGTTGTAGCTTTTTCAAGCACCTGCACTTTATCGAACAATGCTCGCACTTGTGTATATTTTTGCGCATCGTCCGATTTTTGCGCATATAGGCGAATAAGTTCTTGTTTGTCGCTTTCGTTCAAATTATTAAGTGCTGAAATTACCAAATATGTTTTTTTATTTTCGGCAATATCGCCGCCGATTTTTTTGCCGAAAGTTTCTACATTGCCGTAAGTGTCGAGTATATCGTCTTGTAATTGAAATGCTATACCGATTTTTCGTCCGATTTCATAAAGTTTATCGGCATCGTCGGCAGATGCACCACCCACAATTGCACCGGCTTTGAGGCAGGCAGCCACAAGCACTGATGTTTTTAGTTCAATCATGCGAATATACATTTCTTCATTCGTTATTGCATCGGTCAGCGCAGCTTGCTCTAAATCAATATCATACTGTTGCCCCTCGCACACTTCCATAGCGGTTTTGTTGAGCAATGAAAAAATAGAAAACGCCTGTGCGCCGGCTTCTTCAAAAAACGTATAAGCCAAAATCATAACCGCATCGCCCGAAAGAATTGCCGTGTTGGTGTTCCATTTTATGTGCACACATGGTTGATTGCGGCGAATATCGGCATCGTCCATTATATCGTCGTGAATAAGCGTAAAATTATGAAAGGTTTCAAACGCCAACGCTACCGGAATGGCTTTTTCGTAGTCGCTTACAAACATTTTTGTTGCCAACAGCACCAACGATGCACGCACACGTTTTCCGCCATTGCGCAAAATATATTTACACGGTTCATACAATCCGTTTGGCTCTTGAATTAATTCCAAACGTTTTTGTAATTCGCTGTTTATCAGCTCTTGATAGGGTTGAATGCTTTGCATATCGCACTATTTCTTCATCATCACATCGTCAATCATACCATAAGCCAAAGCCTCTGCCGATGTCATCCAATAATCACGGTCGGAATCTCTTTCGATTTTTTCGTAATCGTGTCCGGTGTGAAGCGCCAATATATCGTACAATTCCCGTTTTAATTTCAAAATTTCGCGAGCGGTAATTTCTATATCGGCAGCTTGTCCCTGCACGCCGCCGAGCGGCTGATGTATCATTATTCGCGAGTGATTGAGTGCCAAACGTTTACCTTTTTCGCCACCGGCTAAAAGTATTGCTGCCATTGAAGCTGCCATACCGGTGCAAATAGTTGAAACATCTGCATGAATATACTGCATGGTATCGTAAATTCCCATACCGGCATATACCGAACCTCCGGGCGAATTGATGTAAATCTGAATATCTTTCGACGAATCGGAAGATTCCAAATACAACAATTGACCTTGTACGATATTTGCCACATAATCGTCAATCGGCAAGCCCAAAAAGATAATTCTATCCATCATCAAGCGTGAAAAAATATCCATTGACGCAATGTTCAATTGACGTTCTTCAATAATTGTCGGTGAAATGTAACCATTGAGCACCGATGTGTATTTATCGAGCGATACACTGCTCACGCCCATGTGTTTGGTGGCGTATTTTCTAAAATCGTCCATAGTAGTTTATTATTTTTTGTCAAACAATGCGTTAAATTCTTCGATTGATTTTTCAACTTCATTCAATTTCACAGCGCCTTTCAAGTATGAAATCAATTTTTTATCTTGTTCCATTTCAAAAATTTGTTGCGCTTGTTTTTTGTCTTTTATCAATTGTTTACTCCAATTTTCAAGTTCTTCGTCGCTCAAATTCATCATGCCGTACTGCGCCAATTGCATACGGGTATATTCAATTGCAGCGGCTTTTAAATCTTCTTCGGTTACTTGCAAATTATTGTCTTTCACTATTTTACCACTCACTAATTGCCATTGCAAATCTTTTATAAACAATGGAAATTCGGTTTCAATTTGTTCGGGAGTTACTTTGTCGTTATCTTTATTAGTTTCAAGCAACCAACGTTTCAAAAACGCTTCGGGCAATTCCAATTTGTTGGTTTTCAACATAGTTTCTTTTATATCGAGCAAGAATTTGTAATCGCTATTGCCCACCATGCGAGTTTCAAAATCAGCTTTTATTTTTGCTCTAAATTCTGCTTCATTGGCAATCGCGCCTTCGCCGAATACTTTATCGAACAATTCTTGATTTACTTCCGATTTTGTAAAACGTAAAATTTCTTTTACTTCAAACGAATAATCGGCGTTAATCAATTCTGCGTCAGCTTTTTCAACTCCAAGCATCGAAGCAATTTCAGTGTCGTTTCCAAATGCGTTTTTCGGGTTGAAAATAATCACATCATCAATTTTTGCACCTTTGAACAAATCTAATTCCGCTTCGGTTGCAACTTTTGAAAGCAACATCATTGCGCCTTCTTTTACGTATGGTTCGTCGGCATTTTGTTGTGTAAGCACACCTTTCACAATTTCGCTGCCTTCAATACAATCAACTTTTTCCTGCGAACCAAAACGAGCGCATAAATGACCGATTTGTTCGTCAACCATTGCATCGTTGGCAACAATTTTGTAGAATGTTTCTTTTTTCGGGAGTGTTACCTCAATTTCCGGCGTAAGCGCAATTTCAAATGAGAACGAAAATTCCGTATCGGTATCCCAATTAATTTTTTCTTGTTCGCTTTCGCTTGGAAGCGGCTCGCCCAACACTTGCAGCTTATTTTCAGCAATATAGCTGTTCAAACCTTCACTTATGAGTTTATTGATTTCATCAACCATCACATATTTCCCGTGCGTTTTTTTAATCATACCCATAGGCACCGCACCCTTGCGAAAGCCCGGCATCGACATTCCTTTACGATATTCTTTTAACGAATTTTCTACTTTTTCACTGTAATCACTTTGCGTGATTTGCATAGTTACAACTACTGTTTGTCCTTTGTTTTCTTGTGTAATGTTCATTTGCTATTACTTTAAAATTTAAAACCGCTAAATCAGTAATTTGAAATAGCGGTTTATCTGTACGGATGGGGGGACTCGAACCCACACACCTCGCGGCACTAGATCCTAAGTCTAGCGTGTCTACCAATTTCACCACATCCGCATTGATTTAGGAGTGGCAAAAGTACTGCTTTTTTTGTAAACTCCAAATGTTTTTTGTGTTTTTTTGAAAAATAAAAAGAGTGTATCAAAAAACTCCGATACACTCTTCCCACTTTAAAAACACTTAAAAACACATTTCATATTTAGTTGAGGTACACCTCTATTTTGGCACCCATTTTTGTGGGTATGCACACAAACGCTCTGCTGTAATCATGCAATATTCGCATTCTCCATTCTGATACGGGCATTTTGTTTTGTTTTTGTTCATTTTGTTTTGATAAGGTAGATTCTGTAATCATAGGCTATTTTTTAGGGATTAGGAAACAGTTGTTAGTTATTAGAATTTTAATTTGTTTATCGCTTTCAACATCAGAACGCAAGGTTTTTAGTGTTTAGTATGCGTGCTTGAAATTTTCTTGTTAATTTTATGCAACGTATGCGCAAAAACAATACTTTTGTGCTACAAATATAACCTCGAACTCCTATTCCCTACCCCCTATTCCCTAATTTTGAAACTCCCTACTCAAAAATATCTAACAGCATTCATTCGTTGGCGGCATTCACACATCAACGATAAGCAATTTGTGTATATTTTGAGTGTGCTTGTTGGGTTCATAAGCGGTTGTGTGGCGGTTATTTTGAAATCATTGGTGCATGGTATCCGGCATTTGCTGCACGTGTGGTCGCCGTTTAGCGAAGGGAACTTTTTTTACTTTTTCCTTCCCATGATTGGTATTGCCGTGGCGGTAATTTTTATGAAATATGTTGTAAAATATTCGGTGCGGCATGGTGTTCCGGCGGTGTTGTATGCAATTTCTATGACCAAAGGTCGTATTCGCTGGCATTACACGTTTTCATCGGTTGTTTCATCGGCTTTTACGGTTGGTTTTGGCGGCTCGGTGGGTTTGGAAGGACCAAGCATCATTACCGGAGCGGCAATCGGCTCCAATGTGGGGCGAGTGCTCAAACTCAATTATAAACAAATTGTACTGCTCATTGCCTGCGGTTCGGCAGGCGTAATGGCGGCAATTTTCAACGCTCCGGTGGCTGCTATGATATTTGCCATGGAAGTAATTGTACTCAATTTATCGTTGGCAACGGTTGTACCTTTATTATTGGCAGCATCGAGTGCTACACTTACCTCCTATTTCTTTTTGGAGCAAGACGTTTTGTTTCACTCCGTGGAATTGTTCAACAAAGGTTACGAAATTATTGATACGCCTACGTTTATTTTATTGGGAATTATTACCGGTTTGATTTCGGTGTATTTCAAGCGGATTTATATAAAACTAAATACTTCGTTTGAACACATTTCGTCGCCGCGCCGCCGCTTGCTGGTATGCGGCGGATTGTTGGGTTTGCTCCTTTTTTTGTTTCCTGCGCTCTATGGCGAGGGCTACGATTTTATCAATATGGCTATTCGTGGCGATTATTCGTTTTTGTTTCAACATTCTATTTTTGTAAATTTTGAAAAAAGTTTTGCCCTCAGTTGCGTGTTATTTTTATGCCTTATTTTTGTAAAAGTAATAGCATCGTCGCTCACATTTGGAGCCGGCGGCGTGGGGGGTATTTTTGCACCTTCGCTGTTTATTGGCGCTATGATTGGGTTATTTATTTCGTTTATTTTTATTCATTTCAATATTGAAGTAAACGGCACAACCTTTGTACTGCTTGGCATGTGCGGCATGATAGCCGGTGTAATGCACGCTCCGCTTACGGGAATTTTCCTCATTGCCGACATTACAAGCGGTTACAGCCTGTTTGTGCCGCTTATGGTGGTTTCGGCAGTTGCTTACGCCACCGTGCGTGTGTTTGAAGAAAATTCGGTGTACACCTATTTACTCGCAAAACGCAAACAATTGCTCACGCACAACACCGACCGCTCGGTACTCACAATTATGCGCATACGCAATGTGATAGAAACCAATTTCAGCACCGTGCCCGAAACGGCTACCATAAAAGATTTTGTAAAAATTTTTGAAACCGCCACTCGCGATATTTTCCCAATTATTGACAAAGAAGGCAAACTCAAAGGAATTATAAAACTCAACGACATTCGCCACCTGTTGCTCAACCACAAACAACACGAACACACGCAGATAAGTTCGCTTATGTACGCCCCCGAACTATTTTTTGCGCCCGACGATGATATGGAAAAAGTAGTAGAAGTTATTCAAAAAAGCAATCACTACAATTTTCCGGTTATTCTTGCCGACGGCACATACGTGGGGTTTATTTCGCGTGCGCAAGTGTTTTCGGAATATCGAAAGGTTTCGGAATTTTATTCTGGGGAGATTTAGGGCACTTTTATAAAAAGAAAATAACAAAAACCACCAAAACCTTTATTTCAAGGTGGTGGTGGTTTTATAAAGTCTTATGTCTAATAGTCTTACGTCTAAAAGTCTAATAGTATTTCGCCACCTCAAACCCTTCCGTCCAATACGGAATATGAAGATTTTTAGTTTTCTGATTCCAAATATTCGGCGTTACAATCCGTCCGGTGCGAGTATATAAACTTTTTTCATATACAGCAATTGTCGGGTTGAATGTTAAGTCGGTTACAGCCAATGAAAAAGTATCATTTTCGCCTGCTTGAACTTTTACATCGAAATTATTGAATTTCAGTAATGATTGTAAAAAATCAACACGAGCTTGTGAAATTCCTTCTTCAACAACGGTGCAATTTACGCCGTCAAATTCTTTTACTATATGTTTTCCGTTAGTTATAGCCATAGTGTGTGAAAATTATAATCCAAAACAAAATTTAAGTATTTCCTCGTAAATTGAACTTACAAAACCCACCACAACCATACCGGTTATGCTGATTGCCAAGCCAATTTTTGCAAACATATCGCTTTTGAAATATGCAATAGGACTTTCGTTTTTATTGATAAACATTGCTTTTACCGGCATTAAGTAGTAGTACAACGAAACAATGGTATTTAACAACGCTATTAATAACAAAATATAAAAAGGAGTGGTTCCTACGCTTGCAACAGCGGTAAATAAGAAGAATTTACCAAAGAAACCCGCAACCGGCGGAATACCTGCCAACGAAAACAACGCCAACATAAACGCCAAACTTAATTTTGGATTGGTGCGATAGAAACCGTTTAAGTCGCTAATATTGGTTTTGCCTGTGTGCGATTCTATCATTGAAATTACGCCGAAGGCTGCCAAATTCGAGAATACATATACCAAAATGTAATATACCACAGTTGCCATACCCATTGCCGAAGCGGCAATAATACCCAGTAACAAGAAACCTGCCTGCGCAATTGACGAGAATGCCAAGAAACGTTTTAAATTATTTTGACGCAAGGCAAATAAGTTACCCACAACCATAGTAAAAATAGCGATTATGTACATCATTGGTTGCCACGTTTCTGCATAATTTTTGAATACCGTATAAAGCACAACAGTAAAAATAAATGCCGCAGAGCCTTTTGATATTACCGACAAATACGAGGTAATATTTACCGGTGAGCCTTCGTACACGTCGGCTGCCCACAAATGGAACGGAACTAACGATAATTTGAACGCCATACCCGAGAAAAAGAATATCAACGCAAGTGTGTGTAAAGTGGTAATTGTATAGCCCCCGTGCATTAAATCGTTGAAGAACAACGAGCCGTTTGCCGCATAAAGCATTGACAAACCATACAATAAAACTCCCGAAGAAAGTGCCGAAGAAAGCAATAATTTAATCCCCGCCTCTGCCGATTTGTTTTCATGGCGATTGAACGCCGCCAACGCTGCCAGCGGAATAGTTGCAATTTCCAAACCAATGTAGAACATTAGGAAATCGCCTGCGCTAATCATATAGAACATACCGATTAAGGTAGAAAACAATACTATAAAATATTCGCTTACTTTTCCGCGGTTCAGTTCGCTGTCGAAGGATTTTTGCGTTTGAAACAAAATGATTAACACCCCAATATTGAGAATGTTTTTCATAATATTGTTAATAGGCGTTGTGTTGAACATTCCGCCGAACAAAGTGCCCGATTCCATAGGCAAAAATCCTATAACGGTGTGTATGCCAAATAGCACTAATGCAAACGGTGCAATGATTGATTTACGATTATCTTTGGTTGCCAATTCTGCAATAAGCACTATAAGCATTACCACAATCAGCACCAATTCATGACGCATTAATAAAAAAGATTGAAGATTCATATACGTAGATTTTTAATATCGTTTGAATTTAATTTATAGCTGCCGCAGTTAATTTATCAACTATTGGCGTAAGACTTTCGCGTATCATTTCCGATAACCACAATGGCGCAACACCAATTGCTACAATCGCTAAAATAAGCGTTACCATCGAAATTTTTTCCCACCAAGTGGCATCAGGAAGTTTTTCAAATTCTTTGTTGCGCACCGGTCCGAAAAGTAGAATACCCACCACTCGAAGAATATACACCGCCGTTACCACAATTGCTGAACAGGCTAAAATTGTACATACGCGGTGGAACATATCTTGATGTTGGAACGAACCGATGAAAATAGTCATTTCGGCAACAAAACCGCTCAAACCCGGTAAACCGAGCGATGCCAAACCGGCAATTACGTAAGCCACGGCAATAAATGGCATAATGCGCATCAAACCGCCCATTTCGTAAATATTACGTGTGTGCGTTCTGCCGTAAATCATACCGATAAGGGCAAAGAAAAGAGCTGTCATTAAACCGTGAGAAATCATTTGCAAAATTGCACCGTCCATTGCGGTTTTGTTCATCATAAGTAGGGCAAAAATTACCATACCGCAGTGGCTTACTGAAGAATAGGCATTGATATATTTCAAATCTTTTTGCGCAATTGCGCCAAATGCACCGTACACAATACTAATAGTTGTGAGGATTAAGAACAACCAACCCATTTGTTGCGCCGCATCGGGCAGCAGGTACATTGCCACACGGAAACAACCGTAACCGCCCAATTTCATAAGTACGCCGGCGTGCAACATTGATACTGCCGTAGGCGCCGAAGCATGACCGTCGGGCGACCATGTGTGGAATGGGAATAACGCGCCCAAAACACCGAAACCTACAAACAGGAACGGAAAGAAGAACATTTGCACATTGTGCGGAATTGAAACTTTTGCAATTTCCAAAATATTAAACGTTAAATCGCCACCGTCGGGAGCCGAATTGAAATACAAGCCCAATAAGCCCAAGATTAACAATGCCGAGCCGCCCATAAGCATAAGCGTGAGTTTCATTGCCGAATATTCTTTATTGCCGCTACCCCACAAACCTATAAGCAAATACATAGGAATTACCGCAAGTTCGTAGAACAGGAACATGGTAAATAAATCTATCGAAATAAAGAACCCGAATACGCCCGATGCCAATAAAATCAACGAAATAAAAAACTCACGGGGCAAATCTTCGGTTTTCCACGAAGAGAAAATTCCGGCAAACACCACAATTGATGTAAGCAAAATCATTGCTACGGCAATTCCGTCAACGCCTACAGCATAGTGAATGTTGAAACTCGGAAACCACAAATAGCTTTTTGTAAACAACATTTCCGATACAGCATCAATTTTGCGTGCCGCAAAATATTGAAACAATAAATTGAATGCCATTACCAATTGAACGCCCATACCCACAGCCGCAACCGTGCGTGTGCCTTTCAATCCTTTGGTACATAATATTCCAACAATGGTAAGTATTGGAACGACTACAAATAAACTTAATATATCCATATTTTAATAATTTAAAGTTGAAAATTATTACATAGCGATTAATAATGCTATCAAATAAATAATAATGCTTAAAACCGTAAGACCTGCAAAAAATAGACTACACCATTTTATAATTCTCACATCTTTTTCAAGTGAAAAATTTTTATTTAATTGTAATATTTGCGCTATTTCCGACAATGATAAATTAATTACCATTTCTTTATACTCATTTTTTAACTCATACAAATAAGTTGTTGAATTTTCATAAGTTACTGTAACTAAAAATTTATCATCAATAACCTCTTTATTATTACTTCGTCTATCAAATAATAAAGTTTTATTCGTATTATCACTAATTGCAAATAATTTTCTTGATATTTCAAGTGTTAGATTTTTTTCCATAATAATATGCTATAATTATTTCGTAACAAAATAAATGAAAACTAAGGCAAACGTTAACGCTCCCATAAGGAAGATTAAACCATATTTCTGAATTTGACCCGATTGTAAGCCTTTGATTGAGTTCGACACATAATTGGTAACGGTTGCAAAACTGTCCATTGTGGCATCAACCACGTGGCGGTCGAACCACGCAATAAAGCGGGCAACAATGTTGAACAGGATTTTTTTGGTTACAAACAAATATATTTCGTCAATGTAAAATTTATGGTAAATGGTGGTGTACACCCATTTAAGCGATTTTGTAACTTTGGTAGGAATTGGACTTTCTTTGTAATACAACAAGTAGGCAATACCCATGCCGATAAATGCAATCAACGTTACCGGAATTGCCACATTCCAGTGGAAATGCGCTTCAAACGCGGCACCGTCGGAAGTTACAAATTCGTTGAATGGAATATAACCTGCGAAAATTGCAAAAAACGCCAATATCATAAGCGGAATTGTCATAGTTTTTGGCGATTCGTGCGGAGTGTGATGATATTTTGTATCTTTTCCGAAGAATACGCTGAAAAATAATCTTGACATATAGAAAGCCGTTAAACCCGCAACCACAACGGCAATAATAAATACCGGCGTATTGTTTTGCGAAGCGGCAACTAAAATTTCGTCTTTTGAGAAAAATCCTGAAAGTCCCGGAAAACCGCAAATTGCCAACCATGCAATAGCGAATGTGATAAACGTTATAGGCATATATTTGCGCAAACCGCCCATATCAAGCATACTATTACTGTGAACAGCGTGAATAATTGAACCCGCGCCCAAGAACAACAAGGCTTTGAACATAGCGTGCGTTGTCAAGTGGAACATCGACGCTGTGAAACCTAAGCCTTCTGTACCGCCATATTGCGAAACACCCAGCGCCAACATCATATACCCAATTTGCGACATGGTCGAAAATGCCAAGACTCGTTTTATATCGTACTGCGTACAGGCAATAATTGCCGCAAAAAGCGCGGAAATTGCACCGACCCACATAACGACCGTCAAGGCATCGGGAGCGGCAATTGCATACACAGGGAATAATCGGGCAACCAAGAATACACCGGCAACAACCATTGTAGCAGCGTGAATTAAGGCAGAAACAGGCGTTGGACCTTCCATTGCATCGGGTAACCATATATGAAGCGGGAACATTGCCGATTTTCCGGCACCACCCATAAATATTAAAATCAACGCCCAACTTACAACCGATAATCCCAAGAATGAAATCCCGCTCATAGTTGCGATTGCAGGCGATTCAAGAGTACCAATTGCAGAAGTTTGTGTCAATTCCACAAAATCGAACGTACCGGTGTACCACGAAAGCAATAAAATACCAATCAAAAAGCCCAAGTCGGCGAAACGGGTAACGATAAACGCTTTTTTCGATGCCGCCACCGCCGATGGTTTTTCGTAATAATAACCAATCAACAAGAATGACGAAACACCCACAAGTTCCCAGAAAATATACATTTGGAACAAGTTGGTAGCCACCACCAAACCTAACATTGAAAACGAGAACAACGAAAGGAATGAGAAAAATTTGTTAAAACCACGTTCGCCGTGCATATAACCGTTGCTATAAATGTGCACCATAAGCGAAACGGTTGTTACCACCAAAAGCATCATTACCGAAATTGGGTCGAGAATTACACCCAAATCAATGTGCAACGTGTCGGTAAATTTCAACCACGTAATGTTGAACGCTATAATTTTTTGATAAACGCCATCGACCATACCGTGCACAAAGAAATATTGATACGCAGTGTAGCACGAAAGCAAAAATGATGTGCCGATACTTGCCGTTCCAAGAACGCCTGCAAGTTTGTTTGGCATAGATTTATCGAGTAGCCCAATCGTTAAAAATGTAACTAAGGGCAGTAAAATAATCGCAAGTGTGTATGTAAAATCCATAATTCGTTATTTACCGGTTAATACTTCATTTCGTGTACATTTTCAACGTTAATTGTTTTGTAACGTCGATATACATTAATAATAATAGCAATTGCAACAGCGGCTTCGGCGGCGGCAATAGCAATAATAAATATTGCAAACATATATCCCTGCAATGCGTCCGGATATAAATATTTGTTAAACACGACAAAATTTATGCACACCGCATTCAAAATCAATTCCGATGCCATAAGGATTGTAATAAGATTTCGTCGTACCAAAAATCCGTACACCCCTATAAAAAACATAAGGGTTGTTACAATTAAAATGTGTTGTAATTCTATACCTTCTATCATAGTAATTATTATTTATTCTTTTTTGCAATCATAATAGCGGCAACCATTGCTGCCAAAAGTAAAATACTGATAACCTCAAACGGCAATACGTAACCGCCTTCGCCGTAGCTCAAAAATGCGCGACCGAATCCTTTCACGCTATCATCGTGTGCTACGGTTTCAGCAGCAAGTTGAAGTTTTGAAGCGAAATCGAATTGAAGAATGCTTGCGATACACAACGCCGCTCCTGCAATTGCCGCCAAGGCTGCCGGTACTGCTTTGCGAGGTTCTGCCAAATCAAATTTGTGTTCCATGTGGCTCGTTAAAAGTATCGAGAAAATAATCAAAACCACAATACCGCCTGCGTAAATCATTAATTGCACAGCGGCTAAGAAATTTACCTGCAACAAGAAATATAAACCTGCTGTGGCTATCAGCACAAACATTAAAGCGGTAGCGGCACGCAAAATTTTCCGGCTTGTAACGGTAAGCACCGAACAAACAAGAATAACTGCGGCTAAAATGTAAAACATTATTACGTTCATAGTGTTATTTTTTAATTTGCTATTGTAGAATTAGGTTTATTTAAAATGCGGTTTAAATCAGAACGGTTGTACACCGAATTTTCAAATTCTTGACCGAATGCCAACGATTTCGATGGACAGGTTTTTACACACAATCCGCAAAACGTGCACATTCCCATACGGTAAATATGTTTGTCGAGCGCTTTTTTCTTTTTCTCGTCCACCACGATTGTTTTTGAAATAACTTCAATCGAACCGTTGGGGCAGTTCATTTCACAAATACCGCAACCGGTGCAGGTGTGTTGGTTTTGCTCGTTGTGTATCATATACACATTGCCTTTAAACCGGTCGAACATTTTCAATGTATCACGATTTTCGGGATATTGTTGTGTTACTATTGCGCCCGGACTGAAAAAATATTTCACGGTAACCGACATTCCCGTTAGCAGGGATTTCATACCGCCAAGCACGTCTTTTATATATTCAACTATTGCGTTCATACAGTTTTTTGTGTTAAAATTATAAGTGCCAGCCAAGTAGCACGCACGTTGCCATAAGAATTAAGTTTACTAAGTTGATTGGTAATAAATATTTCCACTCAAGTTTCAATAATTGGTCGATTCGCAAACGGGGGAATGTCCATTTAAACCACATCATTACGAGTATAAGTACAAAGGCTTTTAAGAAAAACCATACCACAGGAGGGCAATACGCCATAATGGTGTTAAATGTTTCTAATCCCGGAATTTGGAATGGTTGCCAACCGCCAAGGAATACCGTAGTTCCAATAGCCGCAATCACAAACATATTCATATATTCCGACAAATAGAACAGCGCAAATTTAATACCCGAATATTCGGTGTGGAAACCTGCCGTAAGCTCCGATTCAGCCTCAGCCAAGTCGAAAGGACCACGGTTTGTTTCGGCTGTGCCGGCTATCATAAATATAATAAATGCAATTATGGCAGGAATGTGTCCTTGAAAAATAAACCACAAATTGCTTTGAGCGGCTACCACTTCCGAAAATTGCATTGTGCCCGCCAATACTATAATTGTCATAAGCGACAAGCCTGCCGAAAGTTCGTAACTCACAATTTGCGCACCACTACGCATTGCGCCAATAAGCGAATATTTATTATTACTCGACCAGCCGGCAAGCAAAATACCCAACACGCCCAACGACGAAACTGCCGTAACGTACAATATACCTATGTCGAAATCTAACATTTGTAAACCTCTATCAAACGGAATTGCTCCAATCGAAAGGAAAGTTGCCGTGATTACAATATATGGCGCAAGGTTAAACAAAACCTTGTCGGATTTGTGAATGGGTATCAACTCTTTCATCAAAAGTTTCACAAAGTCGGCTATGGTTTGTACAATTCCATAAGGACCAACTCTATTAGGACCAACTCGGTTTTGAATAATAGCACACACTTTTCGTTCTAAATACACGGCAAACAAACCAAATATGGCAAAGAACAAAAGATAGGCAATACCTGCAATGGCAAACTCAATGGTGGTTGTCAATAAACCTTCGCCGAGCGACGAAACGAGCCCCTCGTGAATGCTATCTATTAATTTTGTAGAATGTAACATACTGTATTGTATTTTAACGGTCTATATCAGGAATTACTAAGTCGAGCGACCCCATAATTGCAATAAGGTCGGCAATTTTCTGACCACGTGTCATGTGGTCTAAGACTGAAAGGTTGGCAAAATTCGGCGAACGGAATTTAATCCGGTACGGATTTTTTTCGCCTTTACTTTCCACAAATACACCAAATTCGCCGCGGCTCGCCTCTACTCGTTGGTAGTATTGACCTTCGGGCAATTTAATGATTGGTTTCATTTTGGTTTGGAACTCGCCATCGGGAATATTGTCAATCAATTGTTCGATGATTGAAATTGATTGCCACAATTCGTCAATGCGGTTCAAATATCTTCCGTAAGAATCGCAGTCGGTACGAATAATTTCGTCGAATTTCACTTTATCGTAAGCGCTGTACGGCTCTAATTTACGCACGTCGCACGAAAATCCAGAACCTCGTCCCGACGGACCGGTAACGCCAAATGAAATTGCATCTTCTTTACTCAACATTCCCACGCCAATTGCACGGTTTTTGAATATCACATTGCCCGAAAGCAGTTTATCGTATTCCGGCAATTTCTTTTTCAAATGCACCAAACATTCTTTTACCCGTTTTTGGAAATTCGGGTGTATATCGTACATCAAACCACCCGGGCAGTTATAGCTTTGAATTAAACGTCCGCCGGTAGTTTCTTCAAAAATATCAAGAATATATTCCCTGTCGCGCAAACCGTAGAAAAACGTTGTGAGTGCGCCCAAGTCCATGCCAAACGCCGCCCACCACAGTAAATGCGAGCCAATACGCGAAAGTTCCGACATAATGGTGCGAATATATTTCACACGGTCGCTCACCTCCACGCCAAGCGCTTTTTCTACCAACAAACACACCGCCTCATTGTTTTGATGCGCCGAAAGGTAATCCAAACGGTCGGTAAGGTGTACAATTTGTGGGTAAGTATTGCGTTCGCACATTTTTTCAATACCACGATGTATGTAGCCGCAGTATGGTTTAAGGTCTTTTACAACCTCGCCTCGAAGATTTACCAACAAACGAAGCACCCCGTGTGTTGAAGGGTGCTGAGGACCCAAATTGAGGAAATAATCTTCTTCTTTATCTATATTTGCTATTTCTTCTGCCATATTTGTGGGTAAAAGTATAAATATTATTTTAACAAATCAATTATAAATTAAATTCTTACTGTATTTTCAATCCTGCGCCTAATTCTACTTTAAAACCACCGGGGATTTTAGTTGTTTCTTCTGCTTCAAGTATTAATGTAGCTCCTTGTTTCACTTCTACGCCGTTTTGAACGTTAATGCTGCCACAATTATTTGTAACAGTTTTATTGGTGGTTACGTTTTGAGTAACATATACAACAGAATTTGGACAAGCATCTATACCATTCAAAATAGTTGTTGTTGTTGTATGAGGGGCTAGCCAATTGCTTAAACGAGTCTTATCTGTTCCTCCTCCTATCCACGAAATATGGAATTTACCATAATTTCCAATATCTCCTGCCGGATTGTTACAATCCGGATTTGGACAACCACCATATCCTTGCAATTGTCCAATAATATGACCATTATTATTAAGTAAAGCTGAACCGGATGAAACAGTTTCTGTAACTGAAAAACCATTTGCAGTTCGAGACCAATTAATTTTCCAGTAGTTTGTATTGTTAAGGGGAGAAGTGAGACAATCTGAATTTGTTGGAGTAATAGTATATGTTGCTATTTTCTTTACATCTCCTTTGGGGTGATGAATACACACTCCACCCGTTCCGGGGTTTCCGGTTCTATCCCAACCTAAATAATAAGGGACAAAAGACGGCGTATAATTAATAAGAAGCTTAGGGTCTTCAGTCAATTTTAACAATGCAAAATCACTTGCAGAATTATTTGCTATTACTGTTGCTCCCGAAGTAGAAAATGCCAACGGTTCTGCCGGTGTAAAATAGTCGTAATTGCAATCACCGGAATTAGGAGGAAGTTCATAATTCCAATAAAATATACAGCTATCTAAATTAGGTTTTGTTTCTGCATTAAAGTTTCCTAAACAATGGTGTGCCGTTAAAAAATAAGGCTTAAAATCATTATTTGTATTGTTAATTAATGAACCTGTACAGGTTCTACACCCATACACTATCATTAACGCAACAGCACGTCTTTCTTTTCGCCAATTATTTCCTTCGGAACAATTTATATTAACCTGACAAGAACCGGATTGTTTAAATCCAAAGTAAGAACTCGGGTCGTTCCCGGGAACATTTCCGTATCCGTATTCATATCCGTATTCCGGCAAAATATACCTGTAACCGTGAACAATTCCCGATATGGAAATAATGCCAACTTCTTTTACATCATTTGGCACATAGTATTCCAAAGTAATTTGCCCGCCATATACCAAACCGGTAGCAAAACCTCGCATATCACTCCTACTACCTTTATTATTTTGCGAAGTAAAAGCCCCTATGCTATGCTTGCGGTTGTTACTGTAAATAAAAAACTTTGCACCTTCAGGCAACCAAAATGTATCGTACAGTAAATTAATAGATAAAGCATCGGGGCACACAATGGTAAGTTGGCACAGTTTATCGCCATTTTCTAAAGTATGCCAATAACCGGCATCGAGTAAATTTAAATTTACGGAATGAACAAAACCAAAGCGTGGCGGAAGTCCAAGTTCTTCTTCTTTTTTATCTTCTGCTTGCAGTTTAGCTATATCAATAGCAGGCATAACAATCTCCGTTTTTTGTTCTCTGCTAAAATTATGCTTAAAACCAATAGGAGCTTCCCGAGTGCTAATTTGGGCGTTTACTTGTGAGCAAAAGACAAATAAGCCCAAAAATATTTTTACATGTAAACTTGTAATTCTCATTTTATCCTCCTATTTTTTTATATTTCAAATAATTTTTGCTGTCATCATGATACAAATGTAGAGTTCTTGGATATGTATCTTTGACTGTAAAAAATAAAAAAGGTCTCTCTATAATTTGACGATACATATGACCATCGCCCCAGTCACCTGCTTCAGTTATAACACGAAGAGAAATGTGGAAGGTGTTTGTTTGATAATCAAATTCATAATTACCCACTATTATGTTAGTAGTTATTCGCCCTCCACAAGTACTATCCGTATAAAACTCTATCGTATAACACACCTCACAATCCTTAGGCTCAAGTTCTTTTAAGTAGCCGGTTTGTTCATCAACAATGCCTATCAATTTCCATTTAGTTCCTTGCAAGTTATTGATTTCTGTTGTATCTTCGGGGATATTCACTGGTGGTTGTGGTTTGGGGTCGTTGCAAGCGAGCACACAGCCTGCAATAATTCCCAATAATGCTGTAATTTTTAATATATTCGTTTTCATTGTAACTCCCTATTTTTTTATTACATACTTTAAATTTTCATACTCATACTTTAGCCTTGACCTTATAGTACACCCACCTTCTACTCCTTCTGGCCAATAGTTAATCTCTTCAATTAGTAATTTGCCGTCATATTTTCGTTCGAATAATGTACACCCACCATCCACACTGGTTTGTGTTAGATTCCCCCATATATCGTAAAAATGCTGATATGTAGTGGAAAGGTTTCCATTTTTATCGTAATACAAATCTTTTTCAGGAGATTTATTTGTTCCGTTATAAACCTTCTCTTCGTATTCAAGTAAATCCCCATTTATATTATAGTACTCTATTTTTATTTTTCTACCGCTATCATCATATACATGTTTGGTAGATTTATAACCATCAATTTCTTCGAGTATTAACCTGTTTTGGTTATCGTAGGTGTATTTGAGTTCAGTTACTATTCCGATAATAGCAGCATTATACATACACTTTCTGACCAAATTACCTCTTTTATCGTACTCATAAGTCGTTGAATAATCAAATGAATAATTGTCAGAACCATATTCTATAGAAAAAGTTTCTTCTTTTACAAGTAAGTCTCCCTCATAAGAGTAATTAGTGTACCTATTCAGATAGAAATTTTCGGCAGACTTATAAAATATTTTTTCTTTTGTTTTTTTATTCTTTGAATATTCGTATTCTATGTAGAAATGCAATTGCTTGTCTAAATAATACATTTCTTTAATCATATTTCCATACTTGTCGTATATATATTCGTATGAAGTATTATACTCCGTAGATGTAGAACGGGGATATATGAATTTTCTTACTAATTTATAGTCCTCTTTTTCTTCCTGCTTATCGCAACCGGTGCCAGTAAACAAAATAACTATAAATAAGCTAAAAAATATTTTTAACATATTCGCTCTCATAATTTTTTTCCTTATTTCGTCAAAATCATCTGTTTAGTTTCACTCGCAGCACCATCGGCAAGCAATACATAACTATAAACACCTGCCGAAAGTGCGCCTGCTTCTATTTCAATAGAAACATTTCCACGTTCTACAATAGCTATACATTGTACTTGTACGCCTTGCATATTGTACACGCATAATTGTACTTTTTGAATGTTTTGTGGCACATAGCATTTTACCGTTGTGCGTTCGTTAAATGGGTTTGGCGCATTTTGGTAGAGTCTTAAACCTTCTATTGCAGCATTATCAAAAAGATACATATTTTGTGTTGCTTCGCTTGTGCCTATTTCTGCTGATTTAAGTGAAGTTCCTGCAAGAGCTCTTTTTAGAATTTCTATTTCTCGTTGTTGGACTTCATTTGTTTTTTGTTGCTCTTGTATTTGTACTTGTTGGTCTTTCAATGCTTCTACAATTATAGGAATTAAACCTATGTAATTTACCGAATAGTAGCCTGTTGTAGAATCCATACTTACCAATTCGGGAAAAACTTCTTTTAATTCTTGGGCTAAATAGCCAAATTCGGTAATGTCTTCAATAATAGCTTGTTTATTTTCTGCTCTCAAAGCCATTGACAAAGAATCGGGTGCCTCAATAACAATTGCTGCTTTTTTGTACGATTTTCCTTGCAATTGATAGAGTTTATCTATTTCTTTTGTTAATGGTTTTATATCGCTTTTTAAGCGTTCATCAGATGTAATCCGAATAACAGAAGAATTATTAGAACCCAAAGCCCAAAGTTCTCCATTAATCCATACTTTACCACCGGTAAAATAACCTGCATATCGTTGGTTAACATCGCCGCCTGAAACAGATGAATAAATACCATATACTGCCGGATTGGCTTGAGTTGATTGTGCTGTTGCATGTACTCCATACGCCGCATTTGTTGTACTTTTATTTATACTAGTGGTATGTACGCCATATACATCGCCTCCGCTAGTCGTGTTGCCGGTACTAGTCGACATAATACCAAACGCTCTACCGCCACTCATATAGCCCGCATTGTTGTTGATAGTGTAGGACGAAAGTCCATATACACTGCCGGAAGTACCATTGTGTGTAGTTTCAGCGCGAACCCCATACATAGTGTTTGTTGCTGTATTTTTAACTATCATTCCATACGTCGTTTGATTGGTATTATTTGTATTATCGATATAAGCTCCAATCACAGGTTTGATTGCATTTGTTGCTGTATTTTGCAGGAATAATTTTGCATTAGTATTAGGTACTGTACCTATCGACATATTACCTGTCGTATTATTCACTTCCATTTGCGCAAAACCTATGCTTGCAACAAATAGTAAAGTTGTAAAAAAACTGATTTTTTTCATGATTTTAAGATTTTAAAGTGTTATTTTATTAAATCAACAATAAACTGCGGGTTACTATAATCCTTACGCAACGGGTGTCCCTCCCACTCTTCGTCCATAAGAATACGGCGCATATCGGGGTGATTGTTGAATGTAATTCCCAATAAATCATACACTTCACGCTCCTGCATTTCGGCTGTTCGCCAAATTTCGCTTACCGAATCCAAACGAGCATTTTCACGGTCGGCAGTTTTTGAAACTAAGGTAATTTTATGGCGCAAACCGGTTGATTCCAAGTGATATACAACGCCCAGTTCGGGATTGTAATCCACTCCTGTGAGGCTATATAAATAGTCGAACTGAGTGTCGGGCTGTTCTTTTAATTGTTTGCACACTGCAAATAGGCATTTTGCAGGAATTTCGGCAAGCACGTAATCTTGAGTGTCGGTGCAAACCGCATCGGCGCAGAGTTGCGCAATTCGTTGTTTTAATTCTTCGTTAGTCATACGCTCTCGGTTACATAAATTTTGTTTCGTGGTCGATTGGGTCTCTCATCGATTCTTTTTTGATTTTTTCGTGCAATTCCAACATTCCTTGGAAAAATGCTTCGGGACGCGGCGGACAGCCCGGAATATATACATCTACCGGAATTATTTGGTCGGCTCCGCGAATAACGCTGTATGAATTATAGTAAAACGGTCCGCCCGAAATTGCGCACGAACCCATTGCTACTACATATTTCGGCTCTGCCATTTGGTCGTACAATCGTTTTAAAACAGGCGCCATTTTTTGTGTAATTGTTCCGGCAATCACAATCACGTCTGCCTGACGAGGCGATGCTCGATATACTTCCATGCCAAATCGAGAAAAGTCGTGGCGCGGCGCACCAGCTGCCATCATTTCTATACCACAACAACTTGTGGCAAATGTGAGGGGCCACAGAGAATTTTTGCGTCCCCAATTTACTAAATCGTCTAATTTTGTAAGAACAAATCCGCCTTCGCCCGCTTTTGTGCGGTTAAGGTCTAATTTCAATTCTTCGAGTGAAGAATATTCTTTTTCTGCTACTCCCATTTTAATGCTTGTTTTTTCCACGCGTATAAAAGTCCTAAACCTAATATTATGCAGAATATTACTACTTCTGCAAAGGCTATCATTCCTAATCCGTCTTCCACCATTCCGCGCATTACTACTGCCCAAGGGAATAAAAATACTGCCTCCACGGCGAACACCAAGAATATAATGGCAAATAAATAATAGCCTACGTTGAACTGAATCCACGTTTTACCAATCGTAGGCACACCCGATTCGTAGGGTTCGGATTTTTGTTTGTTTTTTGTTTTATGCGGAACTATACTTGAAAATATGACGGCTAAACCTACTAAGGCAACGCCGAGTAAAAACATGAGAATTAAACCTTCGCTGTTCATCTTTTTGCGTTTTTGTGTAAAACTAATTTTGAGCGCAAAGGTAATTTTTTTTATTTAACGGCAAAGAAAAGAGCGGAAATATTTATAATAAAATGTTCGTTTATAGGTTTAGTTTTTTGTGGCAATTGAGAGGCTTGATACAGTGTTGTTTAAATACCCGAAAGGGATTATAAGTAATCAGTAAAATTTAATGATATGTTTTCTGGATTAACTTCGTTGAGCTCCGCTTCGCTCCGGTTGCTTCACTTCGTTCGCAATGACGCTCTTTCGAGGGTTAGCACAAATCAACAAAAGAGCGTCATTGCGAGGAACGAAGCAATCCATTTTTTAAAATATAACAATAATTATTTTTCATTACTTATTGTTGGAAATGTAGAAAAAAGTAAGTAAAAATTTGTTTTTAACAATTATTTATGTAATTTTGTAGTTGTATTCCAAATTTACATGAATAATCAATAACAATATGATAAACAGAAACATAGGAACGACAATAAAAGATGCGTGTCGTTATTTTTCGGTTATTACCGTTACCGGACCTCGTCAATCGGGCAAAACTACGCTTATTAAACAACTTTTTCCTGATTTTCAATATCACACGTTGGAAAATCCCGATACAAAATTGCTTGCTTTGAATGACCCATTGGGATTTTTACAATCGCACACTGCGGGCGTAATTCTCGATGAGGTACAAAATGCGCCTGAATTGTTTTCGTATATTCAAGGTTTGGTTGACGAAAACAGGGAGCGGAAATTCATTCTTTCGGGCAGTTCAAATTTTGCTTTGATGAAAAACATTTCACAATCGTTGGCGGGACGAACAGCTATTTTTGAGTTACTTCCCTTGTCGTTTGGTGAAATTGCATCATTGACACAGCACAAAACAATTGACGAAATTTTGTTTGACGGTTTTTACCCCGCAATTTATTCGGGCGAAAAAACGCCTCAACTTCTTTATCAAAACTATGTAAAAACCTATTTAGACCGCGATGTGCGCGATTTGTTGAATGTAAAAGATATGACACAATTTCACACGTTTATTCGCTTGTGCGCCGGCAGAATCGGCAGTTTGTTCAATGCTTCGGAGTTAGCAAATGAAGTGGGCATTTCGGTAAAAACTATCACTGCGTGGTTGTCGGTTTTGCAGGCATCGTATATTATTTATATGTTGCCGCCTTATTTTGAAAATATCAACAAACGTCTTACGAAACAACAAAAACTTTATTTTACCGACACCGGTCTTGCCTGTTATTTGCTTGATATTGAAAATGCTACACAATTGAATAGAGACAAAATGCGTGGACATTTATTTGAAAATTTTGTGGTAATGGATTTTCTGAAAAACCGTTACAACATGGGCAAAGAAAGCAATCTGTATTTTTACAGAGATAGCAATAAAAATGAAGTTGATTTGTTGCAACGCACCGGTAATAATTTTGAAATCACGGAAATAAAATCGTCAATGACGTATAGCCCCGATTTTGAAAAAGGTCTGAAATATTTTTCTAATATTTTCGAAAATCGTGTTACCAATAAACAAATTATTTATTGCGGCGAATTGGAAAAAACGAGCGGCGATATTAAATTGTTGAATTTTAGTCGTTTGTAGATAAAAAAAACGTCTAATTCCTCAAATCCTTGTTCCCTAAAAAATAATTTACAATTTACAATTTACAATTAATAATTATTTGTACTTTTGGGAACTTTTTAAAAAACAAAGTAATAACTAACACAATATTTATATGTCAAACAATTCGAATACATTATTTGAAGAGTTTGCGCCGGTAAGTGCCGAACAATGGAAGGAAAAAACCATTATCGACATCAAGGGTGCAGATTTCGACAAGCGAATGGTATGGAAAACGAACGATGGTTTTTCAGTTGAGCCGCTTTACCGATTGGAGGATTTAACTCCGCTTTCGTATTTGGGCGTTATGCCGGGGCAGTTTCCGTTTACGCGCGGAACGAAAAAAACGAACAACGAATGGTATATTCGTCAAGGAATAGAAGTGAAAAATGCCGCTGATGCAAATGCAAAAGCATTAGACGTTTTGCAAAAAGGCGTTTCGTCGCTTGCGTTTGAAATTGAAGATGCAAATGCTTGGACTTCTACCGAAATGAACGCTTTGCTCAAAAGCATTGAACTTGAAGCAATTGAAACCTGCTTTGTGGTTGGTTGCGGCAAACGTCATTTATTGAATTTATTCGTTGCCTACGTTGCAGAGAAAAAATTCGATGCATCGAAAATCCAAGGCTCAATCAATGCCGGTTATTTGAATAATTTTATTGTAAAAGGTAAATTTTGCTGCAATTCGCAAGAACAGTGCGAAAAACAGTTGCCCGAATTACTTGCTGCGGCGAAAACTTTGCCAAAATTCAAAGTGTTGGAAATTGATGCTCACACAGTTAGCAATGCCGGTTCAACCATTTCGCAAGAATTGGCGTGCGGGCTTGCAATGGGCGTTGAATATCTTTCGGCAGCCGATGCGCAGGGAATTAACGCCGGTGCGATTGCTCCGAAAATGAAATTTAATTTTGCCGTTTCGTCGAATTATTTTATGGAAATTGCAAAATTCCGTGCAGCAAAAATGTTGTGGGCAAAAATCGTAGAGGCTTACAAACCCGAATGTACCTGCGAAAAATGCGAATGCGAACCGCAACAAACTACCGGTTGCACCTGCTGTTCAACAAACGTTTGCACTTGTGCCGGAAAAATGAACATTCACGCCGTAACTTCGGTGTGGAACAAAACGTTGTACGACCCATACGTGAATATGTTGCGCACGCAAACCGAGGCTATGAGTGCCGTAATTGGCGGTGTAAATTCATTGACCGTGTTGCCGTTTGTAGGTTGCGAAACGCTTAATCCGCTTGCCGAGCCTGCACAGGAATTTAGCGAACGCATTGCCCGCAATCAGCAAAGTTTGTTGAAAGACGAATGTCATTTCGATAAAATTGTTGACCCTTCGGCGGGTTCATATTATATAGAAACATTGACCGATAAAATTGCCGACTCAGCGTGGGCTATTTTCTTGGAAATTCAAGATAAAGGCGGTTTTGTGGAGGCTTTCAAAGCAGGATTTGTGCAATCACTTGTAGAAAAATCGGCAGCTACGCGCAATAAAAACGTAGCCACTCGCCGTGAAAATTTACTTGGCGTAAACCAATTCCCGAATTTCAACGAAATGATTACCGAAGATGTGTGCGAATGTGCATTCAAAGCGGTAAACGAAAAATCAGCCGATGCAATTGCCGAGCCGTTACATATATATAGAGGTGCGCAAGCATTTGAATTGATGCGTTACAAAACCGACAAATTCGCCAAAGCAAACGGTCGCCCGAAAGTGTTTATGCTTACGATTGGAAACTTGACTTTCCGCAAAGCTCGTGCGCAATTTGCGTGCAATTTCTTTGCCTGTGCAGGTTTTGAAGTTATTGATAATAACGGATTTGCGTCAATCGAAGAAGGCGTGAAAACGGCAAAAGAAAGCGGTGCACAAATCGTTGTAATTTGCAGTTCCGACGATGAATATGCAGAAGTGGCGTTGCCAATTTTTGAACAGTTGCAAGACAAAATTGTAGTTGTAGCGGGTGCGCCTGCGTGCAGCGAAGATTTGATTGCCAAAGGTTTGAAAAACTTCATAAGCATAAAATCGAATGTGTTGGAAACATTGCAACAATATCAATCAATGTTAGGGTTTTAATTTAAAAAACGAAAAAGTATGAAACCGGATTTTAAATCAATACATATAAAAAGCTCCAAAGCAGGAACTTGCAACGTGCAAGAATGGGAGAAAAAACACAATATTTCTGCAAATTGGCTTACACCCGAACAAATTCCCGTGAAAGCCGTTTACACAAAAGAGGATTTAATGGGAATGGAGCACCTGAATTTTACTTCGGGTTTTGCGCCGAATCTTCGTGGTCCGTACACGGCAATGTACCCCTACCAGCCGTGGACAGTGCGTCAGTACGCAGGTTTTTCAACTGCCGAAGAATCGAATGCGTTTTACCGCCGCAATATTGCCTCGGGGCAAAAAGGTTTGTCGGTAGCGTTTGACTTGGCTACGCATCGCGGCTACGATTCCGACCACCCTCGTGTGGTTGGCGACGTGGGAAAAGCCGGTGTGGCAATCGATTCGATTATGGATATGCGAATTTTGTTCGACCAAATTCCGTTGAACAAAATGTCGGTTTCTATGACTATGAACGGTGCGGTGTTGCCGGTATTAGCGTTCTATATTTTAGCCGGTTTGGAACAAGGCGCAAAATTAGACGAACTTGCCGGAACAATTCAAAACGATATTTTGAAAGAATTTATGGTGCGTAATACCTACATTTACCCACCTGCATTTTCAATGCAAATTATTGCCGATATTTTTAAATATACTTCGGCAAATATGCCAAAATTCAACTCGATTTCAATTTCGGGCTATCACATGCAAGAAGCAGGAGCTACGAATGATATTGAAATGGCGTACACCCTTGCCGACGGTTTGGATTATTTGCGCACCGGTATCAACGCAGGTTTGGACATTGACGCTTTTGCGCCGCGCCTGTCGTTCTTCTGGGCAATTGGAATGAACCATTTTATGGAAATTGCAAAAATGCGTGCGGCTCGTATGATTTGGGCGAAATTGGTAAATCAATTTAACCCGAAAAACCCGAAATCGTTGGCATTGCGCACGCACTCGCAAACATCGGGTTGGTCGCTTACCGAGCAAGACCCATTCAACAACGTTGGTCGTACCTGCATAGAGGCTATGGCGGCGGCGTTGGGACACACACAATCGCTCCACACCAATGCGCTTGACGAGGCAATTGCGTTGCCAACCGATTTCTCGGCACGTATTGCACGTAACACGCAAATTTACATTCAACAAGAAACCGAAATTTGCCGTGCGATTGACCCTTGGGCAGGTTCTTATTATGTGGAAAAATTAACTCACGACCTTACTCACAGAGCGTGGGATTTGATACAGGAAGTTGAAAAACTTGGCGGTATGGCAAAAGCCATTGAAACCGGTATTCCAAAAATGCGTATTGAAGAAGCTGCGGCTCGTAAACAGGCACGTATTGATGCCGGACTTGACGCAATCATAGGCACAAACAAATACCGTTTGGAAAAAGAAGACCCAATTGAAATTCTTGCTATTGACAACACCGCAGTGCGTCAAGCGCAAATTGAGCGTTTGAACCAATTGCGAGCAAACCGTAACGAACAGGAATGTAAAGCATCGCTCGAAGCAATTACCAAATGCGTGGAAAGCGGCGAAGGCAATTTGCTTGAATTGGCAGTTGAAGCGGCTAAGAAAAACGCCTCATTGGGCGAAATTTCCGACGCTTGCGAAAAAGTAGTAGGACGATATAAAGCAGTAATTAGAAGTATTTCAGGAGTGTACGCATCAGAAGCTAAAAACGACGGCGATTTCCAACGAGCAACAGAGCTTTGCAAACAATTCGCCGCACGAGAAGGTCGCCAACCTCGTATAATGGTGGCGAAAATGGGACAAGACGGTCACGACCGCGGTGCAAAAGTAGTAGCAACAGGTTACGCCGACATCGGTTTTGACGTTGATATGGGTCCCTTATTCCAAACACCGGAAGAGGCTGCAAAACAAGCCGTTGAAAACGATGTGCACGTGCTGGGCGTTTCGTCGCTCGCTGCCGGACACAAAACGCTTGTACCGCAAGTAATTGCCGAACTCAAAAAACTTGGCAGAGAAGATATTATGGTAATTTGCGGTGGGGTAATTCCTGCGCAAGATTACGATTACTTGTACGAGGCAGGTGCGGTTGCAATTTTTGGTCCCGGTACTTCGGTGGCTAAGGCTGCTATTCAGATTTTGGAGATTTTGATTGATTAGACCCCTAAATCCCCTAAAGGGGACTTTTGCTCAGTGGAAGTACTGTTGCTCAGGTCTATTTCGTAGCTGAAAGCCCCCTTTAGGGGGTTGGGGGTAGTTGACAAGTTTAAAGCCGTAGGGGATTTTCCTTTACGGCTTTTTTTGTCTTGAACCACGATTTTAGTGCTTGTTGCGCAACTAAACGAACCAAAAAACAATCAAAAACATTTGTATAATTCACTGATATTTAGTACATTTACAGAAAAAAAGCAATACGATGCAAGGCAACAAACAATATCAAGAAAAATT
>Ga0209737_10000457_pt1 | contig 33772 bp, 32 predicted proteins | sample TergutCu122P3_FD_187284 | JGI IMG/M metagenome (GOLD analysis project Ga0209737, IMG submission 187284) | Cubitermes ugandensis P3 segment gut microbial communities from Kakamega Forest, Kenya - Cu122 P3 (SPAdes) (version 2) | ecosystem: Host-associated > Arthropoda: Insects > Digestive system...
ATTCAATGGTGGGTTATCTGTTATGTGAGTAACAACGGTTTTTTGGTTTTTTCGTTATACTCTCTTCTCATATATACAGGTTTGTGTCTTTTGCTTGCATACATATTCAGCATCATCAACCGGTACCTTATTGAAAAGTATGATATCCTGGCCGGTAAAATTACAAATAAGTAACCATATAGATATGACTTATTCACAGTTCGTTAAAAAAGTTAGTTTGCGATTATGGGCAATGATTGTTGAATACACCCACAATAGAAGTTTTTATCCATACCTGTATCGGAGTTATTGGCATTATAAATTTTCCAAAAGCAAGGAAAATACAAACACAACATGTTATTTTGCGGCACGTCCCAATCCGGGCGCCGGCATTGGACATCAGTTAGCCAACTGGATTGCAGGGTATTGGTTTGCAAAACAATTTAAGGTAAAGTTTGCCCATATTCCTTTTTCCACTCAAAAATGGGAACAATTTCTTGGTTTTGGAGAGGACGAGTTGAAAGTTAGTGATCTTATAAAAAGTGGATACAAATTGAGAACGCTTCCATTATTCGACGAATATAATCTACAGCAAACAACGTTGATTCATGCTATCATAAAATCTTATGCTGGAGAAAAAATAGTATTATTAGCCGAACTGGATCAAAACTATGAAGATCAGTTTGGGGTGAAGGACGACATCAAAAGAAAATTCAACCAGTCTTCGGCGCGCCTGAATGACAAGATAATTTACGATTCCTTACATTTTAATATTGCTGTTCATGTGCGAAGAATAGTGATTATTGATGGTAAGATAATTGATGAAGACGAGGCTGTTCAGACTATGCGCTGGTTGAGTAATGATTATTACGAAACCGTATTAAAGAGAGCGCTTGACCACATAACTGTTTCCAGGCCGATCAGCATTTACATTTTTTCCACAGGAAAACCCGAAGAGTTTGCCGAGTTTTCGAAATATGGCGATGTCAGGTTTTGTTCGGATATGGATGAATATACATCATTTCTGCATTTGATTCGGGCGGATTTACTGATTACAAGTAAAAGCTCTTTCTCATACAAACCTGCACTGATGAATGATGGAATTAGAATATCGCCCCGCAATTTTTGGCATGGTTACCCGGAAGATCCCAAATGGATACTGGCGGAAAATGACGGAATGTTTGAAGTGAACAAATTAAATCATATCTTATGAAAAAGGTAGCCGTAATAGGAGGTGGAGTTTCAGGATTGTCAATTGCTCATTGCCTGAAAGATCGATTTGATGTCAGAGTATATGAAGCGGCGTCGCAGCCCGGAGGCTTGATTAAATGCAGGCGCATCGATGGAAATCTGTATCACATGGTGGGTGGACACGTATTCAATTCAAAACGGAATGACGTGCTGGATTGGTTTTGGAATTTTTTTGACAGGGAAAAGGAATTTGTAAAAAGCAACAGAAATGCATGCATTTTTCTTGAAAAACCTGTAGGATACCCCGTTGAGAATCACATTTATGAAATGACAATTGATTCGCAGAAGAAAATCATCGACGACTTAATGATGATTGTAAAAAATGGACATCAGTATCCTGCCAATTTCGAAGATTTTTTGAAATGTAAATTTGGAAATACATTGTATGAGTTGTATTTTAAACCATATAACGAAAAAATTTGGAAACGCCGCCTTTCAGATATTCCGTTGAACTGGCTTGAAGGAAAATTACCCATGCCGACTGTCGAAGAAATCATTTTGAATAATTTTCGCAAAGAAAAAGAAACCGGAATGGTGCACAGTTCTTTTCATTACGCCAAAACAAACGGTTCGCAGTTTATTGCCGATCGTCTGGCGAAAGATTTGGATATAGTATACGGTACAGGAATAGAGAAGATAGGCAGGGGAAAAACAGATTGGACAGTTCATGAAGATCATTTTGATGTAATTATATATACCGGGAATGTTAGAAAAATACCGGATATGCTTGACTCCATCCCATTTTGCGCAGATCTGAAAAAAGAGATAAATAACCTGGAATACCACGGAACAACATCGGTGTTATGCAAAATTGATCAAAATCCGTACAGTTGGGTGTACTTGCCGGACAAAAGTCACTTGTCACACCGGATGATATGCACCGGTAACTTTGCCGGCAGTAATAATGCCGAAGGTGTAACAAGCGCAACTGTTGAATTTACCGGCTACATTCATTACGATGCAATTTTGGAAAATCTCGAAAAATTACCTTTTTCCCCAAAATATATTGCTCATCAATATACGCAGTATACCTATCCAGTTCAAACTGAAAATACCAGAACCATCATTCAAAAATTAAAGGATCAACTTGAGAAACAGGAAGTATATCTGTTGGGAAGATTTGCCGAATGGGAATACTACAACATGGATGCTGCCATGGGAGCGGCCATTGATTTAAGCAAAAGGATAAATCATAAATATGATCAATAATCATGAAAAAAATATACATAGCAGGATGTGGAGGAATGCTTGGAGAAGCATTCTATCTCAAATTTAAAGATTCTTACATATTGAAATGTACCGATAAAGATGTTAATGTTGAATGGTTAAGTTTTCTGGATTTTAGGGATTTAGGAGAATATAGAAAACAAGTGTATGATTTTGCTCCTGATTATTTATTTCATCTTGGCGCTTATACAGACCTGGAGTTTTGTGAGCAAAATGCAGAAGATACTTGCGCCACCAACACAATGTCTGTGGAAAATGCTGTTTATATTGCCAATGACCTAGATATTCCATTGTTGTATATTTCAACCGCAGGAATATTTGGTGGCGAGAAAGAATTATATGACGACTGGGACAGTCCAAATCCATTAGGTGTTTATGCTCGCTCAAAATACATGGGAGAACGATTCGTTGCAGAAAACGCCAAGCGTTTTATTATATGTAGAGCAGGTTGGATGATGGGAGGCGGACCTTCAAAAGACAAAAAGTTTATACAAAAACTAATGAAACAACTCAAAGATGGAAAAAAGGAGCTATTCATTGTAAATGATAAAGATGGAACGCCAACATATACACATGATTTTGCCTTGAATGTAAAGGCATTATTGGAAAAAGAATATTGGGGACTTTATAATATGGTTTGTGGCGGACAAACCAGCAGGCACGAAGTCGCTTTAGAGTTGTTAAAAATCTTGAATTTGGAAAACGAAGTAAAAATAAACCCTGTATCTTCGGATTACTTTAAAGATGTGTATTTTGCAGAAAGACCTCTTTCCGAAAGGCTTGTAAATAGAAAACTCAATATTAGAAATATAAATTTGATGAGAGACTGGCGTGTTGCATTAAAAGAATATGTGGAAAATTACTACAAGGGCTACCTCAAATAATTGCAATAAAATATCTAATAAAGAACCAAATATATTATAAATGAGAATTTTGTTGACCTTTGATGATAATTATGCTCCACACGCTGCTGTAACAGTAGAGTCTATTCTTCGAAACACATCCATAAAGCCGGATTTTGCGATCATGTATTTTGAAGAAAAATTGACTCAAGCAACAAGAGAAATTTTATTATTACATTTTGAAAATCGAGTAAACAGTATAAAATTTTATCCGGTTGGAGACCAGATCAAGAATTATTTATCACAAGTGGATATTCCGGACTATTTAAGTCATGATACATTTTTGAGATTATTTTCTGCAAACATTCTAAAAGATGATGATGTGATTCTTTATCTTGATGTTGATATTATCGTGTACGGGGATATCGAGTGTCTTATGAATTCGGCTGACCTCAATTATGTAATCAATGCAGTAGCCGAACACTATCCATCTCCTCGAATTAAAGAACTGGAATCAAAGGCATTCAAAACAGAAAAGGAGCGAATCTCTTTGAATCAGGAAGTTGTTCTGATGAACAGAAAGAAATTGATTGACATGTTACCTGACACTCCATATTTTAATGGAGGAGTAATGATCATTAATTTGAAAAAATGGCGGGAAGAGCAAATATTAGACCGCTGTTTGCAATTTTTTTCAACACATAAAGTGCTGCCATGTGCAGATCAGGATGTGTTAAATGGTATATTTAACGGTAACTTTGGCAAACTCCCGCTTTGTTGGAATATACATCCGTATATCAAAACATTGAATGAATATACGTGTAGATATACAAAAGAGGAGTTGAAAGAAGCGGTAGAATATCCCAAAATCATCCATTTTACAGATTACAAGGCATGGAATTATTTATATGAAAACAAATTCGAAAAGGAATTATATTGGAAATATCGGGCGGCAACCCCATGGCCCCAACGTAAAGAGCAAGGGAAAAATTTAAAAAACATCTTTTTTGTCAATCTTTACCGTCCAATGCGTAAATTGATAAAGTCTTTACTTGGCGAAAAAATATTGCGCAAGATCAATCAAATAAAATAAAAATCATTTTAAACCCTATATTCGCATGAATGATAAGAAAATGACGAAGTTAGAAAGAAAAAAACAATTAAAGTTTTTTTTAGAGGAAGATAGAAAAGTAAATTCAGATTACTATTGTTCTGGTTTACAATCTCTAAATCCATATATGACTGAATATGTGATATGGAAGTTCCAGAAAACATTAAGGATGTGTGAGTATCTGTTTGCTATCAAAAGTAAATCACCCTTTTTTAAGTTAAGAAAATTGTGGTATGCCTATCAGTTCAAGAAATTATCGATAAGGCTCGGATATACAATTTGGCTATACACCTTTGGCCCCGGATTGCGAATAGTACATAGAGGAACCATTATGGCTGGCGGCAAGGTAGGAGCAAATTGCATTATCAATGCAGGAGTTGTTATCGGTAGTGAAGCAGGTTTTTCTAATAAAGTGCCAACTATTGGAAATAACGTTTATATTGGTGTGGGTGCAAAAATCATTGGAGATATTTATATTGCCGACGGATGCGCTATTGGAGCTAATGCAGTGGTTAACAAATCTTTTTATGAGCCCAATACCATTATTGCAGGGGTTCCGGCAAAAGCCATTGGGATTGTTAAAAGGAATCTACACATAGCAATGGATACTTTATGAATTTTTTTCAATTTTCTCTCAAATCCCTTAGATTTGTTTATCGAAAAGTATTCGGAACAAATCAACCGCCTCCTATTCAAAAGATATCTGATCTTCAAACAGCCAACGATATGTTATATCAGCATCTGATGTTGGATAAGCCTTGTATGGTTGCAAGGTTTGGATCAACGGAGATGATGGCATTGGTGAATTATTTAGGTGTACATAAAACGAAGAAAAAAAACATCTTCAAATATATACAGGGAAAGGAGAATGATTGGTGGTGGAATGAAAAGTGTCTTTTACAGATGCGCGACTGGAGCGGTTTTTTCCCTCCAACTGTTGAAATAATCGAACGATTTTGTGAAATGATGATCAATGATATTCCCATGGTTGACATTCTGGGATCGTGGCTTGTCGATGAAAGGTATTTTCAGGAAGAACTTAAAAACGCCACTTTTATAGATGGGATGTTTCTGGAGCCTTTCTGGTCTAACAGGCCATGGACAAAAGCGCTGAAAGGGAAAAAAATTCTTGTGATACACCCGTTCGCACAATCAATTAGGTTACAATACGAAAAAAGAGAACTACTCTTTGAAAACAGGGATATACTGCCGGAATTTGAACTACAAACAGTCAAAGCGGTACAAAGTATAGGCGGTGTAAACAATGATTTTGCCGACTGGTTCGAAGCACTGGAATACATGAAAGCCGAAACAGACAAAACCGACTACGACATCTGTTTAATAGGATGTGGCGCCTACGGATTTCCTTTAGCCGCCCATGTAAAACGTACGGGAAAAAAATCCGTACATTTGGGAGGAAGTTTGCAGTTACTGTTTGGCATCAGAGGCGCTCGTTGGGAAAATCCTGACTATGCTCCCGGTTATAATTATGTTGCTTTAATGAACAAGCATTGGGTAAGGCCGGGTGAAGAAGAGAAGCCTAAAAACGCTGAGCAGGTGGAAGGAGCTTGTTACTGGTAAAGATATTTATACATTATAAGAAAAAAATGAGCACATTAGAAAATGAAAACGACAATTATTATCAGGCTGATGATTTTGTAATAGTTCCCAAATTAGATGCCCATCTGCATTACGATGTTCATGATGATGCTATTTTGAAATATGCTGCTACTATCAATATGAAACTTTTATCCATTAATGTGGATATCGGTTTTCCCATCAATAAACAATTGAACATTTCGAGATTGTTGAAAAAAAAGCATCCCGATTTGTTCAATTTCCTCGGCACTTTCGATCCTTCAAAGTTTACCAATAATAATTTCACCGGCAAAACGATCGAGCAAATCAAAAAATGCATGGATGCCGGCGCTAAAGGTATTAAAATATGGAAGAATATTGGGATGGTGTTAAAGGATAATAATGGGAAGTATGTGATGGCGGATGATCCGGCATTTGAATCGTTGTTCGAATATCTTCAAAAAGAAGGAATTACTCTACTGGCACATTTGGGAGACCCCCGCAATTGCTGGTTGCCTTTTGATCAAATGACCATGGATAGCGATACACGTTATTTTCAAATGTGTCCACAATACCACATGTATCAGCATCCTGAAGCCCCCACTTATGAGCAACAAATTGATGTGCGCGATCGATTGCTGGAACAATATCCTCAACTGAATTTTGTTGGTGCGCATTTGGGTAGCCTCGAATGGAACATTGATGAAATAGCCGATCGCTTTGAACAATACCCTCAGTTTTCAATCGACATTTCGGGACGTATGGGGCATTTGCACTTACAAACCCTGCAAAACCGTGAAAAAGTACGTTGTTTTTTTATGCGGTATCAGGACAGAATCATGTACGGTTCGGATTGTTTTTTTTCGATATGGGGTCTCAGGACGAAGCTATCATACTACTTGGCGCATGGGCGATTTATAAAAAACTTTTGTCATAGCCTGCACCAGAAATGGGAAAAAGACTGGCTTTTTCTTGCTACCAATACAATGGTCGAAATCGAAAAAATTAACCAGCCTGATGCTCCTGATACTATGGAAGGATTACAATTGCCCAAACATGTGATGGATAAAATATTTTGCAAAAACGCTTGTAGAATTTATCATTTGTAATTTAAAAAAACGCTCATATTCCCAACTCACTTTAATTACATGCGACGAATAAATCGAACAGACTATATGCCAATAATGATAATGCTTCAAACGTGTCTGGCTATTGCAGTTTGTAGTTATCGAGCTTTCGCTATTGGCTCATTCTATATTTGGAGTATTTCGTTTTTATCCATTGCATGTATATTGCTGTATAAGTTCTTTTATTTTGTTCCAAGTAATAAAAGAGATTATCGCATTGTTGGATTTTATTTTTTTTGGTTGCTTTTATCAATCATTCGTGGATACTTTATGGCAGAAAATTATTGGGAATACAAACAATTAATAGATGGTTCTTTAATGTTGTCCGTTCCACTTTTTATTTATGTATTTGCTATACCTGAAATTCTGCAAAAAACATTGCGTTTGTGGGTCAAAGTATCTTTGCCTATTTTACTTGCAACTTTTTACTTAAATGAGATTGGTACATTTCATTATTGTTTGGGACCGGCATTTTTGCTTTTTTGCTTTTATCCCATTGCGCCCAAAAAATGGATGATCGTCTTTTTAGCATTAATTGTGCTTATGATTGTTACCGATTTAGGTGCACGAAGTCAAGTAATTAAATCAACTGTCACATTGATGATTGGTGTGGCTTATTTATGCTCAAATTTTCTTAAACCTTTGATGCTAAAAATGATTCATTGGATCTGTTACATAACGCCAATTATTTTGTTATATTTAGGGATCAGTGGTATTTATAATCCTCTTGAGTCAATGTCGGATAGCTATAAAGGAAAATACACTCAAGTCTATTCAGACGATGATAGAGGAGATGAAGATCTTAGCGATGACACCCGTACACATATTTATGTAGAAGTGATTGAGTCGGCGGTTAAAAATAATTATATCTGGCTTGGCCGCACACCTGCTCGTGGCAACGATTCTTGGGTTATGGTAGATACATGGTCGTATATGGGAGTGTTACCTGCTACAGGGAAATACGAACGTCATTCTAATGAAGTCTGTCACCCCAATGTGTTTACATGGCTGGGCTTAATCGGCTTGATCCTGTATGGGTTGATGTATTTAAAAAGTTCATACCTGTCCGTATATAAATCAAACAATATATGGATGAAATTACTGGGCTTACACACTGCTTTCAGGTGGACATTCGGATGGTTAGAAGACATGACCAATTTCGATATTCCAAATATTACGTTATGGATGATGATTGCGATGGGTTTTTCAGAAAGATTCAGGCAAATGAATAACCAGCAATTTACTGAATGGGTACAAAAAATATTTGCAAAATGAAAATACTTTTATTCAATGCTGAAACAACGCTATACAACAGTAAGGCTGTAATCGCATATAATAACAGCGGTTTGTTCGACACGTTACATGACACTTTATTGGAAGACGTTTTTTCAATTGAATTAGGGATTGCCTTTTTTCATTCGGAAAAATCTGGAAAGGAAAAACGGGGAAAAGTAACCTATTACCCCGTATTTCAAAAAAACAAATCTTCGTTTCAAAAGATGTTGTATTATTGGAATGGATATAAAAAGGAGACTTCAAAAAGTCTCTTATCTGATATGTTCGATATCATCAAAGATTTTAAACCGGATGTAATACAAATATTTGGGATTGAATCACCTTTCGCCTGTATTCTGGGACATACAGACAAACCCGTAATTGTACATTTGCAGGGATTTCTGAACCCTTATTGTAATGCGTTTTATCCACAAGGGATGAATCAGTTGACATTTTTGTTGAAAAAATTTTCGATCCATGAATGGATATTTCGTAATGGATATAATTTTGCTGCAGAGCATATGAATTTTCGCAGTAAATCAGAACGTGATTATTTTCGCAACATGAAATATGCTTTAGGACGCACCGATTGGGATCGTCAAATAGCCCAACTGTTGTCTCCGCAAGCACAGTACTTTTTTGGCGGAGAGATGTTGCGTAGCGTGTTTACTCAATCTCGACCATGGATGATGATTTCGTTAGATAAATTTGTATTGACATCAACTATATCAGAAACAATTTATAAGGGGTTAGATGTAGTTTTGAAAACTGCAAAACTGCTTTGTGAGTTTACTGATTGGAATTTTGAGTGGCGGATCATTGGCGTTTCACCTGGCAGCCGGTTTGTGAAATTCTTTGAAAACCATTGCCAGATTAAAAGTAGCGAGGTAAATGTTAGATATGAAAGTGTATGCAATGCCGAACAGATATGCAGCCTGTTGTTGGAATCGCACGTTTATATTCACCCATCCTATATCGACAATTCGCCCAACTCGCTATGTGAAGCGCAATTACTCGGTTTGCCTGTTATTGCCACTTACGTCGGAGGAATACCCTCGCTGGTTGAACACCATGAAACCGGATTGCTTGTCCCTTCAAATGCACCCTACGAATTGAGTTACTGGTTGAGGTATTTGTACCAACATCCTGAAACGATGGTTCAATTGGGTCATGCTGCCCGAAAAACGGCATTAATCCGTCATTCGAAAGAAAAAATTGTTTCGGATTTATTGAATGTATATCATCAAATAGTGAACCATTAAGCAATATTTTTTAATTATTCAAAAAAATTGTGTAAATTTGCAATTTCAAGGATAAAAACTCCTTGATTATTTTTGATTGGGTTAAAAAACATTTGAAAAATGAAAGTACTTTTTTTTAATGATGTATCGAAGCAATACAATAGCAAAGCTGTAATCCCGTACAATAGCAGCGGTATGTTTGACACATTACATGACGCTTTAATGGATGACGATTTATCAATTGAGTTAGGGGTTGCCTTTTTTCATTCGGAAAAATCAGGAAGGGAAGAATGTGGAAAAACAACTTATTATCCCATCTATCGAAAAAAAAGAACATCGCTTCAAAAAATGTTCTATTATTGGTATAACTACAAACAGGAATCTCATAATGGTCTCCGGTCAGACATGCTTGATATCGTCAATGATTTCAAACCGGATGTGATACAAATATTCGGAATAGAATCACAATTTTCCTGCATTCTGGGATATACTGATATTCCGGTAATTGTTCACTTACAGGGATTTCTTAATCCTACACATAATGCTTTTTATCCACAAGGGATGAATCGATACACCTTTCTTTTGAAGAAGTATTCGTACAATGAATGGTTATTTCGCAATGGATATAATTTTGCTGCTGAACACATGAGTGTTCGCTGCATAAAAGAGCGGGATTATTTCAGAAATTTGCAATTTTCTTTAGGACGTACCGAATGGGATTATCAGATTGCTCAATTGTTGTCGCCTCAAACGAAATATTTTCATGTCGATGAGTTGTTACGCGAAGAGTTTATGCGATCCAGACCATGGAGCATGCCTGCATTAGAAAAATTTGTACTGGTAACGAATATATCGGAAACAATTTATAAAGGGTTGGATTTGATTTTAAAAACTGCGAAATTTCTTCGGGAACTAACCGGTATTAATTTTGAATGGCGGATCATTGGCGTTCAAGCCAACAGCCGGTTCGTGGAATTTTTTGAAAAAAATTTTCAAATCAAAAGCAGCGAGGTAAATGTTAGATATGAAGGTGTATGCAATGCCGAACAGATATGCAGCCTGTTGTTGGAATCGCACGTTTATATACACCCATCCTATATCGACAATTCGCCCAATTCGCTATGTGAAGCGCAATTGCTCGGTTTGCCTGTTATTGCTACTTACGTCGGAGGAATACCCTCGTTGGTGGCACACCGTGAAACCGGAATGCTTGTCCCTTCGAATGCACCCTACGAATTGTGTTACTGGTTGAAGTATTTGTACCAGCATCCTGAAACGATGGTTCAATTGGGTCATGCTGCCCGAAAAATGGCATTAATCCGTCATTCAAAAGAAAAAATAGTTTCAGATTTAATAAATGTATACCATCAAATGGTGAATAAAGCCATAACACCGTGAAAGTGGTTCACATATTGGATGAATTAAAATTTTCAGGCGCCGAAGTGATGTATGTGGCGGCCGCCCCGGTATTTCAGGGATTGGGCTGTGATCTGTCGGTGGTTGGCGCCGGTAGAAAATTAGGAGATTATGCGCCTTTTTTCAAAAAAAACGGTTATCAGGTTTTTCATAAACCTTTTCCAAAATTTCCCGTCAAAAGATGGGGATATTATATCAGGTTTATCAAATTTTTGAAAAAAAATCGTTTTGATATCATGCATATTCACGTCAACCTGTGGGGAATGGCTTTTTGTGCCTGGATGGCCGGTTGTCGTTCGATTTATACTTTTCACAGCGTTTTCTATTCCCGAAAAATAACCCGTTGGTACTATCGTTGGCAAAGATGGTCGGCAAAAAAAATATTCCGGTGCACCTTTCAAACAATTGGCGACTCGGTGTATGACCAGGAAAAAACGTATTGGCATAATGATTCAATAAAAATATACAACTGGTATGACAGCAATCGCTATTTCCCGGCACAGGAAGGCGAAAAAGAAACGATACGAACTGCATTGAATATTGGGAAAGATGCACTGGTAATAATATCTGTAGGCAGTTGCAGAGAGTTGAAACGCCATTCCGATATTATCAAAGCGGTATCCCTGGTTATCAAAAAATATACAAATACACTGTATTTGCACTTGGGAGAAGGGGAAATGTTAGACGAAGAGAAAAAATTAGTGGAATCATTTCAACTGTCTGACCATGTAAGGTTTTGCGGAAATCAGACTGATGTTCGAAAATATCTGATTGCTTCCGACATATATCTGATGACCAGCAGGGTTGAAGGTGTTTCCATCACAGCCATAGAAGTAATGGCGTGCAAAATACCAACTGTGTTTTATGATGTTCCCGGTTTAAGAGATTTTAACCATGAACAGGAGTGCAACTGTCTGGTTCCGGAAGATCCTGTACAATTGGCAGAAAATATTATCTGTTTATATGAAAATTCCGGAAAACAGAAGACACTAACTACAAACGCACGTGAGTTGATTGATTTGAATTTCGACATGCAAAAAAACGCAACACAAATTTTCAGGCTGTATCAAAAACTTTAATATCAATTAATTGAACACTATAGCGGTATTAATGACCTGTTTTAACCGCAAGGACAAAACACTGAAATCGTTGGAAAGTCTGTTTCAGCAAAACAGAGATGTAGACGTATTTTTAGTGGACGATGGATGTACAGACGGAACAAGGGAAGCAGTTTTGGAACAATTTCCACAGGTGAACATTATTCAGGGAACGGGAAATCTTTTTTGGAATCGTGGAATGTATATGGCATGGACAACCGCCGCAAAATCAAACGACTACGATTTTTATCTGTGGTTGAATGATGATACAACTTTATATCCTGATTCCATTCAGAAGTTGATCGCATCTTCGGAAAGCAATCTTCATCAAAAAATCATTTGCGGTACCACCTGCGCTGTTAATGATCCTGGCAGAATCACTTATGGAGGTTGGATTTTTAAGGATACAATGGTAATTCCAAACGGACAAATACAGCCGTGCGATTACTTCAACGGTAATATTGTTTTGATACCACGCCATGTTTATTCCGCTATTGGCGCTAATGACCCGGTATTCAATCATGCGTTGGGCGATTATGACTATGGATTACGAGCACGCAGAGCAGGTATTGGTTCTGTTGTGGCTTCTCATGTTTTAGGAACTTGCAACAAACATGAAACCTTTCCTGCATGGTGTCATCCCCAAACACCCGTTTTAAAGCGATTGAAACTCTTGTACTCACCCTTGGGAAACCACCCCTTTCAATTCTTCAGATTTGAAAAAAGACATTACGGATTAACCATGTCGTGTTTGCATTTTATAACGATTCATTTAAGGGCTTTGATGCCTGTTTTTTGGAAAAATTGTAGTGTATGAAAAAAATACCTGTATTGTTTCTCATATTTTGTAGAGAAGAGATCACCTTAAAAACATTTCAATCCATCAGAAATTATCAGCCCGATGTGTTATATATTGCCGCTGATGGAGGTAGAGTTGAAAAACCTGGCGAATCAGAACGATGCGAACAAACCCGGAAAAGCGTATTGAATGCAATCGATTGGGATTGCAATGTGAAAACACTTTTCAGAGGTGAAAATTTAGGGTGCACAAATGCTGTTTCGAGCGGAATAAGTTGGTTTTTCGAGCATGAAGAATACGGCATTATTATAGAAGATGACTGCTGGATACATTCAGATTTTTACGCCTTGTGCGAAAATTTATTACCTGCGTATCGACATGAAGAAAAAATCATGTTGATTGCAGCGCTGAATCTAACGCCGGATTTGACTCATGCCGATCAATTGGTTTTTACCAATATAAGTCTTATCTGGGGTTGGGCCTCATGGAGAAGAGCGTGGAAAAAAATGGACATGAATATGGTGGAATGGCGGTCATATAAATTTAGCAAATTAATTAAAAATTTTGGTTTAACAGTCGCTTTTTTCATGTTCTACTATTACAGTAAAGCATACAGAAACAAGCATTATGGTACGTGGGATACCAGATGGGCTTTTTCTGTTCTGGCAAACGAAGGGCTATGTATATCGTCAACCGTTAACTTGTCGAAAAATATTGGTATTGAGGAAGGCGGGACTCATTACGAAAAAGGAGATGTTGATCCTTACACACATCTCCCTGTCGGAGGTATAAAATTACCGCTACAAATGCCTGAAAGAATTGAACTTACCAGGAAAAAACTTCTGGCGGAGAGGAAAGAATTTATCCGAATCAGGAAAATCGGATTAATGAAAATAATAAGAAATTTTTTTTGCAAGTTTTCCGGTAAATAAATACAGTTAGATAATGTTATCCTTACTTGTTAATGCCTATGCCTGTTCACCCGATATTGGGTCTGAACCCGGAATGGGCTGGAATTGGTGTATTAATCTTGCAAAACATTGTCAACTGCACATCATTACCGAAGGGATACACAAGGAAAAAATCGAGAAAGCAATGCAAAATCTTCCGCAAGGGAAAAATATGCATTTTTATTATAACTCCGTTTCTGAAAAAGTACGAAGAATTTGCCATAATCAGGGTGATTGGCGTTTTTATTGGTATTATGAAAAATGGCAGCGCAAAACCCTGAAAATAGCAAAAAACATCATTTATCAATATCCGATAGATATTATTCATCAATTAAACATGGTCGGATTTCGGGAACCGGGGTATCTGTGGAAAATTGCAGATATTCCATTTGTTTGGGGACCAATAGGAGGTATGGATAATATTCCACCAAATTATTTCAACCACTTAGGAATCAAAAAACGGGCATTTATTATTTTGAAAAGAATCTTAAACAATTGGCAGATCAGACATTATCGCAGAGTGAAAAAAGTAATAAAACGAAGCAATATTCTCATCGCCGCAACAAAGGGATGTGTTGAGAATATTGAAAAATACCACAAACGACATGCTTACCTGATCAACGAAACTTCGTGCTTGTATGACCAACATCAAGAGGCAAAAACTTTCCCGGAAAAAAAACAATTTGATATTGTTTGGGTTGGAAGATTTTTTTTTACTAAAAAACTTGATATTGCTTTGAAAACCATTGCTAAGGTGCATAACCTGCCCGACATTAAATTTCATATTGTTGGCGAAGGTTTCGAACAGGAAAATATGTATTATCGAAATTTAGCCAGAACATTGGGAATAGATGATATTTGCGTGTGGCATGGAGTAGTTCCAAACACTCAAGTTTATCAACTGATGTACAGTTCGGATCTGTTTCTCTTTACCAGTGTTATGGAAACAACCTCTACAGTAATATTGGAAGCCATAAGCAATCAGTTGCCCACCCTTTGCTTCAATATATGTGGCTTTGGACCGATTGTAAACAGAAATGTCGGAAAAACGATTGAATTGTCAACTCCAAACCAGTCTGTCAACGATTTTGCAAACTTAATAACATATTTGTATCACCATAGAGGAGAATTGGAAGAAATGTCACGTAATTGTATTGTGTTACGAAAAGAATTATCCTGGGACAATAAGACAATACAAATGCTAAATCTTTACAGGCAAGCAAAAGATAATTTTCATAGTTTATGAGTATAATATTCAACAAAATTTAATCAAAAAAAATATGAAGAACGGAACATTGGCTCTTTCTCAACAAACCCTTGTTATATGCGGACTTGTTAGAGATTGTGAAAAGAACCTGAAAAAAAACATTTTGGTCATTGAGGAATTGAGAACATATTTTAAGGATTCACATGTGGTTATTTTTGAGAATGACAGCATGGATGGGACTAAAGAAATCCTGAGAAACTGGAGTGAAACCTATCCCAACGTACATATTGTTTCTGAAACATACAGCGCTGAAAAGACAATACCCAATAAGAAAGACACGCAAACAAATCCTTATTTTTCGGGGGCGCGTATGATTAAAATGACTCATTTCAGAAATAAATATTTAGAATATATTGAAACCAACAAACTGACATCGGATTATACTGTTGTAGTTGACATGGATATAAGCAAATTTTTTATTAAAGGTATATTGGATTCTTTCAGTTGTAGTGATCATTGGGATGTTGTAGCGTCCAACTGTTATTCAACATCTCCTTTTTTGATCAGAAGATATCACGACACTTATGCATTGTGTGAATTGAAGAAGGGACATTTACCGCAAACTGAAAAAAGCATTTTTTGGACTCAGTATAAATTTAGATTTATGAAAAAGAAGCGGCTTACGCAGGTGTATTCTGCTCATGGTGGATTTACAATTTATAAATCTCACCTGATTCAAGGGCTTAGGTATACAGTCATATATAATAATGATCCGAGAGTGGAAATCCGAAACGAACATTATTCACTTCAACAACAAATACAAGAAAAAAAAGGTGGGAAGATCTATGTCAACAAAAAAATGATTGTGAAATACCAAACTGTTACATTTGGTTTAATTGCAAAAAGAGCAAAACATTATTTTGAAAGTTGGTTGGCAAAGAAAACGGAGAAATAATTTTTTTAAATTTGCATATTAATAAAAAACATGTAAATTTGCACCGTCAAAAATTTTTAATAAATATTAAACACAAAAACAAACACTTAAACATCATGAAAAAAGTATTTTTTAAAGGTTGTGCAGCAATGTTGCTTTTTACAACAACAGCGTGTTCACAAACACCACAACCATCACAACCACCAACATCAACTGATGTTCGCATCAACGAGGCTAATTTCCCTGATGCAAAATTAAGGCAGTATCTATCTGAACAACCATACGGATCAGATGGTGTGATTACCCCTGCCGAATTTGCCCAAATAAAAGTAATTATCATTGAAGGCTTGGGTGTAGCCGATTTGAAAGGTATAAAGTATTTTACCGCTTTAGAAGAGTTACATGCCCGACACAATCAAATAAAATCGTTTGATTTTTCCGGCATGAAAAGCCTTAAAATATTGTTGATGGGAGGCAACCAACTCACATCTATCAATGTTTCGGGCTTGACAAATCTTCAATCTTTGTATTGTAGCAACAACCAACTCACTTCTATCAATGTTTCGGGTTTAACCAATCTTGAATATTTATACCTTAGCGCCAATCAATTCACTTCGGTTGATGTTTCAAGTTTGTCAAAACTTATTGAGTTGTATTTAGGCAACAATCGATTTGTTTCGCTCAATTTATCAAATTTAAAGAATCTTGTTCATTTAGATCTCTTTAATAATCTACTCAAATCAATCGATGTTTCAGCTTTAAAAAACCTTCAAAGATTGTATTGTGACCGTAATGAACTTACATCACTCAACCTTACAGGTTTGTCAAAACTTACGGAATTGGAATGTGACAATCAGGCTCCGAAACTAAAGCTAAATGCAAGCGGAGGTAATTACAGCGTCAACATTACGCTGAATAATCCTGCAGGATTTACTGATGGCATATCATACGCCAACGGAACGCTCACAAGCACAAGCAGCGCAATAAAAGAATCTTATTTTGAGGTGCAAACTGGCTATGGTAGTACTAAATTGAGTGGTATAATGTCTTTTAGTTATTAATACTAAATAATAAAGATGTTATGAGTTCTGTAAGCGAATTCTATCTATTGGCGCTCAACTTTGTAAAAAGAGTTTATATAGGCTTAACTGCAGTTTCACTTTTCTCAACATCTACTTGTTCGCAAGTAACTGGAATAGATGTGCAAATCAATGAAACCAATTTTCCTGATGCAAAATTCAGGCAGTTTCTATCTAAACAAAAATACGGATCAGATGGTGTGATTACTCCATCTGAAATTGCCAGAATAAAAAAAATATACATTCAAGACATGGGCATAGCCGATTTAACAGGCATAAAGCATTTTACCGCTTTAAAAGAGTTGTATGCCCGAAACAATCAAATCCGTTCGTTAGATATTTCCGGGATGACAAAACTTACAAAGGTGATTTTGGGCAGCAATCAGCTCACCCATATAAATGTTTCAGGTTCAACAAATCTTCGATCTTTGTATTGCAGCAACAATCAACTTACTTCAATCAATGTATCGGATTTGACAAATCTTAAATATTTGTATCTTAGCGCCAATCGATTCACTTCGGTTGATGTTTCCAACTTGACAAATCTTGTTGAGTTATATTTAGGCAACAACCAATTTGTTTCGTTCGATTTTTCTAATTTAAAAAATCTTGTACATTTAGACCTGTATAACAATCAGTTCACTTCTGTAGATGTTTCAGAATTGAAAAAACTTAAAAGATTTTTTTGCGACCATAATGATCTCAGCTCGCTTAACCTTACCGGCTTGACAAAACTTAAGAAATTGGTCTGCAACAACCAGACTCCGAAACTTACCCTAACTGCAAAAGAGGGTAATTACAGCATCAACATTGCGCTTAATCATCCTGCAGGATTATCGGATGGTATATCTTACTCTAACGGGATGCTCACAAGCATAAACAGAAGTATTACGGAATCATATTTTGAGGTAGAAACGGGTTATGGTGATACCAAACTGAGCGGTAAGATGACTTTTTGTTATCTAACCGAAAACGAACATACACTTGTTCAATAATGTGTACAAAATATTTAAGAATAATCATTAATAAAAATATTATGTTAGTAGAAAAGGAGTTTAAGAATTTTGTGAAAAAAATTAGAAAAGACGAAACAGAGCTACTGGCGCTCGGCTCTTTGCTGTCAAAACAGCAATGGATGCTTGACTCACCCCGTTTTAACGATTACGAATTTAAAATTTTCAGCCAATTTGGTGATGATGGATTAATTCAATACCTCATCAAACACATTAAAATTGAAAATGAAATTTTTATTGAATTTGGTGTTGGAGATTATTCCGAATCAAACACAAGGTTTTTGATGATGAATAATAACTGGAAAGGATTTGTTATGGACGGTTCTAAAGATAATATGGCATGGTTGGAAAAGCAGAACTGGTATTGGAAGTATTCTTTGAAACATAAGGCAGTGTTTATTACAAAGGAAAATATCAATGGGCTTTTATCTGAAACGCAATTCAAAAACATAGGACTGCTACATATCGATCTTGATGGGAATGACGCCCATATTTTGGCTGAATTGAATTTAACAGAATTAAGTCCGGCTATCTTGATTTTGGAATATAATGCTGTTTTCGGAAAAGAGCGTGCAATTAGTGTTCCATATGAAAAAGATTTTTACAGAACTGCAAAGCATTACAGTAATTTATATGCCGGCGCGTCATTACCGGCATTGACTCATATTGCCAATAATAAAGAGTATAGTTTAATTGGTTGTAATTTGGCAGGCAATAATTCGTATTTTGTTCGAAGGGATTTACTGAATGAAAAGATAAAAGAGAAAACGGTTGATGAAGCGTTTGTTTTAAGCAAATTTAGGGAAAGTCGTAATAAAGATAAGTCCATGTCATATTTAGACGGCAATGATCGCTATGAACTGATAAAAGGAATGGATGTAATAAATGTGATAACCAATGAAATAGAAAAGTTATAACGAAGAGAACTAATCATATATGAATCAATAAAATTTCAAATAAACTATGGTAAAATTTATTTTTTTGTCGGTAGCCATTTTAGGGTTACTTATTGCTTATAAGTTCAAAGGGGTTTTTCATAAAATAATTTCTATTGGATTGTTTATATCGGCATTACTTCTTTTAGCCGGTGGTGCGTATTTCACAGAAACAATCTGTTTACTGAGCATTGCCACCTTTATATACGGTTTGATATTAAAAGAACTTGATACTCTTGAAAAAGTATATATTTTGGTAATGTCCGGTTTATTAGCAGTTAGACTAATCGTCAAACTAATGAGTTTGCCTTTTCCAGTACTAACAGGAATAATAAAACTATCACTTTGTGTTCCAGTATTATTCACATTATTCGTTTTTATCAGAAACAGAAAACTAACACGAGAAATGAGTTTTATGATTTTTTGGTTGTTATACGCGTCGTATGAGTTTTATGTAGTATTGGATCTTTGGGAGGTTTTTTTCGGTAGTTAGGTTGAAAGCAGGTTTATAAAAAATGAGTTCGAATTGCTGCTTTTGAGGGAATACTTTCGAGAGCAGCTTGTCTGTATGTTTTGTTTTTTGTTTTTATCATAACCTAATTAATACATTTGTGGAATTGTCTACTGCTATTTTCGGTGCTTTGGTTGTCATATCAATATCAAAAATTTTGGTCAATTCAAAAAGAAATTTTACGCTTTTTGTTTCTTGGTAGAAATAAATATTAAGTATCCTCATAATAATTCCGATTTATTTATGCTTTTTAATACACTTGATTTTGTCATTTTTGTACCGATAGTCTTTTTACTCTATTGGTTTGTTTTCAACCACAATCTGCAACTACAGAATTTATTCGTTGTTGTTGCATCGTATGTTTTTTACGGTTGGTGGGATTGGAGATTTCTGATCCTGATCACGATTACAAGTTTATGTAGTTGGGGAAGCGGTTTATGGATCGCTTATACAAGAAACAGAATACTGAATGAAAAAAAATTGCGGCGATGGTCGGCAAGTATCACTGCAGGCAATATCGTTTTGAATTTGTTGATTCTTTGTTTCTTTAAATATTATAATTTTTTTGTTCAAAGCTTTGTAGATACCTTTACTTTATTGGGTAAGGACTTCCATATACAAAGTTTAAAAATCATTTTACCGGTTGGGATCAGTTTTTATACTTTCCAAGCATTGAGTTATACGATTGATATTTACCGCAAAAAAGTAGAGCCGACAAAAGATATAGCAGCCTTTTTTGCATACATCAGTTTCTTCCCTTTGTTAGTTGCAGGTCCTATAGAACGGGCAACCTCTTTGCTTCATCAATTTTACAACCGGCGGGTTTTCAGTTACGAAAAATCTGTCGATGGATTGCGGCAAATACTATGGGGACTGTTCAAAAAAGTTGTTATTGCCGATAATTGTGCAAACATTGCCAATTCCATTTTTAATTCGTCTGTCGATTGCTCCGGAAGCACACTGGTTATGGGCGCATTATTTTTTGCATTCCAGATATATGGCGATTTTTCTGGTTATTCTGATATAGCAATTGGTACGTCACGTTTATTTGGGATTAATGCCATGCGCAACTTTGCTTTTCCTTACTTTTCTCGAGACATTGCAGAGTTCTGGCGACGATGGCATATTTCACTTACTACCTGGTTTCGTGATTATATTTACATCCCGTTGGGAGGAAGCCGTTGCAGTACCATCAAAAAAGTACGCAACACATTTATCATTTTTCTTGTCAGCGGTTTTTGGCATGGCGCCGATTGGACTTTTATTGTATGGGGTGCGTTACATGCTATTTTCTTTTTACCGCTTTTGTTGTCCAATAATAATCGTAAAAATTTGGAAGTGGTGGCTAAAGGTCGAATAATTCCTTCTATAAAGGAATTTGGCCAGATGTTGCTAACTTTTTCATTGGTTCTTTTTTCATGGATTTTTTTTAGGGCGGACAATATGACACATGCATGGACATATCTTGGTCAAATATTTTCTTCATCCTTATTCTCATTTCCGGTTCTTGACAAAAGAATATTGGTGACAATTGCATTGATTGCTGTTTTCTTGATCGTTGAATGGATGGGGAGAGAGGATCAATTTGCATTTGAAAAAATAGGTCTCAATTGGAAAACACCAATACGCTACATGATATATTATGCTATTATCATGATTATTTTCTGGTTTTCGGGACAAGAACAACAATTTATTTATTTTCAATTTTAATTATTATGCAAAAGTTCATTCTAAAGAGCATCGTTTTTGTATCGCCTTTTATTATTTTATATCTTATTCTTCCATGTTTCTATGCTATTGATCAGGGAGATTTGTTTCGTACAGGCTATTTTCAAAGAGAAGATGATTATAGAGTCCAATTTCAGAGAGATTTTCAAAAACCTCTTTATTATCAAGCCATATCGTCGATAGATACTTGTAAAAAATCGAATTATTCGGTTTTGGTAATTGGTGACTCATTTTCTGAAATGGATAACATCAGTTATGCCAATTATTTAGGCGAAAATGACTCAATATCAGTATTATTCTATGACGTCAGAGTTAAACTGCTAAGCGATAGTCCTGTTGAAATTCTGTATGCACTAGTAAATGGCGATTTTTTCGATGAATTTTCCATTGATTATGTGGTGCTTGAATCCGTTGAAAGGGCATTTATCAATCGCGCTAACCGAAATCTGAATAACCAGGTATTGGTTAAGGATATTGTTCAAGTAGAAAAAAGACAACCTAAAAAATTAAAAAAGAACGTGCAATTGAACAATGCAATAATAAAATATTTCGTTGCTGCTGTTTTACGAAAATATATAGAAGGTTCTGTATTCGGTGTATATTGTTTTAAATCAACAAAGCCAGTTTTTACTTCTAAACATGAAAATGACATATTGGTTTTTTTTATGGATATTAAAAGTCTTCCTTTAAACAGCGAATTTACTGAAGTCAGTAAATTAAATGATGTATTGAATCATCTTTCTGGGTTAGTCGACGAGAAAGGGAGTAAATTAATTGTTCTTCCTGCACCTGATAAATACACTGTATATTATGATTATATCATCAACAAGGACAAATATCCACAACCAGTATTTTGTGACATTTTGAAATCCCTTGAAAAACACTATATTTATATTAAATCGGATGAAATTTTGAAGAATGCCGTTTCATCCGGAATTACCGATGTTTACTTTGCCGATGATACGCATTGGTCGCCTGTTGGGGCAAAACTGATAGCCGAAGCCATCAGATCAGCGATAAAACAACAATAATATCTCTCATTCATTATCTTTTATGTACATTAAAGATATCCTCCTCCTGCAGCATCTCTCGGATTTAAAAGCATTACCCGATCAGAAGTTAATCATCAACACCATCAACGCTCATTCTTTCAATGTGGCGCAAAAAGATGCGCTGTTTGCCGAAGCCTTAATCAATAGCGATGTGTTGCTTCCGGATGGAGCAAGTATTGTAAAAGCGGTAAAATGGTTAAAAGATGAAAAGATTGAACGTATTACCGGTTGGGATTTGTTTAGTTTTGAGATGGATAAATTGAATAAAACGAAAGGAGTTTGTTTCTTTTTGGGTAGCAGCGTTAAAGTTTTGGAATTAATCCTAAAAAAGTCAGCCGAAGATTATCCCAATGTACGAATGATTGGATATTCGCCTCGATATAAATCCGATTTTACTGACGCTGAAAATAAATCAATGATTGATGATATTCATGCAGTAAACCCTGACCTGATTCTGATCGGTATGACGGCGCCTAAACAGGAAAAATGGTCATATCTGCACTATGATCAATTGAATGTTAATTGTCATATTTGTGCTATTGGGGCTGTATTCGACTTTTACGCAGGCACCATGAAACGTGCGCCGCTCTGGTGGCAGCAACACAGTCTGGAATGGTTGTACAGGTTGATAATAGAGCCGCGCCGGATGTGGAAAAGGTACATTATTGGGAATATTTTATTCCTATGTTATATTATCAAAGAAAAGTTTTTTTTACGGCAATCAAAGTTGAGGTTTTTTCAACCTGAATCAGAAACTCTATCTCTCAACGAACAGGGCAGATATGTAATCGTTACCCGTTTTCACACACTGTCTGAAGCCGAAAAACATGCCGGCAAGTTACAGGCTGCCGGTATTGCTTGCGAAATAATCGATACCGGTTTTAACAGTTCTGAATATTAATTATAAATACCAAATATTTCATGTCAAAAATTGCGCTTATCACAGGAATCACCGGTCAGGACGGAGCTTATCTGACCGAATATCTTATCAAAAAAGGTTACACGGTTCACGGAATCAAACGCCGTTCATCTCTTTTCAATACCGAACGCATTGACCATCTCTATCAGGAACCGCACGTGGACAACAGGAATCTGATACTCCACTATGGCGACCTTACCGATAGCATGAACCTTACCCGTATCATCGGCGATGTGCGTCCCGATGAAATCTACAACCTTGCAGCCATGAGCCATGTCAAGGTCAGTTTCGATACTCCCGAATATACGGCCAATGCCGACGGGTTAGGCACCTTGAGAGTGCTGGAAGCCATCCGTTTGTTGGGATTGACACATAAGACACGTTTCTATCAGGCATCTACCTCTGAATTGTATGGATTGGTACAGGAAATTCCCCAGCGCGAAACCACGCCGTTTTATCCGCGCAGTCCTTATGCGGTGGCCAAGTTGTATGCCTACTGGATTACGGTCAATTACCGGGAAGCATACGGAATGCACGCCAGCAATGGAATCCTGTTCAATCACGAGTCACCGTTGAGAGGAGAAACATTTGTTACCCGAAAAATTACCCGTGCCGTTGCACGTATCGTTTTGGGTTTGCAGGAAATGGTACAGATGGGAAACCTGTCGAGCAAGCGCGACTGGGGTCATGCAAAAGACTATATCAAAGCAATGTATTTGATGCTGCAACAGGATCAACCTGACGATTACGTCATCGCTACAAATATTACGACTTCCATCAGAGATTTTATCATCATGGCATTTGCTGAAACGGGCGTTCTTATTGATTTTAAAGGTGAAGGAGTTGACGAACAGGGTTATGTGGCCGACATAGATAAGACTGTATTTGAACAAAGAGTAGGCGCCGCTTATTTAGACGCCTTCCGAAAACGAATAGGTACAAGAGTTGTTGGTGTTAGTTCTGCATATTTCAGACCAAGTGAGGTAGATATTCTGGTTGGCGACAGTACCAAAGCACGACAAAAATTGGGATGGCAACCCAAATACAATTTACAGCAATTATGTGAAGATATGGTTGTTAGCGATTTAATTCTGATGAAGAAAGAGAATTATTTGAAAGACGGCGGTTATCGGATTTTGAATTATTTTGAATAATGGGACAGAATGCAAAAATATATGTTGCAGGTCATACCGGTCTGGTAGGCTCGGCTATTCTGAAAAATCTGCAACACAAAGGGTATTCCAATATTATCCTTCGTACCATTGAAGAACTCGACTTGACCGATCAAAAGGCGGTAGCAACTTTCTTCGAATGTGAAAAGCCTGAATATGTAATTCTGGCGGCTGCCAAAGTGGGCGGAATTGTTGCCAACAACACCTACCGCGCCGATTTCATCTACGAAAACCTGATGATACAAAACAATGTGATCCATCAATCGTACCTGCATGGCGTCAAAAAAATGGTGTTTCTTGGAAGCACATGTATCTATCCCCGTGAAGCCAATCAACCGATGAAGGAAACGGAATTGCTCACGGCGCCCCTCGAATACACCAACGAACCTTACGCTATTGCTAAGATAGCAGGTATTAAGATGTGCGAAAGTTACAACCTGCAATACGGTACGGATTTCATTGCAGTGATGCCTACAAATCTCTATGGCCCAAACGACAATTTTAACTTGGAAACTTCACATGTTGTGCCGGCATTGATTCGCAAAGTTCATCTGGGAAAATGTTTGGAAAACAATAATATGCAGGCAATCCGGCTTGATATGGACAAAAGACCCATTGAAGGCATAGATGGAAAAAGTCAGGAAAATGAAATATTCAGCGTACTGGAAAAATATGGTGTGAAGAGATTATCTAACGGAAAAGTACAAATAGAAATTTGGGGAACCGGAAACCCTCGCCGTGAATTTCTATGGAGCGAAGAAATGGCTGACGCCACAGTTTTTGTTATGGAACGGGTCAGTTTTTCTGATATTGCAATGAGAATTGACAGCAAGGAAATACGCAACACCCATATCAATATTGGAACGGGGAAAGATTTATCCATCAAGGAAATTGCCTGTTTGGTGAAGAAAAAAATCGGTTTTGCAGGCGAGTTATGGTTCAATACCGAAAAACCCGACGGCACTATGAAAAAACTTACTGATGTTACCAAATTACATTCATTGGGCTGGCATCATAAAATTGACATCGAGGAGGGAGTAGAACGGATTTATAAGTGGTATAGTTTTTAATACTCATCCCAACTTTTTATTTTTATATCTTCCAGACTGTTTTTACAGATAGCAGTCAGGAAAGCGTTTGCAAGACGGGCGTTGGTAATCAGCGGAATATTGAAATCCACTGCCCCGCGGCGAATGGTATAATCGTTGTGCAATTCGTTTTTAGAGAGGTTTTTAGGAATATTTACAACCATGTCGATTTGTCTGTTTTTCAGATAATCGAGCACGTTAGGGTGCAGGTCTTCGTCGGGCCAGGCTAATGGTGTGGCCTCTACTCCGTTTTCAACAAAAAACTTCGCCGTACCGCGCGTAGCAAAAATCTTGTATCCCTTATCGACCAGCAGGCGAGCCGGGCCGAGCATTTCCACCTTGTCGCGCATGGTACCGGTAGACATCAGGATGTTCTTTTTCGGGATGCGGTAACCAACTGAAAGCATTGATTTTAGCAGCGTTTCGTAATAGTCGTCGCCGATGCAGCCTACCTCGCCAGTCGAAGCCATTTCAACGCCCAGCACCGGGTCGGCCTTCAGCAGACGGGCAAACGAGAACTGCGACGCCTTGATTCCGATGCAGTCGAGGTCGAATGTCGATTTGTCCAACTTTTCCACTGGTATGCCCAGCATAATACGGGTAGCCATTTCTATCAGATTTACTTTTAAGACTTTTGTCACAAAGGGCATTGATCGCGAAGCGCGCAAATTACATTCAATCACTTTGATGTCGTTATCCCTGGCTAAAAATTGAATGTTGAATGGCCCTGAAATATTCAATTCTTTTGCAATTTTCCGCGTGATGCGCTTGATGCGTCGTACTGTTTCAAAATACAGTTTTTGCGGCGGAAACACGATGGTAGCATCACCACTGTGAACGCCGGCAAACTCCACATGTTCCGAAATGGCGTAGGCCATCAGTTCACCTTCACAGGCTATGGCGTCAACCTCTATTTCCTTTGCATTTTCAAGAAATTCGGTCACCACCACGGGATATTGCTTCGACACGTTGGCGGCCAGGATCAGATAATCTCGCAACTCGTCGCGATTGCTCACCACGTGCATCGCCGCCCCCGACAATACATACGAAGGCCGTATCAGCAACGGGAACCCAACCTCGGCGGCAAATTTATAAATATCCTCCATGCTTGTCAGTTCTTTCCATTTCGGCTGATCAATATCCAACATGTCGCACATCATTGAAAATTTGTGGCGGTCTTCGGCGCGGTCGATGGATTTGGGAGAGGTGCCCAAAATCGGTACGTTTTGATGATACAAACGCATGGCTAAATTATTCGGAATCTGCCCGCCGGTAGAGATGATTACACCCTTGGGCTGTTCCAGATCAAGAATGTCCATCACCCGCTCAAACGACAACTCGTCGAAATAAAGTTTGTCGCAAGTGTCGTAGTCTGTACTAACCGTTTCCGGGTTGTAATTGATCATAATAGAGCGATAACCTTCCTTGCGGATGGTTTGAATGGCATTAACACTGCACCAGTCAAATTCTACGGAACTTCCTATCCGGTAAGCGCCCGATCCGAGCACGGCTACCGAACGCCCGTCGCGTTCAAACGCAATATCGTGCTCCGCTCCGTGGTAAGTCATGTACAGATAATTGGTTTGAGCCGGATATTCAGCCGCCAGCGTGTCAATTTGTTTCACGTAAGGTATGATCCCCAATTTTTTGCGGTGGAAACGTACTTTTAATAAATCCTCATTGATGCTGCGATCTTCGCCTTTGCAAACATAACGGGCTATCTGGAAGTCTGAAAATCCCTGCTTCTTTGCATCGAGCAACAAGCCAGTCGGCAACTCGTCGACGCTGTTGTAGTTTTCTAATTCGCCTTTCAGATCATGGATATTTTTCAGTTTATAAAGAAACCATTTGTCAATTTTCGTCAGTTCATGAATCTGGTCAACTGAATATCCCTGATCAAAAGCCTTGCTGATAACAAAGATACGCATATCGGTGGGATTGGCCAGTTCTTTTTCAATATCGCCCACTTTCAGAGCCTTGTTACCTACGAAACCGTGCATTCCCTGTCCAATCATACGCAAACCCTTCTGTATAGTTTCCTCGAAGGTACGACCAATGGCCATTACCTCGCCCACACTCTTCATAGATGAACCGATTTCCTTAGACACTCCATGAAATTTGTTCATATCCCAGCGCGGAATCTTGCATACAATGTAATCGAGTGCAGGCTCGAAATATGCTGTTGTTGATTTCGTGATGGAATTTTTCAGTTCGGGTAAACCATAACCCAGCGCTAATTTTGCAGCAACAAAAGCCAGCGGATAACCTGTCGCCTTTGACGCCAGTGCGCTGGAGCGCGACAGGCGGGCATTGACTTCAATGACGCGATATTCTTCAGAAAAAGGATCTAAGGCAAACTGTACGTTACATTCACCCACGATACCCACATGCCGGACGATATTGATCGATACTTGGCGGAGCATCTGCACTTCGCGGTTGTTGAGCGTCTGTGTAGGTGCTACCACTATACTTTCACCGGTATGTATTCCCATCGGGTCGAAGTTTTCCATGTTGCACACGGTGATACAGTTATTGTACCGGTCGCGCACTACCTCGTATTCTATTTCCTTCCATCCTTTGATCGATTCCTCTACCAAAACCTGATTGGAATAGGTAAACGATTTTGCAACCAGCGTACGCAGTTCGTCCACGTTTTCGCAAAATCCGCTGCCAAGCCCGCCAAGAGCATAAGCAGCCCTGACGATGACCGGAAAACCGAGTGTTTGTGCTGCATCTACGGCTGCATCAATGTTTTCAACGGCGATACTGCGCGGGGTTTTCACGTGTATCTGTTCTAATTTGTGAACAAACAGGTCGCGGTCTTCGGTATCCATAATCGCCTGAATAGGCGTACCCAACACACGGACGTTGTATTTTTCAAATACGTTTTCCCTAAACAGCGCAATACCGCAGTTAAGTGCAGTTTGTCCGCCAAACGCCAGCAGGATACCGTCGGGCTTTTCGCGCTGTATCACCTTTTCCACAAAAAAAGGCGTTACCGGCAGGAAATAAATCTTATCGGCAATGCCTTCAGATGTTTGAACAGTAGCGATGTTCGGATTGATGAGCACCGTATAGACGCCCTCTTCGCGTAACGCTTTTAAGGCTTGCGACCCGGAATAGTCAAACTCGCCTGCTTCACCTATTTTCAGGGCTCCCGAACCCAGTACAATTACTTTTTTGATACTTTGATCCATTTTGTTTACAATAATTTACGGGGTTTGTATAAAATTTTGCAAACCCTTTTTTGTGCGCGCAAAGGTAGTTTTTTTTCGCGATGAGTAAAAATTTTTATCAAAGCGATGCGTTTAAACAAAAAAAAATCCGCCCGTAAAGGCGGATCTTTTTTAACCATTTACTGCACTGTAATGTGCTTGTTCAATGATATTTAGTTTCTGTGTCAGGAAAAGACTTCCTGCGTAAGATACAACTTCTTACAAAAAAACCCTTACAAAAATCGCGCCAAATTATTTTATTTAATTGATCTCAATTCCTATTTTTTTCATTAAAATCGAAGCATTCAGGCTAGTGCATATTCCTTGATACATTTTATAATCGAATGACATTTCCTCGCCGTTGATCTGTACGTCAAAATGCGAATTATGAACATGAAGGGGCAATTCAAGAGCAAGTTCACCCAGAGCCAGATCGTGCGTTGCAATGATTCCCGACGTCTGCTGCCGCACTAATTGCCTGATCAGCGCCATCGAGCCGATTTGCCGGTCGCGCGAGTTGGTGCCGCGTAACACCTCATCCAAAAGAAAAAAAATCTTTCCGCCTTCTTTTGCGATGTCAATCAATTGTTTGAGACGTTTCAGTTCAGCATAAAACGATGAGGTACGCTCTTCGAGATTGTCGGCTATGCGCATACTGGTGTACAACCGGCAATTGGTAACGGTAAAAGCGCTTGCGCAGACAGGAGCACCTGCAAATGCCAATACCATGTTCACTCCGGCGCTCCGCTCGAAAGTGCTTTTGCCCGACATGTTCGATCCCGTAACAATAGCGATTTGTCCCGCACCATTCAAAGAAAAATTGTTGCACACCCTCTCTTTTTCGGGAATCAATGGATGTCCCATGTTTTCTGCTTTGAGTGTGAAATATTCATCTGTGATACAGGGTATCGCCCAGTTGGGATGGTTGTGCATCAGATTGGCAAAACACGACAAACACTCTATTTTTGCCATCGCATCAAACCATTCCGGCAATTTTTGTCCTGCCCTGCTGCGCCATCGCTCTAACCACACCAAATGTTTGTAATCGAAGAAAAACAGGATATTCAGCGGTACATAAGCCATATTCAGGCGATAATCCAATTTCCTGATCCTGTTTTGCAACATCCTTATCTGCTGTAAAGCGCCTGTCTTAAGGAAGCAATTGCAAAGCGCAGTAAGATAATGAGAACTGAATCTGATGCCGGTCACCTTTCCGATCAGTTCGGAATAAGCGCTGATGAATTGTACCTTGTGGGATACCTGCTGATGCAAGAGATTGACTTTCTTTATTGTCAATCCATAAATGGCAAAATGTACGATTCCCAACAGCCATGCTATCACAGAAGGTATCCATCCCATAACTGAGGCCATGACAGCTGGAAGCGTCACCCACGGCAGCATTTGCACCGCATGTAACAATTTTTTGTTGATCGACAGTACATCATTGCCATGCAGCCATTCGATAAATCCCGGCAGTTCCTTGCTTATGTCTTTATGTTTCATGCCAATGGCTTGCATATCCTGACGGAGGTCCACCAGTCCGGATAATTCCTTCACTGCATGCTGACGGGATTTGATTTCTTCGGTAGCGGCAGGCCGGCTCAACCATCTGGCCAGCATATCGCTCGCTGAAGGGCTGGTGGTGCGGTTCAGGTACCGGAACAACGAATGCGCGCCAAAAATATCCAAATCGGATGTATAATCATGTTTCGGATTTTCGTACTGACTTCCTGATGGGTATGATGAAAATTCACCTTCGAGGCATTTGAGTTCCTGCTGATTGATGATTTTTAAACGTTCGTTTTGCTGCTGATGTTCCATGTTTGCGATGTGTTTTTTTAAAATTATAGCAAAGGCTGACAGGAACACCAATACCGCCATCAAACTCAACCACTCGGATACCGGATAAAATAATATTCCCGATAAGATGGCTAAAACCATCATCATCAACCTCAACCATGTATACCGGTTGTTTTGCCGCTCGCAGGTTTCTTCTTCTACAGCGAAATGTTGTGCACGGATTTGGTAAAAATCTGACTTCATAGGTGAAAAATATTTTGGTTGCAAAAATAAACACTAAATTTTAATTTAAAACGTGCTGGGTTAACATTCATTCTTTTCACAAAAATTTGATCACGATTTTTTTTTCATTATCAACAAAAATACGTACTTTCAATGAAATAGATTGTTTTTTGTTTTCAAATGTAAAAAAAACATCATCAAAAATGATGTCCATTCTGAATTTATATATAATTTTATCTTTGTGTAAATATTTATTTCATTACAAACACAAATTTTATTTAGTCAAAAGTTGTAATTTGGTAATAGTTTTGAGATATGGACTATAGTCTGATTAAAATCGAATTGGAACGAAAAAACCTGTCAATCAGAGAATTGTGCAACATGATTGATGTTACCGAACAGGGTTTACATCAGATGATACGCAACAAATCGATGAAGATAGAGGTTTTGGAGCGCATTTCCATCGCTCTTGAAGTTCCTGTAACATACTGGTTTGAAAAACAGCCAAATACAAGGAATGCAGGGTCTAACAAACGTATGAGCGCCCCCTTGTACGGCTCAAAATTGAGTTATGATAAAATTGATTCGTTAACCAATAATTTGAATGAAATGCTCAAAGAGATAGTTTCCAGATAAATAACTGGAAATATCAGTAAAAAAAATTCTGAAAATGGTTAGTGAATGATGAATGCAATATCTTTGCAGTTCATTTTTTCATTATGTATCCACTCATTCTTCATATTGAAACGTCAACGGAATTGTGTTCTGTTGCTCTATCACACGGGGATCGATGTCTTGCCTTGAGGGAAAACTCAGAAGGCCGTAATCATGCTACCATGCTGACCCCATTCATCAACGATTTGCTGAACGAAAGTAATATTTCAATTCATCATTTAGATGTTGTAGCCGTCAGTTCAGGCCCGGGCTCCTATACGGGGCTGCGCATTGGGATATCTACTGCCAAAGGCTTGTGTTATGGCGGAAACATTCCGCTTGTTGCTGTTCCCACGCTTCAAGCCATGAGTGTGGGATTTGTGCAGCAACACAATGTTCCCCGGTCCACACTCCTATGCCCAATGATCGATGCCCGCCGCATGGAAGTGTATACAGCGCTGTATGACAGGGATGGCTGTCAAGTAATAAATGTTTCGGCTGAAATCATCACGGAACAGTCATTCGTCTCGTGGCTTGATGCGTATCCAATATTTTTTTTCGGTAATGGAGCCGCCAAATGTCGTACCACGATAACGCATCCCAACGCAGTTTTCCATGAAAATTTTACGCATTCGGCATGCTACATGATTCAACCCGCTTTGCAGGCATACAGCGAAAAACGGTTTGAAGATACTGCGTATTTCGAGCCGTTTTATCTGAAGGATTTCATCGCAGGGCCAAAGAAAAAAAACAACCAATAGAATTTTTTTTTACCTTTGCTCAGGTTTATGTATCATATTTATCAATCAAAAATCATCATGGGTATATTACAAATTAAATCAAAGACAGAATGTATGTACGACGCTATTTCACTGGGGGAAGTGATGCTGCGTCTTGATCCCGGTAATGGACGAATCCGTACCGCCCGACGGTTTGAGGTGTGGGAAGGCGGCGGTGAATACAACGTAGCGCGTGGTCTGAAAAAATGTTTCGGATTGAATACGGCTGTAGTCACTGCATTTGCCGACAACGAAGTAGGACGCCTGGTGGAGGATTTCATCATGCAGGGCGGCGTCGACACGCGTTTCATTAAGTGGGTAAACCACGATGGCGTGGGACGTACTGTGCGCAATGGATTGAACTTTACCGAGCGCGGTTTTGGTATACGCGGCGCTAAAGGGGTATCAGACAGGGGTCATACGGCTGCTTCGCAACTTAAAAAAGGCGATGTCGACTGGGAATTTATTTTCGGGAAATGCGGCGTTCGCTGGTTCCACACAGGAGGTATTTTTGCCGCTCTGTCGGAAACCACGCCCGGCGTTGTGATAGAAGCCGCACAGGTTGCTAAAAAATACGGCGCCATTGTGTCCTATGACCTCAACTACCGGCCATCGCTGTGGAAAGCAATTGGCGGAAAGACCAAAGCACAGGAAGTGAACCGAGAAATAGCCCAATACGTGGATGTGATGATTGGCAATGAAGAAGATTTCACTGCCTGCCTCGGATTTGAAATTGAAGGAGCCGACGAAAAACTAAGCAAACTTGATATTTCAGGTTACCGTAAAATGATCGAGACAGCCGTGAAACAATACCCCAACTTCAAAGTGATTGCCACCACGTTGCGTACTGTAAAGTCGGCAACCATCAACTCGTGGAGCGCCATTTGTTATGCAGGCGGTGAATTTTACGAAGCCGCGCACCGCGAGAACATCGAAATATTCGACCGGGTAGGCGGCGGCGACAGTTTTGCCTCAGGGCTGGCATACGGATTCATGACCTTCAACGATCCGCAAAAAGCCGTTGAATACGGCGCTGCACATGGCGCTTTGGCCATGACCACCCCGGGCGACACCTCTATGGCTACGCTCGAAGAAGTGGAAAAATTGACTAAAGGAGGTGGTGCAAGGGTAGACAGATGATTGTTGTGAAGAGTTTTTCGACTGTTACTTGAATAAGCACAAGTTTAGTGCAGGTTGGGACGAGGTTGTACCTCGTCCCAACTTTTTACTAATTCATTCCGAACTACGATATCATCTCTTTTCATACTTTTATCACCAATTTTCATACGTTCATCAAAATTTTAATTTTTATGTAAATTTTCATTATACTTTTGTACTCATTATTTATAAATACTTTATGTAAATTTAAAATTTTTAGTATGAAAAACATATTCAAATATTGTTTGATTCTGTCGCTTTTTGCGGCCATCTCCTGTGACAGGGAGCCAGGCGTTGACCCCGACCTACCCGAACCCGGTAGCGAACAACCGGTTGTAGATGAAGGGACGTCAGTATTGTTCAACCTGTCTATGCCCTACGTAGCGCCATTGACGCGCTCGATAGGCGCCGGA
>Ga0209737_10000458_pt1 | contig 33757 bp, 25 predicted proteins | sample TergutCu122P3_FD_187284 | JGI IMG/M metagenome (GOLD analysis project Ga0209737, IMG submission 187284) | Cubitermes ugandensis P3 segment gut microbial communities from Kakamega Forest, Kenya - Cu122 P3 (SPAdes) (version 2) | ecosystem: Host-associated > Arthropoda: Insects > Digestive system...
TACAAATATGGCAAGAGGACAAGGGTTTAGAAGTAATAACGAAGTGTTAGAAAACTTTGTAGAGAAAGGACAACAGCAAAAAGCTTTGAAGTATTTTGGATTTAAAGGAACGTATGACCCAAATCATAAATATTTTGAAGATGGTAGTGCAGCTGGAGCAACTAACAGCAAAACAGGTGAGATTATCTATCATGATCGTGCTTTTGAAAGGAATTATGATTATTTGGCACTTATAGCAGATCATGAAGCTATTCATAGTAGAAACATCCTCTCTGGACAACATCATGGGAATCTTGAAGAATGGAGTACTTACATGGCGAACTATCAAAGACAAGGATTTTATACAAAACATGGAGTGAATCTAGTTTGGAGGATTCGAAGTGAAGGAATGAAGGCAGGAAAATACGAATTTGAGATGACTCCATCAGGTTTTAATGTTACAACTTTCAATCCAGTATGGTGGCATTTTATATACAAAATTCCAAGATTATGGTAAAGAAGTATTTGTTAGTTTTATTATTTGTGGTTTATACCACTTACGCTTTTGCAGATTTTTGGGAAGATGCCAAAATCACTATTACATATTCTCAAAACAAAGAATATATGTTAGTAGTATATCCTATTAAATATCCTAATATTTTTATTACTCCAAAACACCATAGGCTTCACAAAAATAGAACTCCTAAAGATACGATTATACCTTGCCATGCTGTACTATACAAATTATTAGGCACGGATACTGTGGAAGTTTGGAATAAACTTCTAGTAAATAATGTATCGCCTGTTGAAATAATTGTGGCAAATGATGGGAAGTCAGTTGTTACTTTTGATGATTGGCATTCGAGAGGTTTTCAGCATACAATGGTTGTATATTTGGAATATGGAGATTTATTTAAAGATTTCTCTTTAAAAGAAATATCACCTTTTCCTTTAGAGCAATATTATAGAACTATTTCATCAATCCATTGGGGTAGCCATGGAAAATATATCGATAATAATAGGGTTGAAGTATCTTTTCATGATGAAAAAGGAGAAACTAGGAAAAGAGTATTTAACATAAAACAAGGAGAATTTGAATAATAGAAAGTTGGTAATAATTCGTTTTTTTTTAACAATAATAAACCCCAATCCCCATGCACCCAGCCCTTTATTTCTTTTCTGAACCAACCGCCATGAGTGGACGAGTGGACAAGTGGACGAGTGGACAAGAATTTAGCCACGATGCTTTGTGGGCGGCAACGGCTCATCGGCAAGCAGGCGAGGATGGTAGAGCGGGCGGAGTTTCGATGAGCCTTGACTTTTTTGGCACTTTTTTGGTCAAGCAAAAAAGTGCAGAGAAAAGCCATGAGCAATAGCCTGTGGAAATATCCTCCAAACTCTCCACAAATGATAAAACATTAATAACAACGTAAAAAATATAAACCAAAAATTAAAGATATGAAACAAACAAACCTAATTTTCGTGGCATTTATTGCTATTGCAATCATTTTTTCCGGCTGTAAGAAAGAGGAATTTATGGTTACTTTTCACCCTAATGGGGGCGCTGGTACAATGCCTGCGCAAACTTTTGAGGCAGGGAAATCCCAAACACTTACGGCTAACGCCTTTACTAACAAAGGCTACACGTTTACGGGCTGGAACACCAACCAAAAAGGCACAGGCAAAGCTTACAAAGATAAAGAAATGATTAGCGCGGTAAACAATATGACACTCTATGCACAGTGGGTAGTTATGGATATTGATGGAAATATTTACGAAACCGTAAAAATTGGAAATCAACTTTGGTTGAAACAGAACCTAAGAACTACAAAATACAGAACGGGTGAGAGTATTCCTGTTGTAGCTCATGACGGTCATTGGGAAACCACGACAGCCCCTGCCATGTGCTACATAAACATAAGCAATGCTACTGTATCTATACATGGTGCATTATATAATGGATATGCTGCCGCAGGTGGTAAATTATGCCCGGAAGGCTGGAGGCTTCCTTCCGAATCCGACTGGGAACAACTTGCCAATTATTTGGGAGGCAAAGAGATTGCCGGCTATAAATTAAAAACTACTAACGGTTGGAGTTTTCATGGAACGAATAATGGTAACGGTAGTAATGAAAGTGGATTTACCGCATATCCGGTAGGCTGTAGATATATGACCGGTGACTTTATAGGATGGGGGCTTCAGACTATATTTTGGAACTCAACAGAGGGAAGCTTTCAATATTTGCTTTACTCTGATAAAAGGTTGCATACTGCTAATGATGAACATCAATCTGTTGGCTGTTCTGTAAGGTGTATTAAAGAATAAACCCCACCCCAATATTATGAACTCAAACCAAAACAGAATACCCATAAGAAAAATTAGCATACTTTGCTGTATATTAATGATTTTCATAATCACCGGATTTAGCCAAAAAAACAGTTTACAAGTTTGGCATGAGAAAAAAAAAATGGGCACAAATTTTGTAACTGGTTTTGATATAACAGGAAGTGAGTATGTTTTTCCCAATGATATTCATAGGGTGTTTTTCGATGCTGAAACCAATATTGCTACTGTTCAAATAAAAGGAAGAAGAACCTCAGGTAATATTCTACAGTATGACATGAATGATAAGAAAATTTTATGGAGCAAAAAAATAGATTATGAAATACATGAGCTGATAAAATGTGGTAATTTGCTGATTTTAAATGAATATAATAACGCTTTTGTAATAGACAATCGCACAGGCGAGAATGTTTCAAAAATTATGAATTATATTTATTTTGCTAACCCTAAATATAATATCGGCGTGGCCTATTTTTATATTGCTGCGGGCGAGGGGTACTATACTAACGATTTAATGGGCATAGACTTATTGAAAGGAAATCTATTATGGAAAAGAACAATAAACAGAGCCTACGGCTGGAACGATTTCTTTTTCCTTAATGATTCCACTTTGCTCGTAGCTGCTTCAGGATTGCATACCATAAATATTAAAAACGGAACAGGTTGGGATTATCAAGCAATAACAGGAGTAAAAACTAAACCTAATTATACTGGTGCCATATTAGGTGCATTGGTAGGGGGGCTAATTGGGGGAGCAATTGGGGGGCTTATTGGGAGTGCAATATACTATATTCCTTTAAACTATGCTCCCACTTTACCTGAACCTGAAATAATCAGTTTTATTTCCTCTAATACACTTATCGACAGTACTTATATTTACTTTGCATCGCAAGAACAACTTGCGAAGTTAGACGTGGCTACCGGAGATATTGTGTGGGAATATCCATTGCCTAAAGAATGGACAAGTAAATCGTCTATATTTATGGATGATGAAGTAATTTATATGATTAATCATGGATTTGCTATTAAAGGTGGCCAAAGAATAAACTATGGAAAACCTTTTATCGCATCATTTAATAAAAAAACAGGGGAGCAAATCTATCTTTCCAAAATGAAAGAGGATAGAGAACTCATCATTGATTTCAAACAAATGGGAAATGAAATATATCTGCTATCTCAATATTCAATTGCGAAATATAATTTAGAAACAGGAACAATGACCTCTAAAAAAACATTTCCGAAAGAGGCCGTTGGAGAATTACGATATTTTCTAAATGACAGACTATTTGTTTCAAATAATAGTGGCTATTTTTCAAGTATTACACAAAATAATTCATCAAATCCATATTTCTATACAAGTCATGGAAAAGTAATTGCCATGGATAATACCATTACAAAAACAACTGAAGTTAAAGATTTTGGCTTCCGTTTTTTTCGCTACAATGATTATAATATAATTCTAAGCAACGAAAGAGTTTTTATTACTGACAAAGATGGAAAAATTGTTGCCGAACTTGATGTTACCCCAAAAGCTTTTATAATTAATGGAATACTATTCGACAAGCGAGAAAGTAGCTTCATTGCCATAGATTTAAAAAACACCTTACCCAATAATTAACAATACAAATCAAATTAAAATTCACACCATTATGAAAAAAAATCTACTTACATTATTCATCCTCATTGTTGCCCTGCCAACTGTATGGGCAACCAACATCTATTATGAGATTACGCAAGAAAAAAGCGTTTCTCAAATGCAAAATGAAATAAATGCTATTATTGAAACCATCTCATCGGGCGACACTATAACTATAACAGGAAGTAAAACCGATGTAAATGCCGGAATGTTTTTACATATACCGGAAGGTATTCGAGTAATTTGGAGTGCCAACTATCAATCTATACCTCAAAGTCCCATGTTTATTCTACTCGCTTTTATAGGCGATGGCACTTTTGAGCTAGCAAACGGTTCACTAATTACTGAAAACACTACGGCTATATACGCATACAATAGCAACCCTCTTATTGTTGTAAGCGGTACAGGAAAGATTCATACTTCAGGAAACCACTCAAGCGCTATTAGAACGTCAGGGAATATTGAAATAAAAGACAATGCACAATTAAGTGTTACTACAGGAGAGATTATTACATCAGATAAAGATAATGTTGTAATAACTATAAGTGGTGGCTCTCTGACGGCTACTTCCGGAAACGCCATCGTAGCTTATGGAAGAGAACCCACAATTAATATTAGCGGAGGTTATTTGAGTAATGATGCAGACAATACGTATCCGGTTATTGTAACGCCGGGACAAAATAAATTGCCTTTTGCTTCCATAAATATTAGTGGCAATGCAATTGTTGAAGCTAAAGGTATGGGTTGTGGCATTATTTCAAATGTGAACCTATATATTAGTGGAAATGCGCAAGTAATAAGCAATAATGCCGGTAGCGACATATTTTCTGCTTCTGTTAGAGCACTTAAATATGTTTCAGTTAGCGAAAATGCAAGGGTAACTGCGCGGGAAGGCTATGCCATTTTGTGCTACGGTAGTGTAGATGTAATAGATAATGCTAAGGTTGAAGCACGAGAGAATGCCATAGCTATTTTTATTCGTAGCGGAGAAAGTGCACCTTCTACCATAAATGTTACCGGTAAAGCACAGGTAACTGCTGAAAATAATTATGCTGTTGCCCATAATAAACACAATTCTACGCTTTGCATAAATAATGGTGCTGTATTTGCTCATGGAAAGGATATTTCAGATGTTATAGATTATACAAGCTATTACTTAGAAGAAACTAATTCCGGCGTTGTGCTCGCATGGGATAAGGAAGCCGGAAATACGAACTACGAAATGTTCAGCACAGAAGATATTTACGTTTTTCCTGAATCTGCCACCGCCTACTGGGACAAAATAGATGGAAAATACGGCATCTCATACGCCCACAGAGAAAACACCGGTTTCATCCCCTTAGATGTTATAGTGTTGTCTATAAATGAAAACAAACCTTTGTCGAACTTAAAGGTTTATCCTAATCCTACCATAGGGGTAATTTACATTAGTAGTGAACAAGCGGACGAGTGGACGAGTGGACAGGTGGCCGAGATTGAGGTTTATGATATTTTTGGGAGAAAGCAGAAGGCAGAAAGCAGAAAGCAGAAAGCTGACGGGGTGGTTATAGATATTTCCCACCTCCCAAGCGGCATCTACTTTGTGCGTGTAAATAATGAAACGGTGAAAGTGGTAAAGCAGTGAGGATAATGTTTTCTTTGCCAAAATATGTGCAAGTGGCGGACGACACAGCAACGGAAAAACGACTGACTTTTTGAAAAATCGTTTTGCGGAGAAAAAATATTTATTCGCCGTATAAAATGCGGAAAATATTATCTATTTTTGCCGCAAAATATATTTGATATGGCAAAGTATATTTATCAGCACGAAAATTGGACAAATTTTACTTGGGATTACAGTAAAATTGCCGTTGTACTCGGAGAAGTTCGTAATTTGCAGGGCAAATTGTTGGGCACAATGAATGCTTTGGGATTTTCATTGAAATCGGAAGCAATGCTTGAGATTTTAACGCTTGACATTATGAAATCATCTGAAATAGAGGGCGAAAAACTTAATCGAAAACAAGTTCGTTCTTCAATTGCAAAGCGTTTGGGCTTGGAAACAGGAGGATTAGAATTTATTGACCGAAATGTGGAAGGCGTTGTGGAAATGTTGCTTGACGCAACTCAAAATTACACAGCAGATTTAACCGAAGACCGACTTTTTGGTTGGCATTCAGCGCTTTTCCCATCAGGCAGAAGCGGAATGCATATAATCGAAGTTGGAAAATATCGCACAGGAGAAATGCAGGTAGTTTCAGGTGCTATGGGAAAGGAAAAAAATCACTATGAAGCGGTTGAAGCAAAATATGTGAAGGCAGAAATGGATAAATTTATCAGTTGGATAAATAAAAAATCCTCCATTGATTCAGTTTTGAAATCCGCTATTACTCATTTATGGTTTGTAACGATTCACCCTTTTGACGATGGAAATGGACGTATTGCAAGGGCACTTTCGGATATGCTATTGGCTCGCAGTGATGGCAGTTCGCAACGATTTTACAGTATGTCGAATCAAATCCTAAAAGAGAGAAAAAAGTATTACTCGGCATTGGAGAAAACTCAACACGGCGATTCCGATATAACACTATGGTTAAATTGGTTTCTTAAATGCCTGAAAAACACATTGCTTAATACTGACAATGTCCTTAAAAACGTGTTTCGTAAGGCATATTTTTGGGAAAAGCATAAAAATACTCCCATAAATGATAGACAGCGACTTATCATCAACAGGTTATTCGATAATTTTTATGGTAAACTGACTTCCTCAAAGTGGGCAAAAATGACAAAAGTTTCTTCTGACACTGCATTGCGCGACATTAAAGATTTAATCGTAAAAGGAATCCTGAAACAAAACGATGCGGGCGGACGGAGTACAAATTATGAGTTGATAGTTGAAGAGGATAACACCAGCATATGATTCTATGTCCTTTAATTTGAAATTTTGTATACATTCGCAAGTTCATCTATAATAGATACAATATGGCAAATTTCCTCACTAAATTATTTGGTTCTAAGGCTGATAGAGATTATAAAGAATTGAAACCTTTTCTTGAAAAAACATTAGAAGCAGAAAAAAAAATTACTCTTCTTACGAATGATGAACTTCGGTCAAAAACCATAGAGTTTCGCAAAAAAATAAAAGAAGCCGTGCGCATTGAAGAGGAGCGTATCGCGGAAATTAAAAGTTATTTAGACACTAATTACGATTTAGATATTGAAGAAAAACAGCACCTGTACAAAGAGATAGATGTTTTAGAAAAAAAAGAGTATGAAAAAACACAAGAACTCTTGAATGACATTCTACCGGAAGCGTTTTCTGTAATGAAAGAAACCGGTAGGCGTTTTAAAGAGAATGATTATGTAGAGGTTACTGCAACCGAGATGGATAGAAATATTGCTGCTTATCGAGAATGTGTAGATATTTCTGGGGATAAAGCCAGATTCGCAAGTGCGTGGTCGGCAGGTGGGAATATTATTAAATGGGATATGTGCCATTATGATGTGCAAATTATTGGTGGTACGGTACTTCACCAGGGGAAAATTGCTGAAATGGGCACAGGAGAAGGGAAAACCTTAGTGGCAACCTTAGCCGTTTATCTTAATGCACTGCCGGGCAAAGGGGTACACGTAGTAACTGTTAACGACTACTTAGCAAAACGCGACTCTGAATGGATGGGGCTTCTTTATGAATTTCACGGACTAACCGTAGATTGTATCGACAAGCATGAGCCTAATTCTGATGAGCGTAGAAAAGCCTATTTAGCTGATATTACCTACGGAACCAACAACGAGTTTGGGTTTGACTACTTGCGCGATAACATGGCAAAAAATATTGGAGAGCTCGTGCAACGACCACATAATTACGCTATTGTAGATGAGGTGGACTCTGTTTTGGTGGACGATGCTAGAACGCCTTTGATAATTTCCGGTCCGACACCAAGAGGAGACCAACAAGAATTCGACATCTACAAACCCATGATTGAGCGTTTATATAACGCACAAAAAATATTAGTGAATGAAATATTAACAAAAGCCCGGCACTTACTGGCTGAAAACCCTGACCCAAAGCCCGAAGAGGAAGCTGCTATTCTATTGCTTCGCGCCCACAGAGGGTTGCCTAAAAATAAAGCGCTTATTAAGTTTTTAAGCGAACAGGGAATGAAGCAACTATTGCTGCGTACCGAAGGCTATTATATGCAACAACAAAATAGAAACATGCCGATTATTGATCAAGAACTCTATTTTGTAATTGAAGAAAAACAAAACACCGTTGACATTCAAGAAAAGGGTATTGAACTTGTATCAAGGAGTGCAGAAGAAGCTAAACTGTTTCTTATTCCCGATGTAGGCGCAGAAATTGCAGAACTTGAAAAACAGAACTTTAGCCCTGAAGAAAAAATTAAAATCAAAAACGAAATTTATCGCAATTTTTCTATCGCTTCAGAGCGTATTCACACAGTACATCAGTTGCTAAAAGCATATACTATGTTTGAAAAAGACGTTGAGTATGTGATTATTGATAACAAGATAAAAATTGTGGATGAGCAAACCGGCCGTATTATGGAAGGCAGACGCTACTCCGATGGATTGCACCAGGCATTAGAAGCAAAGGAAAATGTAAAAGTAGAAGCCGCTACGCAAACATACGCTACTATTACGTTGCAAAACTACTTCCGCATGTATAAAAAACTTGCGGGCATGACAGGTACAGCTGAAACCGAAGCCGGAGAATTTTGGAATATCTATAAATTAGATGTAGTAGTAATCCCTACCAATAGACCTATTGCACGTATTGATGCTAACGATTTGGTTTTTAAAACAAAACGTGAAAAATATACCGCCGTTGTTGATGAAATATTGCGCCTGAACGAAGAAGGTCGCCCCGTATTGGTGGGAACAACTTCAGTGGAAATCTCAGAATTATTATCAAAAATATTATCGGCACGGAAAATAAAACACAATGTGTTAAATGCCAAATTGCACAAAAGAGAAGCTGACATTGTTGCTGAAGCCGGCCAAGCAGGAACTGTAACAATTTCTACAAATATGGCGGGTCGTGGTACCGACATAAAACTCGGAGCAGGAATTAGGGAAAAAGGAGGTCTTGCTATTATTGGTACTGAAAGACACGACTCGCGCCGCGTTGACAGGCAGTTGAGAGGACGTGCCGGCCGACAAGGAGACCCCGGTAGCTCGCAGTTCTTCGTATCATTAGAAGATGACTTGATGCGATTGTTCGGCTCTGAAAGAATCTCAAGAATTATGGACAGAATCGGGCTCAAAGATGGGGAAGTGATTCAACACAGTATGATTTCTAGATCTATTGAACGGGCACAGAAGAAAGTAGAGGAAAACAATTTCGGAGTGCGAAAACGCTTGCTCGAATACGACGACGTAATGAACAAACAACGTGAAACTATCTATAGAAAGAGAAAAAATGCACTTTTTGGAGACAAATTAGCCATCGATATTTCTGATATGTTTTACGATGTATGTGTGAAAATGATTGAACGTAATTACGAAGCGAAAGATTACGACGGATTTGTTCAAGACGTGATTACTACTTTTGGGTGTGAAGTACCTTTTACCCAAGACTATTTTTTTCATGAACGAACCAACAAATTGACAGACGAACTCTATGACAAAGTTTTTGAAAATTATAAAATACGCCAACAAATGCTTTGTAAACAAGCGTTTCCGGTAATTGAGCGCGTGTATAGAGAAAATGGAGATAGATTTGCAAATATTGCTGTTCCTATTACTGATGGCGTAAAAACATTGAACGTGGTTGCACCTTTAAAAAAATGTGTTGAAACCGAAGGGCGCGAAATAGGTCTTTCTATTGAAAAAGGAATTACCTTAGCGGTAATTGACAATGCGTGGAAAGAACATTTAAGAGAGATGGACGACCTAAAACAGTCGGTACAAAACGCTTCTTACGAGCAAAAAGACCCACTTTTAATTTATAAATTAGAGTCTTTTAATCTTTTCGACTTGTTATTAGAGAAGATAAACGAAGAGATTGTTTCTTTTCTAAATAAAGGAGGTTTGCCGGTTGAAGAACATGCTCAAGTACGTGAAGCTCAACTACCGCAATCAGAGGCGCGGAGATTGCAGACCGGAAGAAACGAAATAGCAGGAAGGCCGGCTATTGGCGGGAAAGGAAGTGCACCTGTACGTGTAGAAAAAAAAGTGGGAAGAAATGAACCTTGTCCTTGTGGGAGTGGAAAAAAATATAAAAATTGCCACGGAAAAGAAACTTAGCTAACTTTTCACCACATTCAACTCCTCCTCCGACACATCCGGTAAATCCATAAAAGAGAACTTTTTATGTACTTGCGCCTGTTTGTTTCTTTCCCCGCTTCTTGAAAGCACACCATAAAAGACAGGTACAACAATAAGCGTTACAAAGGTAGATACAGTTAATCCTCCAATCACAACAATTCCCATTGAGACCCATAATTCCGATCCTTCGCTTACGCTCAGCGCCATCGGGAGCATTCCTAAAATAGAAGTAAAGGCAGTCATCAATACCGGACGTAAACGCGACTGCCCCGACAAGGCAATCGCTTCGCTGAGCGGATACCCGCGGTCGCGCATCAAGTTGATATAGTCCACCAATACCACTCCGTTTTTAACCACAATACCAATCAACAGGATAATTCCGAGCGCACTTACCATATCTAACGAATATCCGGTAATGTATAAGGATAAGACAACCCCCGAAATAGCAAAAGGTACCGACATCATAATGATGAAAGGTTTGGAAAAGGACTCAAACTGAGATGCCATTACAATGAAAACCAGCATAATAATGAGAATTGCCAGCAACAACATATCGGCGTAAGTTTTTTGCTGCTCTTCAAAATCTCCTGCAATATTAACAAGAACACCCTGCGGAATTTCAATTTTTGTAATCTCTTTTTGAATATCGGTTGCCAATTCTCCCAACGAAGTATTTACAGGGGTAACCGAAATAGTTACAATACGCTCTCTCCGCTTCCTTTCTATGGTAGGCGGTCCCCAATACTCTTTTATTTCTGCAACCTCTTTCAATTTAATTTTCTTTCCCATTGGGGTCATTAAAGTCATCTCTTCCAATGAGGTAATGCTGTTTCTATACTCTTCTTCCAATCGAACCACAATATCATATTCATACCCGTCTTCTCTTAAATAGCCTGCCTGCATTCCGTTTACTCTGTTTCTAACAAACAGGGAAACCATCGCCTGATTCAGACCTGCTTTTGCAATTTTTTCCTTGTCGAAAACGATTTGCAGTTCCGCGCGGTCTTTATCTCTGCTGATTTTAATATCTCGTGCTCCATCAAAATTTTCAAAACGTTTCGAAAGTTCTTGGGCTACTGCGTTGGTTTTATCAAAATCGTATCCGTAAATTTCAACATTGAGCGTATTTTGAGAGAAGCCGGCGCCTCCCTGATTTGATACCGTGAAATTTATAATTTCAGGCATTTTTTTCAATTCACCGCGCACTACTTCTGCAATTTCAAATATGGTACGGTCGCGTTCTCCTTTTTTATTGGTACGCACAATCATGTTAATTTTACTATTGGTAGTTGCAAAAAACAGGGCAGAAATTCCGGCGGCATCGTTAGAGCCTGCGGTAGAACTTATTAGAATCGTTTCCGGAACATGCTTTAGAAGCATATTTTCAATGTTTCGTGCCGTTAAAACGGTTTCTTCAACGCGCGTACCGCTTGCTAATTCTACTTTAATGCTCAATTGAGCATTATCGGCCATCGGCATAAAATCGGCTCCAATTTTTCCTAAGAAAACAGGGGTTAGCGAAGCAATAAAAATAAGTAGCGCAGTAATTAATGTAATGGCTTTATTGCGTAAACAGAAACGCAAAACTTTTGCATACCAGGCATCTATATTACCTAAAAGACGTATCACCGTATTACGATAAGAAAACCTGCTTTCCTCTCTTTGTTTGATATTTCCTGCTTTGCTGGAGTATCTGGCTTTCAATAAACGGGAAGATAGCATGGGGGTTAGCGAAATGGCAACAAGCGTAGAAACAGTGGTGGTAATGGTTACTATCCATCCTAATTCTTTGAAGAGAATACCGGCCATTCCGGGAAGCATGGTGAGCGGAACAAAAACGGCAATAATAACAAAAGTAGTTGCGATTACGGCTACCCACACTTCGTTGGTGGCATAAATAGAGGCTTCTCGCGGAGTAGCCCCACGTTCTATGTGTTTATCAATATTTTCCAAAATCACAATCGCGTCATCCACGACCATACCAATTGCTATCGTCATGGATGCCAGCGCGATAATATTAATAGAACTGCCCACTAAAAACAGATAAATAAATCCTGAAATTATTGAAATAGGAATAGCGGTAGCAATAATTAATGTTGCACGCCATTTACCCAAAAAGAATAAAACTACTAAGATAACCGCCAATAGCGCGAAGAGAATGGTGGTTCCCAGCCCGGTAATAGAATCAGTAATAAATTCTGAAGTGTCGTAAATTACGGCTATCTCAATATCGGGCGGCAATGTTTTTTTTATTTTTTCCATTTGCTTGCGAACCTCGTATGCTACCTTTACCGTATTGCCTCCGGTTTGTTTCATTACTACTAAACGAACCCCATCTTTCCCGTTAATTTTTTCTTCTAACGAGAAATCTTTAATTGTATCTCTTACCGTGGCAACATCTTTTAAAAACACTTGTTTGCCGTCGAAAGAGGTGTGAATAACGATGTCGTTAATCTCTTTACTTTCAATAAATTCACCGTCAACACGCAGTTGATAAGATTCATTGCCCATTTTTACCGTACCCGATGCCAGATTCAGATTGTTGTTCATAATTGCCTGCCCAACCAATTCAAGACTTAGATTGTATGAGTCTATTCTTTTGGGATCAATTTCAACATAAATATGCCTGTCGGGAGTTCCCGATAAGGACAAAGTACCGATTCCGTCAATACGATTTAACACATTGATAACATTGTCCTCCAAAATTCTTTCCAAACCCGGATAACTTTCTTCTGCTGTGATAGCATACTGCATAATAGGCATAGCAGCAGAATTAAACTTGAAAACTATGGGGCGGCCACAGCCGTCGGGCAAATTGTCGTAAGTCCATTCCAAAGTGGAGCGGATGTCGCCTACCACTTTTTCCAGGTTCATTCCCCAGTTAAACTGCATCATTACCATAGAAATATTATCTCTTGAAGAGGAGGTTATCTCTTTTAAACCGTCAATAGAGTTGAGGCGGTTTTCGATAATTTTGGTAACATTGGTTTCAATTTCAGCCCCGCTTGCCCCCGGATATGTAGTTAATATTGAAATAAAAGGCGGCTCAATTTCGGGATAAAGGTCAATAGGTAAACGTGTTAAAGAGAAAAGCCCCAACACTACTACTGCTGCAAATATCAGTAGCGTACTAATGGGTTTGTTAACTGCGGTTTTGTATATAGCCATAATGTTTATTTAAGGATTTAAAATTTAGGGTTTGAGGTTTTTATGTCTTGTGGCTTCTGATTTAACTATTTTTTCTGGTTCGGTCTGCAGTCTTCGTTCTACTTTTTTTACGTCTTCGGCAGGTGGAAGATTTTCGGGGACGAGTCCGCGTTCAATCATAATTTTGCGTACACCGAGATTATTTTCTACGTGTTCTTTTTCGATAGCGGGAATGCCTGTCAAATCTTTCAACTGAACATTTTCGGCAGTCATCGCAGCGGCAAAATCTTTTGCTTTAATGCTAACAGTTGGCAAAAAGTCGGCAATCGGACGATTCTCTGACACGCCGAATTTTCGTTTCAATGCCGTTGTATCCAAACGGAACAAAGCTTTATCACCTTTTGAGCGAATAATGGCAAATCCTTTATCGTCCACACCTCGTTCGTACAAAACGCCAGAAAGCAGTTTTTCGGTTTCCCGCAATTTCGCACGAGCCTCAACACGTTCTATTTCTTGTAACCTCAACTCTATCAATTCAGAACGACGAGTTTGTACTGCAAAATAGGTTTGAGCAAACGCAATTTCAGGCTTACGACTATCTCCATTTTGAGCGATTAAATAGCAGGCGTAGCGTGTGAGCAGAATGTCATCTATCTCTTTTTCAGCACCTTTTGGCATCGGTATCGTTTTGCCGACACCGGCAAAATGATCAGGAACATATCCGCCTGCATTTGCACAGGCATCTTTGGCTTTGTCTATCGCATTGGTAAACCTACGCCATTGTGTATACCCCAACAAGGTTTGCAATTCTCTTGCACTCCAACATTCAATGCCGTTATACTCAACGGTTATTGCCTCAAATTTGCTTAATAATTCGGTTATTTCGTTTTTTTTTAGCATATTTTATATCCGTGTTTTTTCAATTGTTAAATTTCGCAAAATATTCGTCAATTTCAGGTCTTAACTCAATTCCTGCTTTCTCAAAACAATCAAGCAACTCATTGTAAGCGCCTTTTCCGCCGAGAAAATCCCAAAATTCTTCGGCAACTTTTAGTTCATTTTCGAGGTCGAGCATTCCGCGCATTGTCCAGCGGTTGTATGGCTGTGGCTCGTATGGATTGTATGGAATGGCAATTAAAGTCTGAACTTTTACTGTTGGATTTGTGGCAAGCGTAGCGGCAGCCCATTCTAAAAGTGTTCGCTTAAACTCCTTGAAATCGCCTACATTGGGTTTAGCTGTTTTTATGTCGAATAAATAAATTGTACCGTCTTGCGCTGTTAGTTTCAAATCAATTTTTGTGGGTTTTACGGCTTTCATTTCGCCTTTTTGACAAACGGCTCTGATTGTTTCAATTTCTTGTAACTTATTAGGTGTTGTAAGTGCAGTCGTGAGATTATCCATAATATTTTGGATAACTTGCTGTGCTTCTGACGATATTTGCAAACCCGCTTTTTGTTGCAATTCTGCATTGGCAAAATTCAATTCTGCTAACGACTTGGCAACAGGCTCAAAAATACTTGTTCCGAAATTCGTACTCAACGAGTGAATAAACGAATACAGTGCAATCCTGTCTTTGCCCAAAAGTCTGAAATGAAAAGGCATAGAGGCTGGTTCAGGATTGTAATTCTGAAATTTATTCCGCAGGCTATTGATTATGACTTGCTGGATTTGGGAATTTTGATGGTTAGTTAGTGGCATATTATAAATTTTCTAATCCTTGTATTTGTGGAATTTGTGCAAAAAAGTCTTCTAAATGGTTATTTATTCTAAATGGCTGACCCCTATGATTGTAAGTATCATCTTTTACACATCTTGCGTGATAATGACGTTCTTTTTGTTCGCTGAGTCTTTCGTTAAATTCAGTTCCTTCCCATTTCCCATAATAGTTTGAAAAAATACAATTTCCGTCATCAAAATTTGCACAATCTTTACATAAATATTTATCCGAAATAAGTTTATCAGGTAATGTCCCATTCGAAAAATCTTCTATGACTTTATCACAATAAAGAATTATTTCTCCACATTTAGGACAGCGATTGTGCATATTATTTTTAAGGTCTACCGCAAAAGTTGGGATTGATGTTCTAATTGAAAATTCTCGGCTTTGCCCCTCTTTTGCATAGCCAACTTCAATTCCAAAGATTTCTTTATTTTCCTTTGCAAGTAAAAAATCTGGCGGAGCAATTGGGTTTCTATTTCCAAATAAACGTTGAATTAAAAGTAATGGAATAATAATACCTTTTTTTACTTTAAGGAGTTCTGCAAATACTACAAGTTCTTTTGGACAACCTAATGTTTTAGGTAAAATAGAATCAACTAACAAGTCGAATTGTTTCCAATCGCTATCACCTATAACAGTCCTACTATCTTTCAAATTCTCTGCTAATACTGAATCCCTATCTTTTTCATAAAGAGTTTCTGAATCAATTTCTTCTTCTAATTTTTCAATATACAATTTTCTGATATCAGGGTTTACAGTAATAGAATCGTAAATTAATAATTGATTAACGGAATACATAATCAATTTTAAAAAATTCTTGAAATTTTCTTCGGATTTTACAGCGTAATAGTACGCTCTACCTGTAAAAATATATTCAACCACATCTCCAAGAATCATTTGTCTTGCCAATTTCAAATTTCCTCGTGGCTGTTTTCCCCCCGCATATATTTCTCTTGAAATTTCCTCATATATAGAACTAAATTCTTCCGAGTTTAAGATGCCGTTAATTCTTCTATATTCTTGATGGTTGTTTAAAAAAATTTCATCAAGACACTTTAAATGCTGTACTGATATACTAAGTTTTTCTAATAATAGTTTCATATTTACTTACTTTTTAAATGAAACACCGTTTCTGAATACGCCGCTTTGTCTTTTTCCGAGCGGTTTAATACAGGTCGGTTAAAGCGATTTACTATTTTCATTCCTGCGTTTTCTGCGATTGTAGGATACATATTAAACTTGTCGTTTGCCACAAGAAAAATATCGTAATCGTCTGTCAAAAAGCGTTTGCAGTTGTTCAGCACGTCAGAAATTCCTTGAATGTAACTTGCTTGTGCTTCTTTTTTCTGTCCTTTAAAAAGTGGGCCGATTTCCAATTCGTCTTTGCGGTCGAAACCAAACAAATCGTAGGCGTAGGCGTGTTGTTCGTGGTAATCAATCAGTCCGACATAAGGTGGGGAGGAAAAAATGCCTCTGATTTTTTGTTTTTCTAATAAAACTCCAAATTTTGCATTACGTTTTTTTATCTGCTCGAAAATATCAATATTTCTGCTGTCGCCGGTCAAGCAAAGTTGAAATGTATTTGTTCTCAATTTATCGAACTGTAAAAGTCGGCTAACCGTATCTTTTGAGTAAGTTTTCCACCATTTGAGAATTGAAAAAAGTGGTTTACACATTTTACCGTGCTTGCTGCAGTAATAAGTGGCAATTACCGGCTCTAAAAGTGTTGCCAAATCGGCATGTGTAGTGGCTCGGCAGCTGCGAATGGTACGACTCAAAATTACGCTTACAATTTTCTTTGTATCAATGTTTTGTATCTCTTTTATTCGTTCAAAAACAAAATCTATTTCACTGCGAATATGTGCCGAAAACCATTTATCTAAAAATGTTTCGTTTCGGTCTTGTCGTAATTTTATACTGTATTGATTGACAAGATTTTCGTAAATCGGTAAAAATTCTTTTTCTTTTTCCGCACCGTATTGTTTTTCAGTGATTTCGCCGTTTCGCAAACGATATTTGTAATCAGGTACAGGAAAATATTTATTGTTGAAATTATTTAGTTCAATCAATAATTTTTCTTCAAACTCAACGGCATTTGAGTTTTTGATAAAATTTTCGAGCGATTTCGTAATATGTTTTAGTTCGTTTTGAATGTCTGCAATATCGTATTTTACAACTTTGCAATTTCCAATCAGCGTATTAAAAACCGAAACGTCAACACCAACTGCATTTATCCCAAGTTCGCAGGCTTGCACCATAGTTGTACCGCTACCGGAAAATGGGTCTAAAACTATGTCGCTTTTTTTGAAATATGTTTGGGTTTTGAATTTATCAGTATGATTATCCAAAAAATACTCCACCAATTGCGGGATAAATTTTCCTTTGTAAGGGTGCAAACGATGAACGTGTTTTGTGGTTTCTGCCTCCTTGTATTGCTCAAATGACAACGCCCAATTCAAATCATTGCCAAGTTGTTCTTTAAAATAATTTTCTCTCGAAGTCAAATATTTTCTATAATAATCCTGTAATTCAGATTGTAGTACCTGTGTTATTCCGTTTTCGCCAATTTTCCGCACTAAGCCATACTGTACCAAATAGGCAATGTTCGAAGTGGTTACATTTTTTCCGATGTAGCCGCTCGCCCATTTGCTTGCTTCTGTTATGCTGAGTAATTGTGCAGTTTCAGTCATTTTAATTGCTATTAACTTTTAATTCACTATCTCCAATTTCGCTCCTGCCACCAATCGTGCCTGCCCCTTGCTCACTATCTCATCGCCCTCTTTGATTTCGTTGGAGATAATTTCAATTTTATCGTCAAAACGTTGCCCTAATGTAACCGAAACACGCTTGGCAATTCCGTTGTCGTTAACAAAAACATAGCGCTCGTTTGAGCCTTGTAATTTTAAAACAACCTGATACGGAACGAGTAACGATTCTATTTCGCCCATTTCAAATGTGGAGCGGGCAAACATACCCGGACGTAATAGTTCGTTGGAGTTAGGAATTTTAACTTTTACTTGAAAAGTATGAGTGGCAGGGTCAATCGTTGGATATACCATTTCAATGAGAGCTGAAAAGTCCTTATCAGGATAAATATCTGATTTTAAAACTATTTTTCTACCTGCTTTAAGCAACGGGTAATAACTTTCGGGAATATTTACCAACGCTTTTAAGGTGTTGATTTGCGTGAGGATAAGAATGGGCATTCCGGTAAACAGTTCCCCGTTTTCATAATTTTTAGCCGAGATAATTCCCGAAAAATCGGCTTTTATAAAGGTATTTCTTTCTAAAAAAGCAAGCGATTCTTCCGTTTGGTCGTACCTGAGTTTCAGTTGGTCGTAGGTTTGTTGCGATATACTGCCCGTTTTTTGCAGGGCTTCTAACCTTTCCAGTTCTATTGCTAAATTAACAAAAGCCATACGTGTCGTATTCAACTGATTTTCGTCCATAGTAACTAACAGGTCGCCTTTTTTCACCCTTGAACCTACCTCTACGTGTATGCGTTCAATTTTCCCTTGCAAAGAGGGTGATACGTTCATCGTTTCATATCCTTGCAAAGTTGTGGATAGCGTTAATACGTGCGCAATTTTTTCTTTTTGCAATTTCAAAACTTCAACGGTTTCAATGTTTTGAACGACCTCGTCTTCGTTTGACGTTTTTTTGCCTCCGCAGCTTGACAAAAGGATTACTGCTGCTACTAATAATGTGGTTTTAATGATTTGGTTCATTGGTACAAATTATTTATTATTATTTTTTATTTATTCAAAAGTTTTTCCAACTCAATTTGCGCGTTTACTAAATTAAGCATTGCCTGTATGTAATTGCTTTGCGCATTTATTAGGCTCATACTCGACTGGGTTACGTCTAAACTTGAAGCAATGCCATGTTGGAATTTATTGCTAATACTATTAAAAACCCTTTGCGATACTTCTATCGTTTTTTCTTGAGTTTCATAATCTTCCAAGCCGGATAGTAGATTGTATCTCAATTGTTTGTTTTGTACTTCCAAGTGGTCTTTCAACATTTTTAATGAATTTAATGCCACTTGGAAGTTGTATTTTGCCTCTTTTACTTTTACAAACCTGCCTCCGGAAGAAAAAATTGGAAAATTTAAACTGAATCCTGCTACATTGGGTGGACTCATGTCAAAATTTGTTTTCTGTATTTTCGCCGTGTATTGGTAAAATGCGCTAAAAGTTGGACCATACGACCACTCATTTAAACGAACTTGTTTTTTTGCAAGCAGTGTGCTCTTTTCTACCAATTGATAATCCAAGTTGTTTGAAAACGAAAAACCCTCCTGCAACAATTTATAGGTATATTCAACATCAAGTATTTCTTTAATTGTTTCAGAAAGAGATATTTGTGTATTCATAGAAACCCCGAGCAACAAACGAAGTGAGTTATAGAGAACTTCTAAATGACGTTGGATTGCACTAATTCCATTTTGCAAAGAAGATACCTGAACGGAGATTAGGTCAACATCCGTTTGTTCACTAACTCCCACATCTACTGCTTTTTGAGCAGATTTTTCCAGAATCAACATATTTTTCATGTTTTGATGCATCAATTCCAAGGTGTTTTCCATTGCTAATATTGCGAAATATACTCTATAAACCTGAGTTCTAATATCTTGTTCTGTCTTTTGGTGGTTCGTTTTCTGCATTTCTACAGCAATTTTTCCTAATGTAGAAGATATAATCTGTGCGCCGCTAACGGCAATAGCCGCCTGCACTGTGAAATTACTTGTTGGTTTCGTAGGAATTTTAATTGTGTTTGTAATTACTTCACCTGTAATCGGATTCGCTCCGATCGGCATTTCCATAGTCATTTCATATCCCAACATAGAAGTATAATCAAGTGCTCCAGTCGCTTGCGGCAACATGGTAGAAATGGCATACCATTTTGTTGCCTCAGCTTTTTTTATTTCCAAAGAAGCGTTTTTCATCAAATAGTTATGCTCAATGGCATATTTTTGTGCTTGCTCAATAGAAAGCGATAACGTTCCTTCTTGTTGGCTTTGAGCATTCAACAAGCAGAATGGAATGCACCCTAATAAAATTGCTGTAAAAATTCTTTTTCTCATATTTGTGTTTGTAATTTAATGTTTTTCATTTAAAATTCGGCTCAGAATATCCAAGGCTTCGATGGCAGGAAGGAAATCGGATATGCGTTCTTTTCCTTTGTAAAGAGCCACTTTATTGTTTGCACTTCCAATAATTCCGAAGTCGGCATCTGCCATTTCGCCGGGTCCGTTTACCACGCAACCCATTACAGCAATTTTTAGGTGAGGATAATTTGAAAACTTTTGTTTCACAGCGCTTAATACCGATTGAATATCATATTGAGTGCGTCCGCAGGAGGGACAAGCGATAATTTCTGTTTGCGTTTTTTTAATATTACAAATTTGCAAGGCACAATTTTGCAATTTAATAATTTCATCTGTAATGAAATGGGGATTTTCAACGGTAATATCTACCAAGGTATTATTTAACCAATATTTCCCGATAAGCGCTCCTACCCCAGCCCACCATTTTTCTTTATTCTTTTCTGGGTAATGAATATGTAATACGCCTTCTGAGAAATTTTCATAACTGTTTAATTTAATATCTTGAACAGCAGCGAGTAATAATTTTGAAAACAGAATTTCATTTACAGGATTTTCGGTTAATGAAACGCGAAAAGTATTGCCTATTCCATGCAGCAAAAGAGCGCCGATGCCTACGGCAGATTTCACGCGAGCTTCCATCTCGTTTGCGGCTTCTGTAACTCCCAAATGAAAAGGATATACCCTACCCTGCTCTAACATTTTATTATAAAGCAACAAATTTGCCTCCATCATGGTTTTTACATGACTTGATTTGATAGAAAAAACAATCCTGTGAAAATTGTGTATCTCTGCAATTTTTACCCATTCTAATGCAGATGCCACGAGTGCCTCTGTGCTATTGCCATACTGTGTTATCATTCGGGGGCTAAGAGAGCCTTGGTTAACACCTACACGAATAACGGTGTTGGTTTTTTTGCAAATTTCAAATAAAGATTTGGCATTCCTTACCATAACTTCAAATTCTTGCAGACTTTCTGCTTCGGTAAAAGGTACTGTAGAGCTTCTTTGAGCAGTAAAATTTCCCGGATTAATTCTTATTTTTTCAACAAATGTTGCTGTTTTTTTTGCCACTTCGGGTAAAAAATGCACATCGGCAACAAGGGGAATATAAAGGTTTTTCTTTTGGAGTAGTAATTTTATGTTTCGCAATGCTTCCACTTCTTTTAGCCCCGGCACAGCCACACGTACTAAATCTGCTCCTGCTTCAATCAACTCCATAATTTGAAGTACTGTTGTTTCTACGTCATTGGTGTTGGTATTGGTCATAGACTGAAGTAAATAGGAGGAAGAAGATGCGGTAAAAACTACATCCTCATTGATATTAATTTCAAGAAATCTATCAGTATTATTCATTTATTATCAGTTCTCTACATAACCATGAAAAACAACGAACTAAATCCCGTCATATCAAAAATTTCCTTAATTTCATCTTTTATTCCTTTCAAAGTAAGTTTTCCTTGTTTTGCGTTTATATTTTTCTGTAAAGTTAAAAACACGCGCAATCCGGAACTACTTATATAGTCTAATGCTGTACAATCTAATACAATATCTTTCATTTCGCCGGCAATAACCGGAGCAACTTTTTTTTCAAATTCAGGGGCGCTTACTGTGTCTAAGCGACCTGTAATAGCAATGAGGGTTTGAGGCCCGTCAGTGATGGTAATTTCCATATTGATATTTGTTTATGTTAATATTTTTTTGGTCATAATTAATATATTTTTTCCGCTTTCACGTTTATATTCAAGCTTATCCATAATTTTCTTTACTAAAAAGACCCCCAAACCGCCTATTGGACGCTCTTCTGCTGAAAGCGTAATGTTTGGAGCTTCTATCAGAGTTGGGTCAAATGCAATCCCATCATCTATAAGTGTCAAAACTAACTCATTATCTCCAAGTGAAGCAATAACTTCAATCAAATTGTTGTTATCTTTTGACTTTAAACTACCCTGTCCACCTTCGGCATCCACCCCCTCAAAAATATGAAGGGGAATTTTCTCCCTTCTTTCTTCTCCCTTCTCCTTGTATCCATAATGTATTACATTGGCTACTGCTTCTTCAAGCGCCAAGTTAATATTCATTATTAATACAGAAGGTATATTTATTTGTTTGCCAATTTGTTCTGTGAATTGAGTAATTTTGGGTAATTCTTCAATTTTGTTAGAAATGGTTAAAGTTGATAAGATATTACGGGTTGCTTCCTCGCCTTTATAGTTAATGGCAAGCAGCGTAATATCGTCAGAGTGTTCATTTTCTTTAATATGTAGTTTAATATCAGAAAGTATATTATCAACTATCTCACGTGCAGATACTTTGGAATTTTGTATAATGGTTGCCAACAGTCTTTCAACTCCATATAATTCTTTGTTGGCGTTTTCAGCTTCTGTAACACCATCTGTATAGAGTAGCAAGCCGTTAGTAGCAGGTAAAGTAATAGTTTGCTCTGTATAGGCGTAATTTTTCATTACTCCAACAGGAAGATTGGGAAGCGTCTGTATGCGTGTACACGCTCCGTTGGGTGCTATGAGAATAGGAGGATTATGCCCTGCATTGCAATATTTTAGAACACCTGTTCTTAGATTAAGTTTTCCAACAAAGAGTGTTACGAATAAGTTTGAATCATTGTTTTCTGCAATTGAATTATTTAATGCGTTCATCACTTCATCTGTGTTTTCTGTTTTCATGGCTATTGAGCGAAACAATCGTAGTGTAACTGCCATGAATAAAGATGCAGGTATTCCGTACCCTGCCACATCTCCGATAGCAAAATAAAGATTATCTTCTTCCAAGAAAAAATCGTATAAATCACCTCCAATCTCTTTGGCAGGATGTAATACTGCATATAAATCTACCTCTTTTCTTTCAGGAAAAGGAGGAAAGCGCTTATGGAGCATCCCCATCTGGATGTCGCGAGCAATTTTTAATTCACTTTCTATTTTCTCTTTTGCAGAAGCGGTTTGTTGCAACTTTGTAAAGTTTCTAATCATTTGAGAAGAGATAAAAAACAAAACAAGAAGTCCCAAACCAATAATCAATATTAACATTAGATTTATTCGATGCAAATCACCAAACACTTCATCGTCGGGAAGAACAATAGCCATTGACCATTGCGTGTGAGGTATCTGAGCATAAAAAACGTATGATTTACCTCCACCTTTAGTTAATACTTGCATTCCATGCTTACCTGTGAGCATATTTTCACCCAGTAATTTGAGTTTCGGATTGTTGGTTTCTTCAGCCACATCAAAAATAGTTTGATTTAAGATACGTTCCTGTTGAGGATGAACTATATATGTTCCATCATTTGCCAACAAAAAAGTATAAGAGCGGTTACCGTGTTTCATGCTATCTAACATATCGGTTAGCCATTCTAATGAAATATCGGAGGTAAAAACGCCTATAAATTCTCTATTTTTGTCATAGATGGGTACAGAATAGGTGCACATTACCATTTGGCCGCCGCCTTTATCATAGTAAGGTTCGCTCCAATAAGGCTTCTCAAATTCCTTAAGTTTGCGGTACCATTCCCAAGTAAAATAGTCGTAATCTTCGTTTCCCAATTGCAAACTACGGATGGTATCTTTGTCTTTATAGGAATAGGGAGAGAAATAGTATCCCTTTTCCTTAAAATAATAGGGCTCAAATGCGATAGCGGTTCCGTAAATATCAGGGTTATTACGTACTATCTCATGTGTAATATTGAAAATGGAATCGGGGGTAAAAACGCCCCTTGCAATAATTCGACTCAAATTGTCGGGTACTGCTTCCGCAGAATGTAACACTTTTTCAACTTCCAAGCTGAAAATATTAAGCATATTTTCAGCTTTAGTGCGCGCAGCCTTTTCTATACTCCGACTTGAGAAGTGATAGAAAACCGAAAAGGTTATTACAAAAAGTGTTGCCGTAAACAAAAGAATGATGAGGCTAAGGCGAGGCATATTAATTAAATAATCATATCAATGTTGCTATTTGTGTTATTTTACCACCACCTTCTCTGTAATATCATCATAATCTAAAGTTGCTTGCCTATTATCTTCAATGCGGTTAAGCAAAATTTCTTCAGCAAGCACGTCTTCAACATGCTTTTGAATGGCACGTTTCAACGGACGGGCACCGTAGTTGCTATCCCAACCTGCTTCTGCTAAAAATTCTTTAGCTTTATCGGTAATATTTACTTCCAATCCCAAGTTTGCCACCCGTTTTAATACTTTATTTAGTTCTATTTCAATAATTTTCACAATTTCAGGTTTTCTTAAACTATTGAAATAAACAATATCATCAATTCGGTTCAAAAATTCCGGAGCGAAGTTTTTTTTGAGTGCATTTTCTAAAACGCCTTGCTCCATCTTGTTTTTGTTGGCTTCTATAGCAGCTGTGGAAAAACCCACACCGGTTCCAAAATCTTTCAATTCACGAGACCCAATATTGGAGGTCATGATTATGATTGTATTTTTGAAATCCACTTTTCTGCCTATTCCATCGGTCAGCTGGCCATCATCAAACACTTGTAATAAAACATTATACACGTCGTGATGTGCTTTTTCTATTTCGTCTAAAAGAACTATTGAATAGGGTTTCCTACGTACTTTTTCCGTGAGTTGCCCCCCTTCTTCATACCCTACATACCCCGGAGGGGCACCTATTAAGCGTGAAACCGTGTGTTTTTCCATGTACTCGCTCATATCCAAACGAATCATTGCCTCTTGCGAATCGAAAAGATATTCAGCTAAAACTTTGGCTAAATATGTCTTGCCGACTCCGGTGGGGCCTAAAAATATAAAAGTACCAATCGGCTTATTGGGGTCTTTCAGCCCTACCCTATTTCTTCGGATTGCTTTTGCTATTTTTAAAATAGCATCGTCCTGTCCTATTACTTTACCTTCTAACTCTTGCCCCATCTGCATCAATTTTTCTCCTTCATTTTTTGCAATTCTCTTTACAGGCACCCCTGTCATCATGGCAATCACTTCGGCCACGTCTTCATCAACAACATCAGGACGTGTTATATTCGACTGGTTTTCCCATTCTTTTTTGTGCCGGCTCAACGCTTCTTCTGCTATTTTTGTAGCATCTCGATAATCTGCGGCTAATTGAAATTGTTGATTGATAACAGCTTCATTTTTCAATTTTTGTAAATCTTCAATTTGTTTTTCTATATCTAAAATCTCTTGCGGTATGTGAATATTAGTGATATGTACCCTCGAGCCTGCTTCATCTAAGGCATCTATAGCTTTGTCTGGCAAGCATCTATCTGTAATATAGCGCGAGGAGAGTGCCACGCAAGCTTGCAATGCTTCGTCGGTGTAGCGTACTAAGTGATGTTCTTCGTAGCGGTCTTTTATATTTTGCAAAATTTCAAGTGTTTCTTCTGCGGTGGTTGGCTCCATCATAATTTTTTGGAAACGCCGCTCCAACGCTCCGTCTTTTTCAATATACTGCCGGTACTCGTCCAATGTAGTTGCTCCAATACATTGAATATCACCGCAAGCAAGTGCAGGTTTAAACATATTCGATGCATCAAGGCTGCCCGACGCACCACCGGCGCCTACCATCGTATGCAACTCATCAATAAAGAGAACTACATCTTTATTTTTTTCTAACTCCGCCAGAATGCCTTTCATACGTTCTTCAAACTGTCCACGATATTTTGTACCGGCAACTAAAGATGCCATATCTAAACTAATGATGCGTTTATGGAGTAATGTACGAGAAACTTTTCCTTGCGAAATTCGAATAGCAAGCCCTTCGGCAATCGCTGATTTTCCCACTCCAGGCTCACCAATAAGAACCGGATTGTTCTTTTTTCTTCTACTTAAAATTTGTGCAATGCGCTCCAACTCTTTCTCACGCCCCACAATGGGGTCTAACCTTCCTTCGGATGCAAATTTTGTTAAATCCTTTCCAAAACTATCTAACATAGGAGTTGCACTGCGCCCCTGTCCTTTTTGAGACTTCTTAGTACGTCTTCGTTGCTCACCATCTTCATCGTCGTCGTCATCCTCTTCGTCGGCACCCGCCATAGCTGTGCCAAAACCAAAAGGCTCTTCCACTTTTCTTATTTCTCCAATAACATTCTCGTAAGTCATGCCTGTTCTGCGCAAAAGCGACTTAATGGCGTTATTCGAATCGGTGCGCCCATCCTTTAATATCGCTAAAACAAAGTGAATCATCTCTATATATTCACTTCTGCACTCTTTTGAAACTAAATAAGCCAATCTAAACAAGTTTTCGGTAAGCACATTGAATTTTATGGTATCAAGTGTAGCTTCGTTTTTATATTCATTATTTTTCAATATCTCTTCAATTTGAAAACACAATTGAGAGGTATCAATTTTATATAAATCGCAAATCTGTTGTACGGCATTAAAAGAAGGAGTAATAAAAATGGAAAGCGCAACATGCTCTACCCCTACAGAGGTGTAGCCATACTTTATGGCAATTCTCTTGGCTTCCTCCAAGGCATTTTTCATCTCTTCCGAAAACTTAAAATTCATGCTTTCTTTATTTAGTAGTAAATATCGTTATTGTTTAACAATTTTAAAGTTCCCAACAACTTCACTTTCTGACATAATAGAAACAATATAGACACCTTTCTCTAAATTACTGATATCTATTTCCGTTTTACCGGCAATATTTTGGTTTAAAACCTTTTTTCCGGTCATATCGTAAAATATTATTCTGTTTTGAAGATTATCCTCACAATCCACAACTAATTTGTCACTGGTAGGATTTGGGAAAATCTTTATTTCTGCAAGTTGCAGCCCTGAAATACCCGTTTCCTCATCAATAAAGATAGACAATTCTTTAGTATTACTTCCTGTATTATTGCTTGCTTTAATCGAAAAGTTAGCGGTTTCGGCAGTTGTTGGTATTCCCGATATTTCTCCGGAAGAAGAGAGGCTTAACCCATTGGGGAGATTTCCATTTGCAATATCCCAAGTTATGGGCGCATCGCCGTTAGCAGTAAGGGTTTGATTGTATGCTGTTCCTACCGTACCGCTTGGTAAAATAATTGTAGTAATGGTTGGAGCTAAGGGCGGAGTACCGGGTAGAGAGTAAATCTCTGTTTTATTACTCGTTGATGTTGTACGATTTACATACAAACGATATTTGTTGTTTGAAGTTCTATGGATGTATGGGAATAGAAAACTAGAAGAATAGCCAAAGTCTCTCACTATTGTGCCGTCTTCATTATATAGCCTCATGGTACAAAATTGATTGGTTCCAGAAGCAGAATTGTTGTAGCATATTACAAAAAAAGTTACTTTGTTATCTGTAGTAAATACATTTTGGCAAGGATTATATACTCCGAGAATAGTATAGTTAGTAGGAGGAGTAACAGTAACGGACTTATATAAAGAATAATTCTCATCTGAATATAATTTTACCTGAAAACCAGAGAGTTGTATGTAATAGTTACATCGAGGAAGATCTGCCGAATATTGTACGGAACCATCAAATGTATGTTCTAAATTAATTTGTGCGTTTGCGGTTTGCGAAAAGAATAGCAAGCTTATTGCTATCAATATAAAGGTTAATTTTTTCATTTTTAAAAGCATTAATGTCCGGCGAAAATAATATTTTTTTTCAACCGTAAACAACAGAAAAGCTACATATATCTTTCAAAGAGCCTTATCCAAATAACTTTTTTCCCCGTCTGTGTGTAATTTTTAAAATTTCATGTTAATTTGCGTTTGATAAACAAATTTCAAATAGCATATATGTTTAATATTTTTAACACTCAAAAAGAGAATATTTCAGTACGTCTCACAAACGAAAGACGCCTTGACCAAGCATTGATTAAGAAGGGAGTAGAAAACTTCGCTTCAATTTCTAAGTTAACGATTAGCGGAACCATGACCAGAGCGGATTTTAAATTTATTCGCAAAAAAATGAGCAAAACTCTGCAAGAAATAGATTTTTCTAATGCAACTATTGAAGATGGAAAACTCCAGAAAGGGGCTCTTGCAAGGTGTGTGGCGTTAACTTCTGCTTCTGTTCCGGAATATATTACGGAAATAACTGATGGCGCTTTCAGTAATTGTTTTAATTTAAAATCATTTACTATTCCTCGGCATGTTTCTATTATCGGAGAATTGGCCTTTTGGGGATGTAAGGGATTAACCGCTATTACAATCCCCAATTCTGTTACGGAACTTCATTTCAGAGCTTTTAACAATTGTACAGGTTTAACATCAATTGTACTTCCAAATTCTGTAAAAAAGATTGCTGGTAGCGCTTTTGGTAACTGTTTCGGTTTAACTTCCATAACTATCCCCAATTCGGTTACGGAAATTGGGAACGGCGCTTTTGCCAACTGTGTTAACCTTGCTACCATCACAATTCCTAAATCAGTAGTTAATATTGGTTTTTGGGTTTTTGATGGGTGCGATACGGTGATAACTGTGCATCCCGATAATCCTGTGTATGAAGCAAAAGATGGAAAGTTGGTGTCGAAATTTGCTAAAGAAATGGGCTATTGCAATTTGTAACTCTGTTCGCAGTGTAAGGCACACTGTGAACAAATGTGAAGTTCGCCTTTTAAACGCTGCTGAATCATTTGCGACAAGCGGTCTCTAAGCGCTTCTATCTTTACGGTCTGTGCAACCTCGTTAGCAAAAGCAAACATCAATAGCATTCGTGCGTTTTTTTGACAAATTCCGCGAGTACGCAGGTAAAAGAGTGCATTTTCATCTAATTGACCCACTGTAGCTCCGTGGCTACATTTCACATCATCGGCATAAATTTCTAAAAAAGGTTGTGTGCGAATGTGTGCAGCATCGGTTAAAGCAATATTTTTATTGGTTTGAAATGCGAAAGTACGTTGCGCGTCTTGCTGAACTACAATATGCCCACCAAAAGTAGCATGAGCTTCATCATCTACAATACCTTTATAGAGCTGTCGGCTCGTACAATCGGGAGCGTGATGAGTAACTTTTACCTCATTATGTATAGCCTGTTTTTTATCCACCAAATACAAACCATTGAGTTGTGCATCTGCAAAAGGCTCATCTAAATGAACATACAACGAATTTATGACTTTTCCGGCATTAAACGTGATAACATTAGAATAAAATTGTGAATACTTTTTTTGGCGAACATGGATTTGGTTAGCAAGCACCGATTCAGCGCTTTTATTTTCCATTTTATAATAATTCAGATGAGCATTTTCTGCTAAATGTATGGCAACATGGTTGAAAATATCCGAAGATTCTTTTTGTAACGAATCATCACAATGAAGCAATGTAAGTGTAGCATTTTTTTCTAATCTAATGTTAAAATATTGAGTAAGTTTGAACGACTGAAGTGTTTGTATGGCAGAAACTATTTGAATGGGTTTATGTACTTTTACACTTTCTGCTACATGAATCTCAATTCTTTCTTCATTCTTTGCAATAGTTACCCCCTCATAAAGTGGCTCATTATGCTTAATTTCAGCATTTTTACCATCAATTAGCACCCATAAAAAAGTGTCAAGATTTTTTATTTTACATTGAAAAGTAGTAGAATTGTTTGCTGCCATAATTTATAAACTCCCTTTTTTATATTCTTTTTTAATCCACTCATATCCTTTTTCTTCCAATTCAAGCGCTAATTCTTTTGTTCCGGATTTAACAAGTTTTCCATCAAAAAGCACATGCACAACATCGGGAACAATGTAGTCGAGTAGCCGTTGGTAGTGTGTAATTACAACCGTTGCGTTATCTTTTGTTTTCAGTTGGTTAACACCGTTTGCTACGATACGTAGCGCGTCAATATCAAGTCCTGAATCGGTTTCGTCTAAAATTGACAACTCCGGTTCTAACACCGCCATTTGAAAAATTTCGTTACGTTTTTTTTCGCCTCCGGAAAAGCCTTCATTCACACTTCTTTCACTCAATTTTTGGGTTAACTCTACTACTTTTTTCTTCTCTTCCATTAATTTCATAAATTGAATGGCATTTAATGGCTCCTGCCCTCTATATTGACGAATTTCGTTCACGGCCGTACGCATAAAATTTGTAATACTAACCCCCGGAATCTCCACAGGATACTGAAATCCAATAAAAACACCTTCTCTTGCGCGTTCTTCAATAGAAAGATTTAAAAGATTTTTATGTTTATAGATAATTGAGCCTTGGGTAACATCAAAAATATCTTTCCCAGCAATTACAGAGGCTAACGTGCTTTTGCCTGTTCCGTTGGGACCCATAACGGCGTGTACCTCTCCCCTATTCACTTCCAAATTTATTCCTTTCAGTATCTCTTTCCCTTTAATAGAAACGTGCAGATTTTCAATTTTTAATAACATATTTTGCATATTTTGGTATGTACAACAATATTTTTTGGCAAATAAACTTGTTTTTTTAAATGTAAATAAGAGTAGCAATGTTTTTTTAGCTAAATTTTCAAACCCGTGTGTAATTAAGAGAATTTTATTTTATTTTCGCAAACAAAATTTTAAAAAAGATGTCTAATGTTATTCTCTTGGCAGCCTTATCTTTAGGTTTAGTTGCTTTCGTTGCAGCGGTAATTTTATTTTTTGTATCGAAAGCCTTTTATGTTTACGAAGACCCTCGTGTAGAGCAGGTTGCAGACAAGCTCCCACTTGCAAATTGTGGTGGTTGCGGCTTTGCCGGCTGCAAAGGTTTGGCAGAAGCCATTGTAAAAGCTGGCTCTATGGAAGGATTTATGTGTCCGGCAGGCACCGACCAAACCATTGCCGAAATCGCCACAGTGCTTGGCATTGAAGCCACTGCTGCAAACCCACGTATTGCAGTTTTGCGCTGTAATGGCTCTTGTGCAAATGCACCGGTAAAAGCATTTTACGATTCTGCCTTGAGTTGTGCCTATGCCGCGTCTATTTTTGCCGGTGAAAGTGCTTGTCCATACGGCTGCTTAGGGTGCGGCGACTGCGTTTCTGCTTGCCGCTTTGAAGCTATTGCTATGGATAGCGAAACTAAACTTCCAAAAATATTTGAAGATAAATGCGTGGGGTGTTCTGTTTGTGTAAGAGCCTGTCCAAGAAAACTATTGGAAATTAGAAAAAAGGGGAAATTAGGTAGAAGAATTTATGTGGCTTGTGCCAACGAAGAAAAAGGAGCGACAGCAAAGAAAAACTGCGCCGTTGCCTGCATCGGCTGTAGCAAATGCGCAAAAGTTTGTACTTTTGAAGCCATTAAAGTTGAAAACTTCTTGGCTTATATTGATGAAGATTTATGTAAATTGTGCCGAAAATGTGTAAATGAATGTCCAACAGCAGCTATTCACGCTACTAATTTTCCACCGCCAAAAGTGAAAGAAGCGGAGTAAGAAATACTTAATTGTAAAACAATGAATAGATTACAAACCACAATTAATGGCGTTATATTTCAAAACCCCATCATTGCAGCCTCAGGAACATTTGGATTTGGGAGAGAATACAACGAACTGTATCCGGTAAATATTTTGGGCGGCATTAGTTCTAAAGGGCTTACAATAAATTCCAGAGAAGGCAATGCCGGCATTCGGGTTTGGGAAACTGCAAGCGGTATGATGAATAGCGTAGGGTTACAAAACCCTGGTGTAGAGAAATTTATTAGCGATGAACTACCCTGGATGAAAAAGCACTGCAACGTAATACTGGCTAATCTCGGAGGGGCAACAATAGAGGAGTATTTAGAAGGCATTATCCTTCTAAACAACACTGCTGTTGATTTCATTGAACTAAATATTTCTTGCCCTAATGTAAAAAAAGGAGGTATGGCTTTGGGGATAAAAAACGAAGTTGCCTACGAAGCAGTGAAGCAGTGTAAGTCTATATGTCAAAAACCTTTAATGGTGAAACTTTCTCCTAACGCAGAAAACATTATTGAGATGGCGCAAGCCTGTGAAAAAGCAGGAGCAGATTCTTTATCTTTAGTAAATACTTTCAAGGGCTTAGCCATTGATATTAAAAAAAGGAAGCCGGTTTTCGACAACCTTTATGCCGGCGTTTCGGGCGCAGCGATTAAACCTATTGCCTTGCGTATGGTGCACGAAGTATGCAATAATGTTACAATCCCGGTGGTAGGTATGGGTGGTATTTACACAGTTGAAGATATTGTGGAATTTATCATGGCGGGCGCATCTGCTGTGCAAATAGGTACCGTAAACTTCTCACATCCGCTTGCAGGAAAAGAATTGGTAGATGGCTTAGGTGCCTACTTCCAAAAGGAAGGTATCGCTTCTATTGAAGAGATTAAAGGTATTTGTAAGAATCCGGTTTAACAAATAAAAAATCAGAAAAGTTGAAGCAGTTTTTCCCAATTTTTCTATTCTTTATCTATTCTTGTACGACTTCTGTTAAAGAATTTAGATTTCAAACGGGTGATTTGCTATTTCAAGTCGGCAAAAATTCGGAACTAAATGAAGCGATTACAGAAGTAACTTCGGGGGAGAGTGATATTCATTATACGCACATCGGTATTGTTTCAATTGAAAACGATACCGTTTTTGTAATTGAAGCAATACCGCCCAAAGTTTCTAAAACACCGTTAGATACATTCCTTTCAAGGTCGGCTAATTTGGAGGAAAAACCAATAGTGGCTGTTGGGCGGCTAAAACAGGAATACAGAGAAGTTATTCAGCAGGCTCTTATTCGAGCAAAAAATCTGTTGGGAAAACCGTATGATTATGTTTATTCGACAGATAATGATGCGTATTATTGCAGCGAATTGATAACACTTTCATTTCTGAATAAGCAGAATATGCCGATTTTTGAACCCATTAAAATGAATTTCCGAGATACTGACGGAAATTTACCTACCTATTGGATTGAGCATTTTGAAAAATACAATGCTTATATTCCGGAAAACGAACTTGGTTCTAACGCCGGCGAATTGTCAAAATCTGAAAAAATAGAGATTGTTTACCGCTACTTCCAATAAAAGCAAGAAAGCAGCCCTTTTTGACTGCTTTTTTGGAGCGGAAAACGAGACTCGAACTCGCTACCCCGACCTTGGCAAGGTCGTGCTCCATCCGCCAAAAGGCTTCGCCTTTCGGCTCTTACCAACTGAGCTACTGCCGCTTGCGTATTTGAACGGAAGCCGTTTTTATCCAGTTTGTTGGTTGGGGTAAGCGTTGGGGTATACAACGTGGCAAGAGTTTATTTTTGCAGACCAATATATTATGTCCGGTAAATACAGGGAAGCCGCCGCATGCCTCTACCGGCAACAACGCCCCGACTATACAGGAGAGACAGACCGCCGCATCCCTTTTACCATTTACGGAACAAACAGCCGGTTGAGTTTATTTAATAACATTCCCGAAGCCGAGTTATTTGCCTTTGTGCTCAATTACAAAGCCTTACGCAAACGCAACCTTGAAGACAAATACACTTTTGTTTTCTCTCCCAAAGCGCAAAGCACATCACAAAACAACTCAACTTTCTCATGGGTGGGTATTCATCGCGACCTCATGGGCGACCGCTTTTACGATGAAACCAAGTTTTACAAGATGTATTGGATTACTTTCCATCATTCTACTGGCTTGCCTAACCGTTTTTCCATCTATGCTAACAACTTCTTTGTCAATGTTTTTTACTAACGACTGTGTCCA
>Ga0209737_10000459_pt1 | contig 33586 bp, 21 predicted proteins | sample TergutCu122P3_FD_187284 | JGI IMG/M metagenome (GOLD analysis project Ga0209737, IMG submission 187284) | Cubitermes ugandensis P3 segment gut microbial communities from Kakamega Forest, Kenya - Cu122 P3 (SPAdes) (version 2) | ecosystem: Host-associated > Arthropoda: Insects > Digestive system...
GTCAAAGATTGTTCGGTAATTTTACATAAATTAGAGACGAAATTAGTTAATAAATTTATTTAGTTTGCACTAAATTATAACATTGCTTTATTTAATATGTCAATAGTAGACTTATTTTCTAACTTAAAAATATCAATTTTTATAGATTTTTTTAAAACAACATAAAAATTTCGAATGAATAGTTTACGCACTTCAAGAAAATTTTATATTATTTTTAGAAAAATATAAAAAATTTAATTTTCGTAATAACGAAGGAAGTCTAGAACTTCCTTACCTAGTGCTGTAATAATTTCTGCAATATCTTTTGCACTAAAGCGATAACAATTTCTGTTGCTTCTAGAACTGATCTGGTATTATTTTTCATGACGAAACCCGGTATAAAACCATCAGCTGAGAGCGCGTTAAACCCACCTGCAGCATCTGAAATCTCTTCGTCTGACAAATTTGTAATTCCTCTTGTTTCTTTGAGTACTTCTTTTATCTCACTTGGATCAGAATTGTTGAACTCGTTATTTATAACTTCTAGACCTGCGCTTATCTTTTCAATATCATTCTCAGGCAATTTTTTAATTTGTTTATATACCTCTGAATAAAGATTTTTCATCTCTATCATCTGATCACTTGTGATTTCAATACCCTTTGTCTTAAATATTTCTCTCATGTTTCCGTAATTTTCTTTAACCATTTCTTGAAAAACTTTCTCTACAAAATTTCTGTCTTTAAATAATTCATTAAATTGTTCTGACATCTACAAACACCTTCTATTTTCTATTTATTCTCAATCGCTTGGTTTAAAATCACCGCCTTTAGTGTATAAATCCTTTAACACGTAAAGCGAACACTTGTACTTCAGTCAAAGATTGTTCGGTAATTTTACATAAATTAGAGACGAAATTAGTTAATAAATTTATTTAGTTTGCACTAAATTATAACATTGCTTTATTTAATATGTCAATAGTAGACTTATTTTCTAACTTAAGGATATCAATTTTTTATAGATTTTTTTTAAAACAAGGAAGTATTATGTCTTGATTTTCTATAAACTACGTTATATATTCTGTATGTACTATATTTACTATGTTACGCGCCTGTAGCTCAGTTGGATTAGAGTATTTGGCTACGAACCAAAAGGTCGTGGGTTCGAGTCCCTCCAGGCGTGCCAGACTTGCCTGCGGACAAGAAATAAAAAATAAGAAAGAAAAAAGAAGAGTGGCAGGTTTTAAAATTAGCAAAACTTAAACGTCAAGTAGATTTAAAAGGCGTTTTTTAGAAACAATCCTTTAGAAATTGTCGATTATTATCGAATTGTTTCAATTGTAAATGTTGATAATGGCTGTAAGCCGCATAAATGCTGGATCTTTCCATACCACTTATAACACATCGCACCATTGTGGTTTGCAGTTGTTCAAAATGAAAGGTTCGAAAAAAATGTTAATAGATTTCTTTTAAAAAACGAAGGTAAATTTATGAATTCAAAAAGAATAGTTATAATGTTGTTATCTTCTACTTTGTTCATTTTGTTTGTTTTGTTGGTAACGTTAAACAGTTCTTTGAACTTTTTCAATTTTTTTAAAATTTTTGCTTTTAATAGAGAAAAAGAGGTACGTGCAGTCTGGATAGCAACTGTACATAATCTTGATTGGCCTAAGACTCGTGGTATCGATCAACAGAAAAAAGAAATGAAAAAAAATCTAGATTTACTCAAAAGTGTAGGTATAAATAGGGTTTATTTTCAAGTTAGATGTAGATCAGATGCCATGTATGACTCAAAAATGTTTCCATGGTCTCAATGGCTTGCTGGCGAAATTGGAGTGAACCCTGGGTATGACCCTCTTTTATTTATGAAAGATGAATGTTCAAAACGTAATATAGATCTTGAAGCATGGGTTAATCCATTCCTTCTAAAACTTGGGAAAGATTTTGATATTAATAAATATATTTCGACGCTGCCTGATTCTAATCCTCTAAAATTTCATCCAGAATGGATAATAAAATGTAACGATAACGACTGGTTTATGCTGAATCCAGGCATCCCTGAAGTAAGAGAGCTTGTTATAAATGAAATTGCATATATAGTGGAAAAATACGAATTAGATATACATGTCGACGATTATTTTTATCCTTATCCTCCGCACGACGGTGCTGTATATTTTTCTTTTGTAGATGATAAAAATGAATATGAATTTTATGGAAATGGTCTTTCAGTTGAGGATTTTAGAAGAGAAAATTTAAATAAATTCGTTGAAGAATTGCATAAAGTAATAAAGAATATTAACCCAAAGATATCTTTTAGTATTAGTCCTTTTTCTATTTGGAAAAATTCAGTTAAAGATGGTGGATGTGGTACTAAGGGTATGGAAAGTTATAACAAAATTTTTACTGATACAGTTAAATGGGTAAAAAATGGATGGGTAGATAGTATTGTACCACAGATTTATTGGCATATAGGTTTTGAAAATGCTGATTATAAATCTTTAGTTACATGGTGGGACAAAATCATTGAAGGAACAAATGTTGAATTGATTATTGGACAGGCAGGATATAAGTTGGATCCAAATTCTAAAATTGAGCCGTTCAGATCATCAGATGAAATATTAAAACAAATAAATGTTAATCGTAAACTTAAAAATGTTAAGGGCAATTCCATATTTTCTTTAAGGTGCATAAAAAATAATGTTTTGGACATACGTGATAAGTTAAAGTGTAGTTACGATAAATTTTCACTTATCTTGTAACAGATAATAGGAGGTGGCAATATTTAAAACTGTAATTTATGTGGATATTTTAGTTGCATTAAATTTATTTGTAAATTTTTTTATTTTATTAGCGGTTGCAAAATTTTTGTATCTTAGACATCAAAGGTGGCGTTTGGTTCTCGGTGCACTTTTGGGCGCTATTTATTCTCTTTACATATTTATTCCTGAACCGATTTTATTTATATCTTTTTTAATAAAAATATTTATGGCGTTTACGATTATCATAGTATCTTTTGGTATAAGTAAATTTATTTTATTAAGGAGTTTAGTATGTTTTTGTTTGATAAGTTTTGGATTTTCTGGACTTAACTTTGCTATGTGGATAGCATTTAGGCCTTGTGGTATGTTTGTAAAAAATGGTGTAGTTTATTTTAACATTTCTCCTCTTGTTCTTGTAACATCAACGTTGATAGCTTACTTTTTAATTGAATTTATGAACAAATTTTTAGGTAAACATGTTTGCCAAGAAGCCTTTTATCGTGTTAAAGTTAAGTTTAAGCAAAAGCTTATTGAATTTGATGCACAGCTAGATACTGGTAATTCATTAAAAGAGCCTTTTTCAAATTTACCTGTAATTTTAGTAGATCAAGAAAAAATAGTTGAGATTTTGCCTGACAAGATAAATTTTGAAGACATAAATTTTGTCAAAAAAATTTCTGAAAGATTAAACGTTCCTGTAAGGCTTATCCCTTTTTCAGGCATATCAGAAAATGGTCTTTTGTTTGGATTTAAACCCGATAATGTTATTATCCAAACTTTTTCAGGAGAAAATTTTGAGAAAGAAGCTTATATTGCTGTATGTGAAAGAAATGGACTAAAAAATGCTCTTATAGGATCAGATCTTGTTCATTAATTATAATTTCGTTGTATAATATTTAAGGTTTAATAAAATGTTATTAAAAATTGATATCTATTTGAATAAATTAATTAGAAAATTTTTAAATTTTTTTAAAAAAAGGGACATATTTTATATAAATGGTCCAGAAAATCTCCCGCCTCCTCTTTCAAAGCGAGAGGAAGAAGACATAATGAAAAAAATAATTTCAGGTGAAATTATTGACAGAAATATTTTAATTGTTAGAAACCTTCGTTTAGTAGTTTTTATTGCAAAGAAGTTTGAATATGGTTGTTCTAATATTGAAGATCTTATCTCAATTGGAACGATTGGTCTTATAAAAGCTGTTAAAACATTTTGTCCAGAAAAAAAAATCAAATTAGCCACTTATGCTTCTCGCTGTATCGAAAATGAAATTTTGATGCATTTAAGAAAGATTTCACAGATTAAAGGTGAGATGTCAATAGAAGAGCCTGTTAACGTTGACTGGGATGGTAATAAACTTCTTTTTTCAGATATTTTAGGAACAGAGAACGAATTTTTAAACGGAAGACTTGAAAAAGAAGCAGAAAATAAAATTTTGTCAAATATTGTTAAAGCCCTTTCTGAGCGCGAAAAATTAATAATAGAATTAAGGTTTGGATTATTTGGAAATAAAGAATTGACACAAAAAGAAGTTGCTGACACTTTGGGAATTTCTCAATCTTACATATCTAGGCTTGAAAAGCGAATAATAAAAAGATTAAAATTCGAAATGGAAAAAAATTCGTAGATTAGAAGCAGATAGCCGTACTCGTAAAATTCACCTTAATTTCTCTCAAACCTTAACCGAAGCAATCCTCGAAAAAACGGCCACTATGTAATTTAAAAACAACACATAGCCCGTCGGAAGACGGATTTTTCTGTGCAACATGTAGTCGAATAGTAGAGAAGATGAAAATTTCAAAAAAAATAAACTTCTTTGTTTACGAAAATTAAGAACTTCAGTAGCAGGTGTGTTAAACAAATTAAAAATGTAAAAAATTTTGTGTATTTTGTCTAATTTTATTTAAATTGCATGAAAATCCTTGACTTAACTCATAAATATGATACTATGTCACACGATGGTTTGTCTTCTTTCGTATTTTTTGTCTTGTTTTTAGAAAAAGACGAAAAAGTGATATTTTCAAGTTATGAAAGAAGTCTAATTTTAAAAAATTTTTTTCAGATGTTTTTCTTCATATTTCCTAAGCAAAGGGGAGATTTGTGTGTATTCTAAAAGTGTTATAGTTAAAAATGAAGTTGGACTATACGGTAAAGCTGCTACTGATCTTATACAGATAGCTAACATCTATAAATGTAGTATTTTCATTGAACACAATGACAAGAAGGTTAATGCAAAAAGTTTATTAGGAGTACTTTCTCTTGGTTTAACTAAGAATACTGAAATTGTACTAATTGGTGAAGGATGTGATGAAAAGGAGGCAATAGAAAGAATTGCGGATTTTCTAGATAGTGGTAAATTTGATCTCAATGATGGTTACGATGATGATGATTATTAGGTTTATTTTAGAAACAAATTTTATCTTGTTTTGAGAGAAAATATAAAAAAAGTGATATTTTTCTAGTTACGAAGGAAATCTAGTATGTAAAATTATTTATATTCAGTAACGATGGGCAATTGGGAACTCACCATTAGGAAGATTGTGTAAAACAGGTCAGCTGCAACGTTCGTTGAACCAAGAATCTCGGCTCTTTATAGCCAAGAGAAGTAAAGAAGAGGTATAGTTTTATGTCTTTTAGCGTATTTTTAAGTTTTAGTGGCAATTGTAAGGAAGCAGTAAATTTTTATTCCGAAGTTTTTGAGACACCAAAAAGCGAATTTAGATTATTTAAAGATTGTCCTTCAGAGATATATTCCCCAAAAAAGGAAGAAATCGATCTAATTTGCTATACACACCTTGATATTATGGGTACATTGGTTATGTTTTCAGATGTACCGAAGTCTGTTTATTTTAATATTGGCAACAACATAACTTTAACTTTCGATATAAATAGTAGAGAAAAAATAAAGAGCTTGTTTGACAGACTTAAAATCGGTGGAAAAATAAAAATGGAACTTCAAAAAACATTTTGGAGTGACTATTATGGAATGGTAACTGACAAATTTGGTATTCCTTGGCAGTTTAGTTATAGTTGTAAAACTTGCTGTTAGATAAAATAAGAAACACACCTCTTATGTGTTTCTTATTTTATATTTTTTCATTGTACTCCGTAATGGATAGCTCTTGCTGCTCTTGCTGTATCAAGTAGTTCTTTAAACTTATGTTCATTTGCTAATTTTTCATGATAACGTTGTGGATCATTTATACCTTCAATCATCTTTTCCAGAGTATCAATCAAATGGTTAAATGCACAAATATTAACATTCTTCCAATATATAAAACTATATCTACTGGTGCTCAAACTAGAATTTCCAATCGTCGTATGTAGTAAATCTTCTAATTTATCATAAATTTCGGATATTTCTTTTTTAATTAAGTGAGATTGCTCACTGATGTTTTGAACAAGATCATTAATTTGTAGTCTTTTACTAAGTTCAAAAATTTTATTTAATCGGTCTGATGTAATTTTTACATAAGCCAAGTCGTTAACAAGAGTAGCGAAAGATACAGTTTCAAGGTGGATAGGTTTTCTATCTGTTTTTAAATATGAGGTCCGCATTGAACGACAACGATTTAATATTTCTCCAAACTTACACTTTGTAACGTAAATCGGGTTGCTATACGAAATGTTCAAATGTTCGAGCAAGTTTAAATATTCAACGACTACTGTATTGTCTTCTGGAACTTCATGTTCTTTATTTATTGAACTATCGTTTGCTGCTACATTTTCTTGCCCTTCTAAATTTTGAGAAGCACCTGAAAGATTGCTTACTATTACGTTTCCATCCTTACTTGCTAAATTTTGGCTAGCATTTGCTTTCACTTTTTCTTTTTCGGCTCCAACTCCGGCCAAATTTAAAAGAAATGAAATAAAACCAACTTTGTAAAGACCATATACACACGCAGGACTTACCAAAGCGGACATTCCCAAAACAAACGGGTGCTTAAGGGAATATTTAGATTTCGAATTCTGATTACAAATAACCTCGCGTTTTTTTCGGTAAGACATATTATCTGCGGAAATCTTGTCGAACCCTAAAATACTAGGTAACATCATAACAACAGAAACCGAAACCAATAACTTCTTTTTTAATTTTTGAATATTTTTCATGAAATTTTCATCCTTTCCAACATTACTACAGTATTGATTTTAAATAAACATAACATTAATATAAACTAAATTAAAATAAAAGTCAAATATCATTTCATTTTTTTTTAATAAATTTCTTTTGTTAAACTTGTTATTTTGAACCCAAATAACAAGCAAAATAAAAAATAATGATCTTTTATTTAAAGAAATATATTGATTCGGTGATTACATTATGAGAATACTTTTGCATGTTTGTTGTGCTCCATGTTCTATTATGTTCATAAAGGAAATTAAAAAAATAAATTTGGATTTAACATTATTTTGGTATAATCCAAATATTTATCCATCGGAAGAATATTGTGCCAGAAAAAGTTCTTTTGAAAAATTTGTAAGTGATATGGGTTTAAATGTACAATACGATAAAGATAATTTGAGAAAAGATATTGATGACAATTTTCAGACCTTTATAAATTCAATAAATATAAAAAATAGATGTGAAGGCTGTTATACACTTAGAATAAAAAAAACATCTATCACTGCTAAAGAAGAACATTTTACATATTTTTCTACTACGTTGTTGGTTAGTCCATATCAAAAACATGATCTTATATGTGAAGTTTCAAGAAAATTATCTGATAAATATAAAATAAAATTTTTTTATAAAGATTTCAGACCTTCGTTTAGGCAAGGTCAGGCAGAAGCTCGTAAATTGGGTCTTTATATTCAAAATTATTGCGGGTGTTGTTTTAGCAGAAAGTTAGATAGACTTCCTTCGTAACTACAAAAACATCACTTTTTTTATGTTTCCCCTAAAAACAACATAAAATTTTTTTGAAACACATAAAGTATTCCTGCGAAATTTATGTTGTTTTAAAAAAAAATCTATAAAAAATTGATATTTTCAAGTTACAGGAAGTCTAATGCTAGTAAATTTTTATGATACATCAAAAAAACTCTTTTTAGTCATAATACTTTTATCAAAGTACTATTGATGACTTGTTTAAGATTTATAATAAATTTCACTAAAAAAATTGAATTTTTACAATTTTTTATGTATAATGTGAACATCGAAAATAAAGTCGGTGAATAAAATGAACTTTTTTAAAAAAATCAAAAAACTTCTTGGATTTTCAAAACTGTCTGAAATAGCCAAAACTTTAGATAAAGAGTTAAAAAAAGGAGATCTAAGAAAATGGATTGACAAAAAAGAAGATTTTTTAGATGAGATAGTTTGTAAAATAGTTGATTCAAGATATTCTAATGAAAAAATAAAAAGTTTGTTATTAGAAAGGGTCAAATATTGGGCAAAGTACTTTAATAAATGTAGGAATGCCAAAGAATTTGAAATATCTATTTTCTGTTGTTGCTTGATTGAATTAAAAATAAAAATTTTAAAAAAAACGTTTTTTATACTTATAAAAATTCGTTGTTCTAGCAACTTTTTATCCTACTGGGGATCAATAAATTGGACTTTTATCGTCAGTGTTATTCATTGTTTGGTAAAGGAAGGTTTAATTGATGAAAACTACGGACTTTCTTTGCTTAAATCTTATTTGATAATGTTAGGACAAAGTAAAAGTTTAACAAATTTTAAAAATGGGTTTGACTCAGTAAAGGAAGCTTTTAGTGATGAAATCGATGGACTTATAGAAGATCTAGACGATAGAAATAAAAGTAAAATAGAAAGTAAGTTAAGTCAGTTAGATAAAATAATCATTAGTGAAAGTAAGTCTCCAGACAAATATGATCTAATTGTAAGTAATGATGGTCCTGCCAATCAAAATGAAACGATAATCAATGAAAAGAAAGATGTTAACGAAGGAAAAATAATTGTAAAAGAAGATGAGCCTGCCGATAAAGACGAAATAATTGTCAAGAAAGATGAAAGCGAGCTAATAGTTGATAAAGACAACATTGAAAAAAAAGATGCTAACGAAGGAAAAATAATTGTAAAAGAAGATAAGCCTGCCGATAAAGACGAAATAATTGTCAAGAAAGATGAAAGCGATCCAATAGTTGATAAAGACAACATTAGAAAAATAAACACAGATAAATTGATTGAAATTTTAAATAAAAACGATGAATCAAAAGATCAAGAGATTATGGCTTTATTAAAAGAAGATGTAGATATTAACGCAAAAAATAAAGACGGTGAAACACTATTAATGTATGCAATTAAAACAGATAAATCTGGGATATTAGAATTTTTATTAAACCATGAAGCCATAAAAATTGACTCTGATACACTAATTTTTGCTATTGATCAAAATAAAAATGATTTTTTTAAAAAATATTCGAATATTAGCCAAGAAGACAATCTTAAATTGTTGATGTATGCAATTAAAAAAAGTAAATTAGATACAGTAGTAACTTTATTAGATTGTCAGGATGTAAAAATAGATTTTGAAATATTAATTTTAGCTATTGATAGTGGTGAAGATTATATCTTTGAAGAGTTGTTCAAAAAAACACCAAAAGACATAAAAGAGGGAAAACAGAAAAATGGGCTTACATTATTGATGTACGCAATTCAACAAAAGAACTTACAAATAGTGAAAATTTTAGTAGCGGACAAAGATATAAAGATAAGTTTTTTTATACTAATTTTTGCTATTGATCAAGGTGACTTTACTATTTTTGAGATTTTATTCGGAAATGCAGAAGAAAATGTAAAAAATGAAAAAAACGAAAATGGATATACACTGCTAATGTATGCGGTAATTAAAAAAAAGAAAGACATTGTAGAAATTTTATTATTAGATGAAGTAATAGTTGCAAATGTAAATGAAAAGAATTCAAAAGATAAAAATAAAACAGCGCTAAATTATGCTGAAAATAACGATGAAGAGATAAAAGCTCTGTTAATGGAAATAGTTGGACAAGACAAGAACGAAGTTAGTGACGAAAAAAATATTAACGAAAAACAGTTTGATCAAGGTAAAAATTGTAAAGACTTATCTAGTTTTTTGGACTATATTGGTTTAAGAAAAATAGATGATAAAGATGCAGAGGGGAACACACCATTGATCTTTGCAGTAGCTGATGGTCAAACAGATATGGTAAAAGTTATAATAAACACTTTAATTGATCGCGGATTAGATGTAAACGAAAAGAACGCAGATGGAGATACGCCGTTAAGTCTAGCAATAGAATATCATAAAAAAGCAGAGTCAGAACAAATGGTAGATGAGATATTAAAATCAAAGAAAACAGAAATAAGTTTCGAAGAATTAATTTTGGCAATTAATAAAAATAGAAATAATATTGTGGAAAAACTACTAGAGAATACTAAAGAAAGTGTAAAAAATCAAGAAGATAAAAAAGGACTTACGTTATTAATGAATGGAGTTATTATAAAAAATATAGCTGTTGTAGAAACGTTATTAAGGGATGATGTAATATTAAAAACCATAAATAAAAAAAATTCAAAAGACGAAGGAAAAACAGTACTAGATTACGTTTATGATAATAAACCAATGGAAGATTTATTAGTTGAAAAAGGTGCAATGATTGATCCCGAAAAAAGATTATACCAATTTTTAAGGTCTATAGACTTAGTTGAAATAGATGATACAGATGAAAATGGAACCACACCATTAATTTGGGCAGCATATGAAGGCGAATTAGATGTAGTAAAAATTTTAATTAATCTGAAAGTAGACGTAAATTCAAAAGACAAAAATGAAAGAACAGCACTTATGTATTCGGTGTATAGAGGCGAATTAGATATAGTGAAAATTTTAATTAATTATACATCATCACTAAATGAAAAAGACAAAGATGGAGATACAGTATTAACTATATCAATAAAATCTGATAAAGAGAAAGCACCAGAAATAGTTGATGAACTATTAAAATCAGGTAAAATAAAAATAAATTTCAAAGACTTAATTTTGGCTATTAATTATAATAAAGTTAATATTTTTAAAAAATTATTGAAAGAAGCCAAAGAAAATGTAAAAAAAGAAAAAGATAGTAATGGACATCCATTATTATTTATTGCATTGGACAAAGAAAATATAGATATTTTAGAAACGTTGTTAAAAGATAAAGTCATACTAGCAAACGTGAATGAAAAAGATGGAAATGATCTTACGCCATTAATGTTTGCAGTTATTAAAAGAAATATAGTTATTGTACAAATGTTGTTAGAAAATGAAGTAATATTGAAAAATATAAATGAAAAAAATTCCGAAAATAAAACAGCAATGGATTATGTTAGAGTTAGTAATGATAAAAAAGATAAAGCAATGGAAAATTTATTAATTCAGAAAGGTGCAAATGTTAGTGACGAAATAAAATTATCTAGATTTTTAGTAGAGGAATGCATAACTGATAAACTAACACCATTAATGTATGCAGTGTGGAGACACAACCTAGAGATATTAAAAATTTTAATTAAGCGTGAATTAGATGTAAATGAAGAAGACAAAAATGGAAATACAGCATTAGCTTATGCAATAGACTATGGGAAAAAAAAAGTTGTAGAAATAGTCGATGAGCTGTTAAAATCAAAGAGTATAGAAATAAATCTAAAAGAATTAATTTTAACAATTGATAATAATCAAAATGATATTTTGAAAAAGTTATTAGACAGGGCCAAAAAAGATGTAAAAAATGAAATATGGGAAAAAGACAAAAAAAAATATACATTAATCATGTATGCAACTAACCAAATTTATGCTAAACAAAATGTATTAAAAATAATAGACACTTTATTAAATGATAAAGAAATAGAAATAAATTTAAAAGATTTAATTTTTGCTATTGATCAGGATGAATATGATATTTTTGAAAAATTATGGAAACATGCCGACACAGATATAAAAAATAAAAAAGACGAAGAAGGATTTACACCATTAATGTATGTAGTCAAGAAAAAAAAGAAAAATATTGTAAAAATATTACTAGCAGATCCAGTAATAATTGAAAAAATAAATGAACAAAATAGACAAGATCAAAACAAAACAGCGTTAGATTATGCTGAACTAGATTATGTTGATAATGATAGTGAAGAAATAAAAGCTTTATTAATAGCGAAAGGTGCAAATTTTAGTGAAGAAGGAATATTATCTAGATTTTTAAAATCTGAATGTTTCAAAAAAATAGATGATAAATTAGGAAGTGGAACCACAGCATTAATGCAAGCCGCATATAAAGGCAGACCAGATATAGTAAGAACTTTAATTAATCGTGGATTATACGTAAATGCAAAAAACGAGTATAAAGAGACAGCATTAAGTTATGCAATATATGGTAAAGAAAAAACATCAGAAATAGTAGATGAACTATTAAAATCAAAACACATAAAAATAAAGTTCAAAGACTTAATTTTGGCTATTAATTATAATAAAGTTAATATTCTTGAGAAATTATTGAAAAAGGCCAAAGACGAAGACAAATATGAACTATTAAGGTATGCAACTGATAAAAAGAAATTACAAACATTAGAAATGTTATTAAATTTTGAAGAAATATCGGAAATACTAGATAAAAAATATGACAATAAAACAGCATTCCATTATATCATAAATAATATAGATAATAAAAAAATAGAAAATTTAGTAATTAAAAAACGTGAAGAAAACGATGAAAAACAATATAAAAAATTAATTTTAGCAATTGAAAATAATAACACTTCTGATTTGAAAAATTTATTGAAAAATTCTGAAGAAATTTCAAAAAGAAGAACAATGAAAGGTAAAAATACACTATTAATGTATGGAGTCACTATAGGAAATGAAGAAACTGTAGAAACATTATTAGATGATACAGCCATAGAAGATATGATAAATGATAAAAACGAAAACGAAGAGACAGCATTAATTTTAGCAATAAAACATAGTAAAAAAGAAGAAACTACGAAAGAAATAGTAAAAATATTATTAGAAGTAGATATAATAAAATTAGATGTTTTAGATAATCTAAAGAATACGGCATTAATGTATGCAGCAAAAAAAGGGATGGAAGACGTAGTAAAAATTTTAATGTCTTATGATGAGCGTGGACTTTCTCAATACACATGGCGAACAAATAAAGATGGTAAAACACTGTTAATGTTAGGATCGTCTAACCAAAAAAAGACAGCAGGAACGGTAAGTGAGCTTTTAAAATCGACCTACGTAATGAGTACAGTAAGCGTGAAAAATAGAAAAGATGGAAAAACAGCTAAAGATTATGCTGAAGGTAATGAGAAAATAATTAAATTATTGGAAGAATGCGAAAAAAAATTTGAAGAAAAAGTTGATGATCCAGATGATCCAATTGAGAAAAAATTAGCCGAATTTATGGCTAATTATCCTGCTTTAAAGGACATATATGCTGAAGACAAAAATGAAAACACAACATTGATGTTGGCAGTAAACGAAGGGAATCTAGATGTGGTAAAAATTTTGATAAGCGATCAAAAAATAAAAATAAATGGAGAAAATAAAGATGGAGATACAGCGTTAGCTCTAGCAATAAAATCTAGTAAAAAAGAAGCACCAGAAATAGCAGATAAGCTGTTAGATTTAAAAAACATAGAAGTCAATTTGCAAGACTTGACTGTGGCAATTGATAAGAATAAAAATGATATTTTGGAAAAGTTATTGAAAAAAGCTAAACCAGAAGTAAAAAAGAAAACGACTAAATCTGGTTTTAATGATGGTTTTACAATATTAATGTATGCAGCGTGTAAAGAAGATCAAGAAGATACAGTAGAAACTTTATTAGCAGATAAAGATATAAAAACAATAATAAATGAAGAAAATACAGAAAACAAAAATAAAACAGCATTAATGTATGCAATTAGTTCATTGAGTAAAGGTGTGGTAAAAATTTTATTAAAATGTCCAGAAGTAAAAGAAAAGATAAAGGACAAAGATCAAGCTCAAAAATTGCTATATTATGCTAAATATGGAGGTAAAGGAATCGAAGAATTAATAAAATTAAATTGTAGTAATAGCACAGAATTAATGTTTGCAGTAAGTGAAGGTAATATAAACTTAGTAGAAGACTTAATAAATAAGGAATTAGAAAATAAAGAATTAAATAAGAGACAAATGAATATAAACGCAAAAAACGATTCTGAAGACACAGCATTATCTATAGCAATAAAGTCTAAGAATGAAAAAGAAGTCAAAATGGTAATAATAAATAAGCTATTAGGTTCAGGAAAAATAATAATAAGGTTAGACGAATTAATTTTGGCGATTGATAAGAACGAAAATGATATTTTGGAAGAGTTATTGTTAGAAGCTGCAATACAAGTAAAAGAGGCAACAACCGAATGTAAAGGTAAAAAGGGATTTACAATATTAATGTACGCATCGGCTATGAAAAAAACAAATAAAGGTATAATAGAAACATTATTAAAGCAACCATGTATAAAATCAAAAATAAATGAAAAAAATAGAAACGATCAGAATAAAACAGCATTAATATATGCAATTCTTGCAAACAATAAAAATGTGGTAGAAATGTTATTAAAACGTCAAGAAGTAATAGCAAACAAAGATAATAAAATTGAAGAATTGCTAAATCATGCTAAATATGCAGATGAAGAAATAAAAGAATTACTAAAATTATATTTTAGTGAAAGCACAGATTTGATGTTTGCAGTGAGTGAAGATAATGTAGAATTAGTGGAGAAATTAATATTGGATTCTGGCAAAAATAACGCTACATATATAAATAAAAAAAACAATGCCGGATATACGGCGTTGTTTTACGCTGTTGGTTCTAGCAAAAAGAACGCTTCAGAAATAGTAAAAAAGCTGTTGGAAGTCAACGGAATAGAAATAAGTTTAAAAGAATTAATTTTGGCAATTGATGACAGAAAGGGTGATATTTTAGAGGAGTTATTGTCAAAAGCTAAACCAGAAGTAAAAGAGGAAACAACCAAATATAAAGGTAAAGATGGATTTACAATACCAATGTATCTAACAGCTAAGGAAGCATATGGTGGAGAAGATATACTAAAAGTATTGTTAGCAGATAAAAACATAATAGAAATAATAAATGCAGAAAATCAGCCAGCGTCCATGTCAGCATTAATGTATGCAATAGAAAATGAAAATATAAATATGGTAAAAACGTTATTAGAATATCAAAAAGTGAAAGATGACGTAATAATAAAAAAAGAAAAAATTGAAAAGTTCCTCGTTTATATTAAGGCTTCTACACCTATGAAAGAATTGTTAAACTCTTTTTTATAAACAATATACTTCCTTCGTAACTACAAAAACATCACTTTTTTTATATTTTCTCTAAAAACAGCATAAAATTTTTTGAAATACATAAAGTATTCCTGCGAAATTTATGTTGTTTTAAAAAAAATCTATAAAAAATTGATATTTTAAAGTTATAGGAAGTCTAATGAAAAATTAGCCGAAAAAAATTAAACGAAGAGAAATAGGAAAATTTTATAATTACAAATTTGATAAAATTAGTTGGATTTATTATATGTCTAAAATTTGCCCCCTTTTTAGTGGAAGTGAAGGAAACAGTATATATGTTGGAGACAGCGGCGGAGCGTTGTTAATTGATGCGGGACGAAGTTCAAAGCAGATTGAATGTGCACTTCATAGTAATGGTCTGAATGCTAAAAATATTAATGCAATATTTTTAACTCATGAGCATAATGATCACGTTAGTGGTTTGCGGGTTTTTGCCAAAAAATATAAAATAAAAGTCTACGGTTCTTATGGAACAGTTGAAGAATTGAAAAAAAAAAAGATTTTAGATGATCAGATAGAATATAAAACATTAAGTTCACATATAACAGATTTAGATAATTTTTCTATAAGGTCTTTTGATATTTCGCATGACTGCGCTCAAGGTTACGGGTATACAATAAAATTTAAAAGATCAGGTTTAAAAGTTTCCGTGTGTTCGGATTTAGGTTTTGTATCAGAATTAGTTATTAAATCAATCTCGGGATCAGATGTTGTCTTTCTAGAATCCAATCATGATGTAAAAATGCTGCAAAATGGCACATATCCGTATTTTTTGAAAAAACGAATTCTTTCAGATAAAGGGCACATATCTAACTTGGACTGTTCATACGTTTTACCAAAACTTGTTTATAAAAATACTACGAGGTTTGTACTTTGTCATCTCAGCTCTGAAAATAATACACCAAAATTAGCATACGATGCCGCTATTGATTCATTGAGTAAACATGGCATGAAAGAAGGTAATCATTTTGAAATTTTTATTGCGCCTAAATTTAATAACGGTGAGTTAAATATTTTTTTGTGAGATCGAAACAATCCTAAAGAATGTATCATTATTCTAACAATAGGTGATTTTTTAGTCGCTTAACACGTCAAATTTTCTATTTCAACTTTTCGGACTTTACACAATTTTCAGGATATACCCCTCTTATTTTTTTCCCATTCCCAAGCGCTTCTACACATTTCGTCTAAGTCAAATTTAGTTTTCCATTTAAGTTTTTCTGAAGCTTTTTCAATCGATGCATAAGATACATCAACATCACCAGGTCTGCGATCCACAATTTCGAAATTAATTTTTACACTGTTAACTTTTTCGAAAGTTTTTATAAGTTCCATTACGCTAGTACCTTTTCCAGTTCCAAGATTAAAAACGTGTGTACCTTTGTTTGCAACCAGATAATCAATTGATTTAACGTGTCCTTTAGCAAGATCTGTTACATGTATATAATCTCTTATGCAAGTCCCATCTGGTGTATCATAGTTGTCACCGAATATCTTCAATTTTGGCAAACTACAATATGCAACTTGAGTTATCAATGGCATCAAGTTATTTGGAATATCACTTGGATTTTCTCCTATCAGTAAACTATCATGAGCTCCAACAGGATTGAAATATCTTAAAATTACGGTATTGAAATCGAATAAATCAAATAAAATTTGTTCTACGATAAACTTGCTCTTCCCATATGGGCTTATTGGTATATTGACAGAAGCAAGCTCATCAAAAGGTGGTTTCGTGTTACCATATACAGTAGCAGATGAACTGAATATCAAATTTTTGATTTTGAACATTTTCATAGTGCTCAAAAGATTTATTGTACCGTATACATTATTTTCATAGTATTTAATTGGGTCTAAAATTGATTCTTCAACACTTTTTAGACCAGCAAAGTGAATTACAAAGTTTGGTCTTTCTTTGTCTAAAATATAGCATAGAAATTCTTTATTTCGTATATCACAATCATAAATAAAGAAATTTCTATTTGTAATTTTTTTAATATTATTAACGACTTTTCTTGAACTATTACAAAAATTATCAAGACCAAAGACATTAAACCCACTATTCAAAAGTTCTACCGCTGTATGGCTACCAATAAAACCAGAAGCCCCAGTTATTAAAATTTTCATTTATACACACCATCAGATTGCATCTTAAGAGTTGATTAAGTTTTATTTACCAATAATTTATTTCCATAGCTTGTTTCACATTGTTCAAAGTTCTTTGAGTTAAAATTTTTGCTTTTTTAGTTCCTTCAACGATTATATTACGGATATTCGGATCTTTACTAAATTTCTTTCTTTTCTCCCTGATCGGTAATAAAAGACCCTGTAAAACATAATTCAGATACTTTTTTACTTCAACGTCACCTAATCCACCTTTTTCGTAGTGTTCCTTCATAGATTTTATTTTTTCATTGTCAGTACAAAAAGCATCCAAATATATAAACACAGGATTATTTTTTGTGTCACCCGGATCTTCAATATTTAAATGGTTAGGATCAGTGAACATAGACATAACTTTTTTTTCAATTTCGTGATCAGAGTCTGATAGGTAAATAGTGTTTTCAAGTGATTTGCTCATTTTGTTTTTACCATCAGTTCCAATAAGTCTTGGAGAATTTGACAAAATAATCTTAGGTTCTATGAGAACCTTACCATAATTAGAGTTGAATTTTCTAACTATTTCGCAAGTCTGCTCTATCATAGGTAACTGATCATCACCAGCTGGCACGAAATGTGCACCGAAGGCAGTTATATCAGCAGCCTGACTTATCGGATAAGTCAAAAAACCAACTGGTACACCGCCGCTAAAATTTTTAAGTTTCAACTCATTTTTTACAGTTGGATTACGTTCCAATCTTGAAACAGTCACTAGATTTAGAAAAAAAACAGTCAGCTCTGCAATAGCTGGAATCATAGACTGAACACAGATAACAGTTTTCTCAGGATCTATTCCAACCGCTAGATAATCTAGTAATAGCTCAATTATATTTTCATTTATTTTTTGTGGATTTTCTGCATTATCCGTCAATGCTTGAACGTCTGCTATCAGTATATACTGGTCATAATCGTCTTGAAGTTTTACACGACTTCGTAAAGAACCAACATAGTGTCCAAGATGAAGTTTTCCAGTTGGCCTGTCACCAGTCAAAACGATATTATCATTCATAAATTTCTACTTACGTCTATTTTATATCTATATATTTTTTGTTTTCTACCTGTTCATCCGTTAATCTTGGGAAACTGAGTTTCAGAGTTCCATTTTCAAATTTTGCATTTATATCTTCTCTTCTAACATGCTTTCCAATATGAAAAACTCTAGAACGACTCTCACTATTTCTTTCTTTACGGACACATTTTCCATCAGCATCTTTTTCCTCATTTTCTATGTTTCTTTCTGCAGATATTCTCAAATTTCCGTTTTCAAGTTCTATTTTTAAATCTTCTTTTCTGAATCCTGGTAAATCGATTATTAGCTCGATAATGTTTTCTTTTTCAATTACATCAGTATTCATAACATTCTTTGAACATACGCAAGAATCTAAAGAACTAAAAAGTTTTTCGAAAGGAGAAACGGAAGAATAAGACGGCCCAAAATCTAAATTAAAATCCATGACTAAGCAATCCTCCTAAATTATTTATGATTTTAGATTATAATAACAAATTAATTTAAAATCAAGTATGAACCTTCTGATATCTTCTTATTTCTTTAATTTTGCACTAATTGCCTTGAATATTTCTTCACGACTACAATAACTTAACGCTGTCTTTCCAGCCTTGTCTTTTAAATTTACATTTATATCTTTATTTTCTAACAATTTCATTACTGCTGTATAATTTCTTTCTGATGCTATCATTAATGCTGTTTTCCCATCGTTGTCTTGTATATTTACATCTATTTCTTCAAGCTTTAATAGCATTTCTATTATTTTTTGATAATTTGTTTCTTCTTCATCCAGTGCGCTTATATATCTATTATTTTTTTTTATTGCCAAAATTAATGCTGTGTTCCCATCTTTGTCTTGTACATTTAATTGTTTCTTAATATTTTCTAATTTCAACAATTCATTTAATATTTCAGGTGAATCTTGATATTCATTTAAAATTACCGACATTATGGTTGTTCTTTCATATTTTAAGTCTTCTCCTTTAACAGCACCACTTCTAAATAATAATTTTTTTATTATTTTAGGGTTAAATGCAACACAGTCTAACGCTGTTTGTCCTTTGTTTTCTAAATTTACATTTATTTTTTCAAGTTTTAATAGTATTTCTACTATTTTTATACCACCTTTTTTTGCTGCATGCATTAATGCTGTATATCCATTATTGTCTTGTTTGTTTAAATCTTTTTGAACACTTTCTAGCTTTAATAATTCACTTACTGTTTCGTATATACCTGAACATTCATAACCAGAATTTACAATTGCCGAGATTAACGTTGTTCTATTATGCGTTAAGTCTTCTCTTGTAAGAGCACCTTTTACTGATAATAGTCTTTTTGTTGTTTCGTTTCCCCTGTTTTTAGCATACATAGCATAGTCTAAGGCCGTATATCCGTTTTTGCTTTTTTTATTTAGGTCTTTCACAGTGTTCTCTGATTCTAGTAAATTTTCTACGATTTCGTTTACATCACTATAATCATAGTTAAAAATTATAGACATCAGATGTGTTCTTTCAAGTTCTAAGTCTTCTTTAGTAAAAGCCCCTTTTATTAATAATAATCTTTTTATTGTTTTATTTTTAGAACAATCCAACGGTCTATATCCATTTTTGTTTTCCAAATTTACATTTATATTTTTACGTTCTAAAAGCATTTCTACTATTTTTATGTCATCTTTAAGCAATGCATATATTAATGCCGTATCACCATTTTCGTTTTGTTCGTTTACATCCTTTTCAATATTTATTAAATTTAGTTTTGATAATTCGTTTACAGTTTCATATCTGTCCTCATAATTATAATTCCAAATTGCAGACATCAGATGCGTATTTTTTAATTTTAAGTCTTTTCCAGTGAAAGCACCTTTTAATAATAATGATCTTTTTATTTCTTGCATTGTAGCGAAATCCATGGCTGTATTTCCGTCTATGTTTTGTAAATTTAATTCTATACCTTCACATTTTAATAGCATTTCAACTATTTTTTTATAAATTTCTTGCATTGCATTTTTTTTATTAATTTTTATCAACGCAAACATTAATGCTGTATATCCATTTTTGTTCTGTTTGTTCAAGTTTGATTTCTCTTCTGATTTTAGGAACTCGCTTATTATTTCATCTAAATCATCATCACTATAATGAAGAATAACTGACATAAGCGCTGTCATTTGAAATTTTAAGTCTTCATTAGTAAGTGCAAATCTTTTTCTTAATAATTTTCTTATTGTTTGACCTCTATAAGAAATTGAACGTTTTAAACGATTAGCATAGTCTAATGCTGTTTTATTGTCGTCTTTGTCGTTTTGTAAATTTATTTCTATACCATTTGCTTTTGATAGCATTTCTATCGCTTTTATATCACCCATTTTTACTACTAGCATTAACGGTGTGAGACCATATTTGTTTCTTTCGTTTAATTTTGATTTAAAATCTTCTGATTTTGCCAATCTCTCAATTATTTCGTTCATTTCATCTTTGTCTTTTTCACCCTCATAATCAGAAATGATAGACATTATCCCTGGTTCTTTAGATCCTGATACTAACTTTTTATGACCACCTTTTTCTAATAATAATATTTTTATTTCTTTACTCCTTGCATAATCTAATGGGGTTGATTTATATTCACTTTTGCTATTTTCTAAGTTGACATTTATATCTTTATGTTCTAATAGAACTTTTACTGTTTTTTCCCAATTGCGCCTTACAGCCAAGACTAACGCTGTATCTCCCTTCGCGTTTTCCTCGTTTACATTTATGTTTTCACACTTTAATATCATTTTTACTATTTTTGTGTAACCTCCAATTGCTGCTAACATTAATGCAGTATATCCATTTTTGTCCTTGTTGTTTATAGTTTTTTTCACATTTTCTAATCCCAATAAATATTCTATTATTTCATACATTCCGGATATGTCTCTTTTGTAACCACAATCTAAGATTGCACACATTAACGCCGTTTTGTCGGTTTCTTCCAAATATCTGCCTTTACGAGCACCCTTTTCTAATAATATTTTTTGAATTTCTATATTTTCATTTTCCGCATAATCTAATGCTGTAGCTCCAGATTTGTTTTTTTCGTTCAACGTTTTTGCAACATGTTCTAAATTTAAAAGGTTTTTTACCATTCCAATTATATTGTTTTCATTTACACCGGAATACTTATAAGAATACTTATAATTTGAGATTAACGACATCAATGGTGTTCTTTGACGTTTTAAATCTTCGTTTTTTAGAGCACCATTTTCCAAAAGTACCTCTATCATTTCTGGACTTTTGGAATAATCTAACGGAGTGAACCCAAGATCGTTTATTTTATTTACATCTACATTTTTTTGTTTTAGTATCATTTCTACTACTTTTTTATAATTTGCTCGGACTGCATATGTTAACGCTGTATCTCCACTTTCGTCTTGATAGTTTATACTGTCTACAACATCTTCCGACTTTAATAATTCCTTTGCTATTTTATCTATTTTATCTTTATTTTCAATTTCACTAATGGCTGACATTAATTTTGTTTTTTTAGATTCTACGTCTCCTCTGGCGCTAGCTCCTTTTTCTAGTAATAGTGCCTCTATCGTTTTATTTTTAGCATAATTTAAAGCTGTAAATCCAACAATGTTTTGTAAATTTACATTTATTTTTTCAATTTTTAACAGCATAGCTACTATTTCTTCATCATTTATTTCGACCGCATACATTAATGCCGTATTTCTTTGAGAGTCTTGCTTGTTTAATTTGAGTCTAGTAGATGGTAAATTCAATAAGGCTTTTACAATTTTATTTTTGTCACCATTGTAATTCAAAATTGCAGACATCAATGTCGTTCTCTCAGTTATTAAGTCTGTTGACGTAAGAGCACCTTTCATATATAACAATTCTTTTATTCTTTCAGTCCTAGCTAAATCTAAGGCCGTTCGTCCGTGAACACATTTTATATTCACCATTATGCCTTGAATATTTAATAACTTTTCTACAATTTTCTCATAACTTCTCAGGACTGCAAACATTAATACCGTATATCCGTTTTTGTCTTGTTTATTTAAGTTTGTTTGAATGCCTTTTGATTCTAATAACGGATATAAGGATTCATCATTTGGATAATTTAAAAGCACTGACATTAGCGACGTTCTTTCAAGAGCTAAGTCTTCTCCAGTAAAAGCATCTTTTGTCGTTAATAATAATACTTTTATTCCTTTACTTTTACAATAATCTAAAGCTGTGAACTTGTTGTTATCCTGTAGATTAACATCTATTTTTGTTTGTTTCTTTAATAAATTTGCTACTATTTGTTCATAACGTGGATCTTCTTTACATTTTATCACTGCCAACATTAATGCTGTACTTCCATTATAGTCTTTTCTGTTTATTTCTTTTGCTATCTTTGGTTTTCTTAATAATTTATTTATTATCGCATATCCATTATCATAATTATAATCTGCAATTACAGACATCAGCGGTGTCCTACCAAATTCTAAGCAGTTTCCAGTAGAAGCACCTTTCTCCATTAACAGCTCAATTATTTCTTTCCCTTCAGCATAGTCCAATGCTGTCCGCCCACAATTGTCACGTAAATTTAGGTCTATTTCTTTGTTATCTAATAAAATGTTCAATACTCTTTTGTATCCTTTTTTTGCTGATACCATTAATATGGTCAATCTAAATTTGCCTTTTCTGTTGATGTTTACACCTTCTTCTGATAAAATTTTAATTGTCTGAGCAATTTTTCGGTCTTCTAAATCATCGTATTTGATCGTTTCAAATAATTTATCTGTTATTTCAACTAATTTATCTGTATTTCTTTTTTTGACGCTACCTTTGTACCTTAAAGCATCTTGTTTTTCTTTAGCAATAACTTCACTTTCGTGAACAAGATCATTTTTTTCAAAGTTTTTTTCTTCAAACTCTACTTCAACAATTTCATTTTCGACAATCTCTGCTTCATTTTGATTTCTGCTATCTAAAATATTTTGTTCATTCTCTTCTACTATTTCAATTTCATTATCAACATCAGTTTTTCTCTTTTTTAATTTACTTAGGTCATCTAATTTATGTTTTATTTTAATTTCATTTTTGTCTTTATTATTTAAGTTTTTTATAAATGTATCAGTTTCATCATAGAAAGCACCTTTTAATGACTCAAGACCATTTTCAAAATCTGTTAAACTTTTACTATTTGCTAACAGTATTAAATAAGACTTAATTAAAAAATTCTTATGTTGTTCATCAATTAACTTTTCATTTTCTAGAAGATATAAAACCCTAACGAATGGAAGCAAATCTGCTGATCCATCGTAAGCTAAAAAATTATCATTACAACAACTTTGTGTGAGCATAAAAAGTAACTTGTTTGAAATTTTAACCGAAATTTCAACCTGTGAACCAATAACAAGAGAACAAAGAATAGATATTTCAACTTCTTTTAAATTTCTGGATTTGTTAAGCCGTTTTGCCCAATATTTTACCCTTTCTAGTAGTAAATTTTTTATTTTTTGATCAGAATATTTTGTGTATACTATTTCATTAACTATATTGTCTAAAAAAAGTTTTTTTTCATCGGTCCAATCGTTTATATTTTTTTCCATTAATTTCTTATCTAACGTTCTAGTTATTTCAGATAATTTTGTGAATCCTAGAAGTTTTTTTAATCTTTTAAAGAAACCCATTTTCTCACCAACTTTGATTTTAATGACTATATTATATATAAAATAATTAGAAAACTCAAATTTTTAGTGAAAGTTCACATTATTATAGCTTTTCAAATGAAGATTTAGAAACACCAAGACAACGATAAAACTTAACATTCAATTTAGTTAGATTTTGTTCTTTAAATATATATTTTGAATATAAATTACATAAGGAAAAAGAAAAAAATCAATATTTTAATTTTCTTAAAGATAAAAAATAAATGGTGATTTATTGTCTAAAAAAAATATAATAAAAAAAATTATGTTTATATGTTTAGCTGCATTTTTTGTTTCAGTTATCACAGCTTCTATTTCGTACACTACTAAAAAAATAATTATGAATGCCAAAGAAAACGGAAAAAAAAAATTTATAAAATATGCTGAATTCAATTTAACATTCGAGATGCTTGAAGATGCTATGAAAGAAGATATAGCATCTGAATCTAAAATAAATTGGATACGCGCACTTGCCTATCTTTCAGCAAAATATGGTGGAAATTTTAGAAAATACAAAAAAAGAGATTTATTGCAATATGTTCAAAAAATTAAATTAGAAGAAAATCCTGAATCAACTCTGAAAAACTTAAAACTCTTTGATTACTACAAAAAAATATATACTGCTGTTTTAGGAAATTTTTTAGGTTATTTGTCTACAGGAAAGTACGGTCTAAAAGTTTTTTCACCTATTGCGAAAAATTTTTCATTTAGTCATTATAATGATTTCGGAGCGCGTCGATCTTTTGGTGGCGATAGACGACATCTTGGACATGATCTTATGTGTATTATTGGAACACCAGTAATAGCTGTTGAAAGTGGCTCCGTAAGGCAATTTGGATGGAATATGTACGGAGGATGGCGAATTGGAATTGAAAGTGTTGACGAAGAGAATGGAGTAGTAAGATATTGGTATTATGCTCATTTACGAAAAGATAAACCCTTTCAATCTGGATTAAAAGAAGGTACAAAAGTTAATGCTGGTGACGTTATAGGATACGTCGGTAAAACTGGATATAGCTCAAAAGAAAATGTTAATAATATATCTAAAAGTCATTTGCATATTGGTTTACAACTAATTTTTGATGAATCTCAAAGGAATGGGACAAATGAAATTTGGATAGATCTGTATGCAATAACGAAACTTTTAAATAGGAATAGATCAGAAGTTGTTAAAGACTTAGAAACAAAAGAATTTAATAGACTTCTTTCGTGACTTGAAAATAGACTTCCTATAACTTGAAAATATTAATTTTTTATAGATTTTTTTTTAAAACAACATAAATTTCGCAGGAATACTTTATGTATTTCAAAAAAATTTTATGTTGTTTTTAGGGAAAATATAAAAAATCCGATCCGGGATCTCACTTCTCAAGTTCATAGGGCGAAATGAAATACGAAAGAAATCATGCCTGTTTTAAAATAGACCTGTTCTAAAAACTTGAAACATGTTATATTGATATTTTCAAGTCATGAAGGAAGTCTAATAAAAAAGATTGATAAATTTGTAGTAAGAAAAATATCAAATAATATTTAGTATAGAAAAATTTACGTTCTATAAGATAGGAAGTCTATTAAAGCAATGGCGTAACTTATTTTACTCTATTCTCTTTACCAATAGATAGACGATATAAATTAGATTTGTGTTTAAATATTGTTATAGTGGAAATTATAAATGAAATTACAGTTGGTCCCCAGAGTATTTTATTGCTAGTTGCAATATTGCTAAAAATGAACACAACTGATGGATAAAAAGCTGCTACCAAAACTGAAGCAACCGAAACAATTCTAAATATAGCAAAAAATATTAAGAAAATTGATATAAGAACGAGAAAAATTTTCCAATCTATCAACAGATTTATTGCCCAAGCCGTAAGAATTCCTTTGCCACCTTTAAATTTAAAAAAACAAGGATATATGTGACCTAAAAAACAGAAAAACCCAAACATTAAAAGAACAGAATAATTGGTTTCTAAGGAAATATTTTCATTGTTTATGAATCTATTACCTATATATACAGACAGGACCCCTTTCAAAAAATCACCAACAAAAACTAAAAATGCTGGTAATATTCCAACCGACCGTAAAACATTCGAAAAACCCGCGTTATTGCTACCGAGACTTCTTATATCTTTTTTTTTCCCAAAATGCTTCGATACAATTATTGGAAAATTAAAACTACCCAAAATATAAGATAGAATAGACAAAATTATGAGATACAAACAATTATTTATTTCGAAATTTAAAATTTTGGCAAACATACAAAAAATCCAATAAAATAAAATAAATCTACTTTCTATTATAATTGATAATTTATCTTATGCAAGAAAATTCACACAAAATTTGCATTTTAAATCTACTCTTTGTAAATTATTCGTTTTAATTTTTTCAAAACTTTCTTATTCTTTTCATCATTGAAAAATTCAAAAACGCTTTTGGCTGTTGTATTTCCGATATTATCAATTTTTACTATGTCATCAAATCCAGCACTTTGAAGCATTTCTAAATTGTTAAAATTTTCAGCAAGAATTCTTGCTGTTTCCTTTCCAACATGTAAAATTCCAAGACCGTAAATTAAGTTTTTAAAATTATTTTTTTTAGATTTTTTTATTGAATTTAGTAAATTTTTACCTACTTTATTTAAATAAATTTTATAGTCAAAACCAGATATTAACTCCTGATGTTCTGATTTTTTACTATCTCTGAATTCAGGATATTTTTTTAAAATATTTTCATCTAACATGTAAATATCTGAAACATCTTTTATTTCGTCTTTAAGTATTTTTACAACCGACTCACCTAACCCATCGATATCCATTGCATTTTTAGAAGCAAAATGTAAGATTTTGGCTTCAACTTGAGAAGGGCAATAAATATTTCTACATTTAGTTAATTTAAAACTCAGTGACTCTTCTGATTTCAAAATTTTCTTTTTACAAGATGGACAGTATTCTGGCATTTTAAATTTTTCTGATCTTTTAATATCATGCTCAACCTTAACAACTTCTGGTATTATATCGCCAGCTTTTCTCAGATAAATTATATCTCCCTTTCTAATGTCTTTCTTGTTTATAAAATCTTCATTATGAAGTGAAGCTTTAGAAACCAATGTTCCACCGAGTATAATAGGTTCAAAAATTCCAACAGGTGTTAAAATTCCAGTTCTGCCAACATTGATTTCGATATCTAAACATCTGGTTTTAATTTCTTCAGATGAATATTTAAACGCTTCTGCCCAACGAGGAAAGCTTGATGTACTACCTAATATTTTTCTTTTATTTATATTATCAAGTTTAATAACAACGCCATCAGTTTGAAATTTAAAGCTATTTCTTTTAATTTCTATTTCTTTAATCTTTGAATTAATTTCATCTATATTGTTACAGATATCACAATCTACAACAGGAAGTCCCAATTTTTTCAAGAATTCAAGTGATTTTTTGTGAGATTCAAAATTTTTTCCTTCTATACGTTGAATGTTAAAAATTAAAATTTCTAAATTTCGTTCTTTACATTTATTAGGATCTTTTTGCCTAATCGAACCAGCTGCTGCGTTTCTAGGATTTTTAAATTTTTTTTTACCTTCTAGTTCTTGAATTTTGACAAAATTTTTAAAAACATACTTAGACATAAAGCATTCACCACGGACCTCTAAAAATGCAATATTTTTATTCAACTTTTTAGGAATTTTAATTGTCATAATATTTTCAGTTATGTCTTCACCAATCACACCGTCTCCTCTTGTCGACGCACGTTTTAGTTTTCCATTTTCAAATTCGATAGAGACTGAAACTCCATCAATTTTTGGTTCAATAACAAATTTTTCGTTTCCTAAGATATTTACAATTTTATCGTAAAATGATCTTATCTCATCTAAAGAAAAAGAATTATGAAGACTTTCCATTTTTACGTTATGAAAAACAGGTTTAAATTTATCTGAAGCTTTCCCTCCAATATTTTTAGTTGGTGAACATTTTTCAGCTATTTCAGGAAATTCAGATTCTATTTCTTCTAGTTTACGTTTAATAGAATCATACTCACTATCTTCAATTTCAGGATCATCATCTTCGTAATATTTTTTATTGTGGTAAATAATTTGTTCTTTATATTTTTTTGCTAATTTTTTTGCTTCATTTATATCCATAGATGTTCCATCTCGGAATTAAAATACCGAGTTTTTCGCTCCTGTTTCATAAATTGAAATAAGCATTCATTATTTTGCGAGCAACATTTTTGGAATTCTTTCCATGTTTTCCGTTTGCAATAATTACTGCAATTGCAATTTCAGGTTTTTCAAACGGAGCATAACATATAAATGTCGTATGATCATCTCCCGATGAATTTTGAGCAGTTCCTGTTTTAGCAGCAACTTTGACAGGATAATTTCTAAAATCAGTAGCAAGACCTGATAAAACAACCTCTCTCATAGCATTTCTAACGTGAACTATGTTTTCTTCAGAAATACCTATTTCACTCGATTCGGATTTAAAATTTTTAATATCTTCATCTCTAGAATAATTAATCACTTTTTGAACTAGACGTGAAGTTAAACTTCGACCCAAAGCTATGCTTGCCGTAATTCTCGCTAGCTGAAGCATACTAACTGTGATCCCACCTTGTCCAATTGCTGCTTGAGATGCTCCAGATTTATATTTATTGCTATTTTCAATGTCCAAAACTGGTGTATTTTTTTCAGAAATTTCTATTCCAGTTTTTGTGTTAGCACCAAGTTTTTCAGCATAATGAAGTATTCTTTCTCCTCCAAGTCTTCTACCAAGTTCAGCGTAAAACACGTTACAGGAACGTGCTAATCCTTTAAACACATTTATATCTCTATGTACACCGGTACATCTTAATCTATAGCCGATATATTGGTTATAAGAACCGTTACATCTTATTTTTTCATCTGGATGCAACAAGCCATCTTGAAGGGCGGCAGCTGTTGTCACAGTTTTGAAAACAGATCCAGGAGGATATTCACCACGAATTGATCTATCTATCAGTGGTTTATCTGGATTTACAACTAATTTATTGTAGTACAATTTATCTTGAATATACTCCGATAGATCAAATCTTGGAGAAGTTGCAGCTGAGAGAATATTGCCAGTGCCAATTTCAACCACTACAGCTGCTGCAGACTTACATGTACTTGCACCGTTATTAGCTGCAGACTTTATATTCTCATCCAGTGCATCTTGGGTCACTTTTTGAATCTTTGAATCAATAGTTAAAAGTATTGTGTTACCAGGTTTAGCTTCAACTATTTCATTGACCTCTATCAACGTACCATCTTTCGAAAATTGAAGTGCACGTTTTCCACCATAACCTCTTAGTTCGCTTTCAAATGCAGACTCAATACCAGTTTTCCCAACTATAGAGTCCATACTGTATCCTAAATCTTTATACATTTCATACTCTTTTGTTGACATTAAACCTGTGTAACCTATTATATGCGGGGCTAAAGTACCACACGGATAGTATCTTTCTAAAGATGTTGCAACTCTTAGTCCAGGTATGTTGAACTCAGATATTATAGACATAACATTTTCATTTATCTTATTAGCAAGGTTTGAATTGACAAATGTACTATAATATACACTGCATATATCTCTTATGACATGCGGCGAAAATTTTTTACATCTCAATTTATTAGAAAATACCTCAATATATTCTTTAGCTTCAGTATTTCCTTTTATGTTTAAGTATTTTCTCAGTTCGTTCAAATTATTTTCACTTTTTTCATCAAATGCAAATTCACCATTTTTGTCTAAAATTATAGGTAAATTGTCATTCCACTCTACTTTTAAACTTTTTAACATATTTACAATTTTGAAAAGCACATCCCCTTCTTTACCTTTAGGTATACTAAACTTATCTAAAATGAGTTTATAACCGATAGAGTTCACAGCTATGCCATTACCGTTTCTATCTAAAATTTCACCTCTAACTGGATCAGTTTTCATAATGTACGCATTACTACTAGCTGCTCTTAATTTGTAATAGTTTGTATTTATTATTTGCCAATCAAAAAGACGAAAAATGAAAAGAAAAAAGACAGCACAAACGAATATAATTGCACCATAAAATCTTCTTTTATTATAAAACTCTGACATTAAAACCTCATCGAAATTATATTTAATTTAGTGCTTTATTCAATAGTCTATTAAAAGTATCATCATTCATTTCTTCAAAAAATTGAGATATTATTTCAGAGTGTCCAAAATTATCAAGTTCATCACCGATAATTTCTTTTAATTTTTGAAAACAATTTTTTAAAAACGCAAAAATAATTTTATCCATTGTCTTGCAACAATTATTGCTGTTTATTATCACACTGTCCCAAAATTTCATTAAATATGGTTGCTTTAAATATCGTGTGAAACCTGTTTTGATGGAACAAACAAGGAAACCGATAATAAGTGGATTATCATAAATAAATGCATTCTCATAATCATGAAATAAACGTTGTTCACCTAGTTTTAAGTGCAATGTCGATAATACTTTTATTATTTTCTTATATACGTAAAAAATTTTTGCTTCTTCCTCTTTCAATTTTAGGTCACTATAACTTTTAGCATTATCATGTCCAAAAAATTTTAAAATTATCATTCCAGCAACATCAGCAAATCCTTGTTCGTAACTCATTTCTTTTTGTCCTTCAAGTTCAACAATTTTTAAAATTCTCGGTAATATTTTCTCTTCATTAATTTTAGCAATTTCAACATTGCCAGATGCTATACTAGTTCTATTTACATCAACATCTATTTGATGCAAAGCATTAGAGATTTTTTTTAATTCAATTGAAGCTTTAACTATTTGACCATAGTTGTGTTCATCACATTTTTTCTTCATATAATTCTTTTCATAGTTGTAATGCTTATCACACGGATCTGAACTTTGTTTCTTTAGATGACATACATATTTATCAATATCTTCTTTTGTTCCACCAAATTTTTCAAACCACAAATTAAGCATTTGACAGTTATTTGGATCATCTTTTTCAATAATATAATTATCTTGAGTACATCGAAAACAGCGATATTTCTTTGGATTATATTCATTTGGATTTTTGACATATTTATCAATGTCTTCTTTTGTTCCGCCCAATTTTTCAAACCACAAATCAGGTTCAACGTTTTCAATAATTTCTTTTTTAGTTCCAACTTGATTAACACCTATAAGGACTAAGATTGAAGCTAAGACTGCACTAAATGTAGCTTTCCCTTTGTTATCCTTAATAGTTTTGAAGATAGTTTCGACGGTTTTTGCTTTTTTTGAACTAACTTTAATGGATTGTTTTTCAGTTATCTTAGATGATTCCGCAAAAGACACACTTGAACCTCCGGCACCCATTAAAGCTGCCACCAAAAAAGATGATACGATCTTATTAAACATTTTTCCACCAGCAACTTTTTCCATCTCATCCTCATCTTCACTAAGCTTTTTTCTTTAAAATTTGACATCTCATTTATACCAAACAAAATAAAATTTTCTTGAATAGACTTCCTATAACTTGAAAATATCAATTTTTTATAGATTTTTTTTAAAAACAATATAAATTTCGCAGGAATACTTTATGTATTTCAAAAAAATTTTATTGTTGTTTTTAGGGAAAATATAAAAAAAGTGATATTTTTGTAGTTACGAAGGAAGTCTAATAGTACATTTGACAAATATTATAACATAAATTTATAATATCGTAATATGAACTTCGTGAACAGAGAAAAAGAGTTGCTTTTTTTAGAAGATGAATATAAAAGTGAAAGATCATCATTTGTTGTTATTTACGGCAGAAGAAGGGTCGGAAAAACAGCACTAATATCTGAGTTTATTAAAAACAAAAAGGCCTTATATTTTTTTGCGAATGAAGAAAAAGAAGATGTTATAAAGCGGTTATTCAAAGAAAAAGTTGCAGATTTTATCGGTGATGAGAACTTTAAGAATTTGAAAACAGACGATTGGGAAAAGATTTTTAAAAAATTACCTCTTAATACAGAAGAAAAATTTATTTTGATAATAGACGAATTTCAAAATATCGGTAAATCGAACTCTGCTTTTCCGTCCATTTTTCAGGGCGTATGGGATATGAATTTTGAAAAGAAAAATATTATGGTTATCCTTTGTGGTTCTATTATCTCAATGATGGAAAGCCAAACACTTAATTACGCAAGTCCTCTTTACGGACGGAGAACAGGTCAAATTAAACTTAAACAGATTGGATATACCCATTATGCGAAATTTTTCAAAAACTTTAAAACTAATTTGAATGAGTTTTATGCTGTTACAGGCGGTGTACCAAAATATATTGAATTGTTCGTAGGAGAAGAAGATATTTACAAAGCAATAGAAAAAAATGTCTTGAATAAATCTAAGTTTCTATATGACGAGCCAAACTTTTTACTTAGACAAGAAGTATCAGAAGTTGGGACATATTTTTCAATTCTACGGTGCATTGCAATGGGAAACCACAAATTAGGTAAAATATCTTCTTTTTTACAGGTTAAAGAAGCAAACATTAAACAATATTTAAAAATTTTAACAGATTTAGATGTTTTGGAGCGAGAAACACCTGTAACAGAAGATTTTCCAGAAAAAAGCAAAAAATGTTTATATAAAATATCTGATAATTTTTTGAGATTCTGGTTTAAATTTGTTTTTCCAAACATGGACTCGTTAGAATTAGGGAACACAGATTTGGTTATGAAAAAAATCCGTAAAAATTTTGTTGATAAGCACGTAAGTTATGTATATGAAGACATTTGTAGATTGAAAATGTGGGATATAAAAGATGAACATAAATTTAAGTTTAACAAGATAGGCAGATGGTGGGATCAAAATACAGAGATTGATCTTATAGCTTTAGATAGCGATGGAGAAGAGATTGTTTTTGGTGAGTGTAAGTATTGGAAAGATAAAAAATTAGGGTCTAATGTTTTTACAGAACTTAAAACGAAGGCTAAAAAAGTTAAATGGAAAAACGGAATGCGTAAAGAAAGATTTGTTTTGTTTTCCAAATGTGGTTTTACAGATGAAATATTAGATTTAGCAAAGAAAGAAAAACTGACACTTATAGATAACTCCTACGATTAGTCTAATTGGTACAATAGACTTCCTGCATAACTAAAGGTTGCTGTCAAAATTGCAAATTCCACAAATCAAATTAAATCGTAATCCAAAACGTTTTCTACGAACCGATATTTAACTGAGAGAACGTTAAATCGTTTAACAAAGCCAATAATATTTTCGATTTTAACTCTTTTACTTGAAATTTCATGATTGTTTTTCTTTTCTTGTTTCGTAAGCGGATGTTTTTTGGTTTTCTTTTTTGGGATTTCTGAGTTTTTGTGAACTTTGTGAATACCTTGAAAACCTGTATCTGCACCTACTCTAATCTTTTCATTTATACCGGTTTTAGATTCTTTGAAAATCCTAAAATCATGCTTTTTACCGTTTGCAAAACTTGTGCAAATTATTATCCCAGATTTTTTATCTGCAATAACTTGAGCTTTCATGGTGTGCTGTTTTTTCTTACCAGAGTAAAATTTCTTCTGCTTATTCTTACGATTTTTTATTGGTTTTTTATGTTTTTGCCTTCTTTTTTTTAGGACGCTCAATTGGCGTTTCTGTTGCATCTATATAAAACCAACTCAAACTCCACATCGCTTTTTGCTAACACTTTCTTGCCTGGAAGAGAAAATT